>Ga0207789_1000416_pt1 | contig 15869 bp, 9 predicted proteins | sample HigsolmetaGSP12D_FD_184840 | JGI IMG/M metagenome (GOLD analysis project Ga0207789, IMG submission 184840) | High solid enriched microbial communities from the Joint BioEnergy Institute, USA - SP1-2-D (SPAdes) | ecosystem: Engineered > Bioreactor > SSF (Solid state fermentation) > Aerobic >...
TATATCCGATAATTTGCCCACGGTAAACGTCCAGATCCACCCCTTTCAAAACTTCCTTCTCTCCAAAATTTTTACGCAAATTACGAATTGATAAGACTTCCTCACTCATGAATATCACCTGCTTTTCTTAACTTTATAATTATTTTCGGGATAAGGAAAATAGGCCTTGTCCGTTTATTTTTCATATTATTTGTCGATTTCCTCCGATTAACATATAATTTTGGAAAGCCCTCCTTGTGGCAAAGGAAGCGGAATTTGAAAATTTACATGGCCTCCCTATAATTGGAAACCTCATGAGTTTGAAATCTCCTTACTTATTTCCTGTATAAAACATATCCTTTAGTTTATTTTGGATTAGTACTCTAATCATAACATTGGATTAGTACTCTAATCATAACAAATAATCAGTGTTTATGCGGCTTTTTTATTGCTATTTTTATTTTTAACCACAAATATTTTTAGGTACGAAACTAAGAGTATATTATAATAAATATATCTAGTTTTTTATGAGGAGATTTATTATGAAAAAGAAAATTAAAGTAGTTGCAGGCGTTATAGAAAATGACCAAGGTGAGATTCTTTGTGCATTAAGGTCACCGAAAATGTCAATTTCAAATCATTGGGAATTTCCCGGTGGCAAGGTCGAAGCGGATGAGGATGTTTTTACGGCACTAAAGCGAGAAATAGAAGAAGAATTTAAATGTAAAATTGAGACTTTTGATATTCATAATGAAAACATTCATGAATACGAAACTTTTATTATTCATTTAATTGCAATAAAGGCAAAAATTATTGAAGGAAATCCTGTACCAGTTGAACATTCAAAATTCATTTGGCTAAAAAAGGAAAATCTAAATTCACTTGTTTGGGCACCCGCAGATATCCCAGCAGTAAAATTATTAATGAATGAAAAGTAGTCTTCTCAAATACGAGAAGACTATACCATTTGTGTAAATTCAGTATATAGATTGGCAGGAATTTCATGCTCCAGTTCAAGTTTTACTGTAATTGGCTTTTCTCCTTCATAATGAACCGTATTCCCCTTACCAATGTAAATATACGGTTCTGTTTTTCCATCTATTTCCCGATATTTCCGAGCAAATAAATGAAGATGGATACCCCGCACTTGATTGAAAATAATACTTTGCCCTCTTTCAGAAGATTGTGCCGTGCTATTTGGGGTTTGCCATTGAAAATACCGCCTATCAATAAATTTATCTTTGTAATTAATACTTTCTTTAATATTAGCTTCTTTATGCAAATCAATAAAAAGAAAATATTCATTTCCATTTGTTAAGAGACCGGATCCTCTAAACGAACTGTGTACTTTGCGATAATTTGATAAAAGGGCGACATCCATCATTTGATATTGTTCATATAATTTGAAATGAGGTACACCATAATAATCCCGTTTGAATTCCTTCTCATATCTAAATATGCCATAATGAATGACATCTTTTATATATTTACGATATTGGTCATGTTGAAGGACAAGATAAAACATTTCTGTTCTTGACACTTTACCATTTTTAATTTCAAGAAGTTTGGCACCCCGATTAATTTGTCCTCTATCACAATAATCCTGGTTCAACACTTCAAAAGCATGGCGAATACTATCGTCATCAACCTTTTCAACGTGTTTTAAAATCTCGCTTTTTGCCTCTTTCATCGTAATTTCATGTTGCTCAAGCAAAATTTTAAGAATAACAAACTCATAGATTCGCTTTAAAGGTAGTCTTGCTGACAAATCTTTTAAAGTTCTTTCAAAGGCATCATTCAGTAATAATTTTTTGATTCCTTCTTTCTTCTCAGTTTTTGCAAGGAAGTGTAAATAGGTCTTTTCTCGATTAATAAATTTTACTGGATCGGGTGCGCCATCATATTTTAAATAATCCATTAAAAGATAAGGAATTTTCCTTTGATTCATTTTTTTAAATTCAAAATACTCCTCACGTAAATATTTTAATGAATTAAAATTTTCCCGATCAATTTGTTCGAGAATGCGTTCTTTCGATATTTCATCCATTTGAATATGAGTTGCACCCGGCATATTGGCAAATCCTGTAGACACTGCCACTTTTAAGCTTTCTTTATCGTAATAACGACTTCCATTCAAAGCTATTGCAATTAAGAAAACCTTTGAGTGATTGCCAATAAAATCAAGAACCGTCAAAAATGACTTACTTTCATGCTTTCTTAATCCCCTACCTAACTGCTGAATAAAAACAATAGGAGAACTTGTCGGCCGTAACATGAGGACGGTATTAATTGAGGGAATGTCCACTCCTTCGTTAAAAATATCTACAGAAAAAATAACTTGAAGTTCATCCTTATCATCTTCTAATCGATTAATAAAATAAGTTCTTTCATCAGGGGAATGTTCACCATGTAAATAGACACTAGGATAACCTCGCTTAGTAAACTCATCAGCCATATACTTTGCATGTTCGATACTTGCGCAAAACCCTAAACATTTTCGTTTGTCCCCATCATGACTATAAAAATTCATTCTTTCAATAATGAAATCTACCCGTTTATTTACATTTAACCGCTTTGTTATTTCGGCAATATCGTCAATATCCACATCACTTAAATCTATCCCCTCAATATCTGTAATTCCAAAATAATGGAAAGGGATAATTAAATTTTCTTCTAAAGCCTCATGTAATCGAACTTCAATAGCCACATTATTATTAAATAGATCAAACACATTCATATTGTCACTACGTTCAGGTGTTGCGGTCATCCCTAGCATAAATTTTGGGATGAAATAATTCATAACAATTTGATAACTGGGACTTGTTGTGTGATGAGCCTCATCGTAAATAATATATTCGAACTCTTCTTTTCCAAATTCGTGATAACATCTAGAAAGAGTTTGAATCGTTGAAAAAATATAATCAGCATTCTTGTCTTTTGTATTTCCTGTTAACAATCCAAAAGTAATATTTTCATTGGGTAATAAAAATTTGAATGTCTCCAGCGCTTTCTTTAAAATTTCTTCCCTATGAACGACAAATAGTAGTTTTTTAGGCTTATAATTTTTCACATCAAAAGCTGACATATATGTTTTTCCTGTTCCAGTCGCAGCAATAACCAACGCTTTCGATTCTCCATAATTTCTCAATCGCTCAAGGCTTTCAATCGCCCTTTTTTGCATTCGATTGGGAACAATATAATTTCTTTCAAATGTTAATTGAGACATTGGCCTTGACTTGTTTATTGTCTTTAGGAAGTTTTGATATTCGTTTAAAAATTCATCAGTTGCTTCTTCACTTATTTTCCACAAATAGTTATATTCTTTTAAAACTTCTTTTATAAAATTCGATTCATTTTTGGAGACAATTTCAACATTCCACTCAATATTACTTTTTAATGCACTTTGCGTAATATTTGCGGATCCAATGATTATTTTAAATGTATCTTGATATTCAAAAATGTAAACTTTTGTATGAAACCCTTTTTCATCAAAATTATGAAATACCTTTAAGTCTATATTATTAAAGGTACGAATTTTCTCTAGCGCCTTGACCTCGGTGAAATTTAAATATGTAGAAGTAATTATTTTTCCTTTTATCTCTCTATACTCCGCTTCTTTTAAGGAATCTAAAAGTAACTGAAGACCACTGAAATTAATAAAGGCCACACTAAAATAGAAAGATTCACACTCATTTAATGATTTGATTAATTCATTTAGTAAATTGCCATTATTAGAATTTACAATTAACCGTTTATCTGTTTCCATTTTAAAACCCCTACAAAGTTATTCAATTATTTTTATTTGATCATCATTTACATTTCCCAATAAATCACAATAAACAATTGTTATATATAATATTAGTGTAATCACTTTCTTGTTGTCGTTCCATACTTTTTTCCAAACATCTGTTACTTCCATTATAATTGAATTTGGCAAATACTAAAGCCATATTTCATTATTCATTTATGAAAACTTAAGCAAAATTTCATAATTTATATATATTTTGACTCACAGATGCAATATTTTGTTCAAATGAAACAGATTAAAATTATATTTAAGAAGCTATGGTGTAAATATTTACATAAACAGAAATTAATTGAAACATTTGTTTGGTTATGATATAATATTTTTGAAAATTCGAATCACGATTATGTTAATATTATACTCTGTAGCGTTTATGTAAAGTTGCCAAAAGAAAAAGAAAGACGGATTAACGATTTAAAAATGCTGTTTGAAGGAATTATCATTGGAGGCGGTTCAATATCGCAGGGAAATTTTAAGTCTATTAAAATCATTTACTGATGAAGATTTCATGAAAGCACATGAAGATGCAGACGGAAATCTATTTACTATACATCAATATGTTAACGATTTTATTTGGCATGATCAACATCATATTGGACAGATGAAAAATTTTATGAGCAATTAGTATACGGCGGTGCCTGACTGGAGCAGGCAAATGATTAAGGTGATTAGTAAATTTTACATAGTGGGAATCTCAATATCGAAGGGGAATCGAATTGCATAAAAAAAAGAGGTTTTTGAACCGTTTTACTCATCACCCGCGATCCACTTATTTGATTGCTGTGGTGATTACCATCTTATTAGGGCTAGCATCGAGGAAGTACAGTCAGTTGCTCCCATTATTTATTGCAGAAAATGCCGGGGATACAATTTGGGCTGGAATGGTGTATTTCGGTTTTCGGTTCCTATTCGTGGGGAAGAGCCGGTTAACAGCTATTATTCTTAGTTTTTTGTTTAGCTATACTATCGAATTTAGTCAACTGTATCAAGCAGTTTGGGTTAATCAGATTCGGGGGACTGTACTGGGCTCATTAATTTTAGGGAAAGGATTTCTTGTTGTGGATTTGTTTCGATATACGGTAGGGATCATTACTGCAGCTCTTGTAGATAGGGTCTGTCTCAACTGTTTACATGTACGAAGTGGCTAAGGAACTTTGATGAGCGCAGAAGTTATAAGTGCGGTCTTCCTCAACTATTTACATGTACGAAGGGACAGACACCTTTAGCCGGGTCTAGCTTGTACCGTGGGTCAGACCCGTTCCCAAAATCGCCTCTCTGCAATGACAGCAATAAATTCATCTTTAAAGTTCGGATTATTTTTAGCAAATACAACGCCCAATAAATTATTTTCTCCCGATACCGGAAGATATTTCTCAGCATTCGTTGCAACTCCGATTGGTTTATAATGTTTATATACTTCTATGGAAAAATTCATCATCTCTTGGTTGAATTTCTTTTCTCGTTTCGAACTTCCTCCAACAACATAAAGTGCATCATATAAATTCGGGTTTGTTGTTAAAAAAGTTTGGCTGACAGTGATTTTTGTTCCGTCAACTCCAGTTATTGTTCCCAGCTTTTCACTAATAAAATCTATAAAGATGCCGTGTTTCTTGAGTGCATGAATGATATCCCCTACTTCTTCATCGTCAAAATTATGACCTATCAAAATGCCAACTCTTAACGTTATTGGATATTTCGTCGCATTTGCTATACTTAAGGATGGGAAATAAGATGTGACTGAAACTTGGTTACCTCCGCTTGGTGGCTCGACTCCTACATAATCAGCTATCATGGTGGCCATTCCTGCATCCACATGGCTAAGCATTTGTATAGCTTTCTCACGAATTGAGTGACTTTGAACTTTACTGAGTTGAAAACAAAGTGCTTGAATCAAATGCTGTTTTTCAATAAACGATAAACTATTCCAGAAAATTTTTGGCTGAGAAAAGTAATCTTTAAATGAATCAGGGACAGCTTTAACTTTATAGCCCTCGACCTTCTCCGGATAATGCGTATAGCCGCCTTCGCTTGGATGAGATGGAACTGGAAAATTATTGGCCAGAGAATTTTTCTGGTAGTTTACTCTGTCAACAGAAATGAATTGGTTCATATATCCCCCTTGCATATAATTATGAACCGGGCAAACCGAACGATTAATCGGGATTTCATTAAAGTTTGGGCTACCCAGTCGATGCATTTGTGTGTCCCTATAGGCAAATAATCTTCCTTGTAAAATCGGATCATCTGAAAAATCTATTCCCGGAATGACATTGGCCGGATTAAATGCCACTTGTTCTACTTCTGAAAAATAATTATCTACATTCCGATTTAAAGTCATTTTACCAATAACGTCTACAGGGACAACCTCTTCCGGCCATAGCTTTGTCGGATCTAAAATATCGAAATCAAATTCAGCCGAACCCCCTTCTTCAAGTATCTGCACACCTAGTTCATATTCAGGGAATGCGCCGTATTCAATCGCATCCCACAAATCCCTGCGATGATAGTCGGGATCAACACCGGCAATGATTTGTGCTTCATCTAACAATAAAGAATGGACACCAAGGACAGGTTTCCATTGAAATCTGACATATGTTGATTTCCCACTTTCATTTACAAAACGAAATGTATTTATACTAAACCCCTGCATCATTCGCCAACTTCTTGGAGCCGTTCGATCTGACATTGCCCACATAACGAAATGAGTTGATTCCGGATTGTTCACAACAAAATCCCAAAAATTATCATGTGCAGAGGATGCTTGCGGGATATCATTATGGGGCTCTGGGTTCAGTGCATGAATCGCATCCGCAAACTTATAAGCATCGTGGAGTATGAAGACCGGTACCGAAAACATTAGTAAATCATAATTCCCATCTTCCGTATAAAACTTAGTTGAAAACCCACGTGGCCCTAGTGTTGTATCACTCGACCCTTTATTTCCTTGCAAATTTGAAAACCGGACAAAAACAGGCGTCTTTGCCCCACGTTCTTGAAGAAAACAAGCTTTTGTATATTGCTGCATTGATTTATAACATTCAAACTCGCCATGCGCCCCAAACCCTCTTGCCTGTACAACTCGCTCAGGTATCCTTTCATGGTCGAAATGCATTTGTTTTTCAAAGAAATGGATATCCTCCATTAAATTTGGACCACGAACTCCTGCTTTTAATGTATATTCATTGTTGGAGATCTTTACCCCTTCATTAGACGTTAGCCTCTTTCCTTTATTGGTAACACGGAACTGATTGAGTTGATCTGTTTTACGATTCCCACTCAACTTCTTGAAGTTCTTTGAATCACCCATGGAATCCCCCTCATATTAGTAAATTTCCATTCTCTAAGTATACGTATGCCAATAGGGAAGTCCAATATTCACTTCAGTCCCTCCATTACCACTCCGCAGTTCTCACTTATCAGCCCTTCAAAGATCGCTTGGATAAATACAATTACCGGGGCAAACAAACATATAAAGACCCGACTTCACAAAACAGAAGCCGGGATAAAACAGGTACATATCAGAGAGAGCAAATCCGATAGTATTTTTCTCAATGTTGTTCTCAAAAGATAATAACCAATAACCCTTCCATCCTTATCACACGAATACCTGACGTTGTTCTCAAAAGATATTTAACTATAAACCAATAACGCTACCCTAGCTTGGGTTGTCCTTTATTAATCGTATCCACCCTACATATCAAACAAACTCAACTGTTCTGTTTGACCGAGTCGCTCGATGACGACCGGGTCATGGTCTTGGAAGTATGCCCGGTGTAACCATTGCTCCTTCGTCATCACCTGTTTGTTATTATCGTTCGATTCCCTTAACCGGCAGCTGTAGATAATCGGGAAGTAATCTTGTAAAAATTTCCCTTCTGCATGGGCGGTCAACGTAATGATTTGGAAACCTAATTGTTCGGCGACAAAAAACACCGGACTTAATACGTGATCGCTTGAAGCTTTACCAAACGGGTTGTCCAATATAACGGCCCGATGAAGTTTCGTGTTGGGGCGATTTTGTTTTTTCTTTTCCGCTACATAATTTAAAATTCCTAAAAATAATGTCATATTTTTACTCCATTTTTCCCCGCCGGACCAGACATTACTTTGTTCCCATGAATACGATCTTGTCGTTACCTTGTTTTCATTCGTTACTTTTCGGCAGCTTACTTTCATTGCTTCATTCTTCATAACGTTTTGCAAGAGTTGCTTCGATTGTAGCCACATTTCGATATCTTTTCTTATTTTCATATCATCTTGACTGCCATCCGGTTTTATATAGCGTTCTGATTCTAATTGAGTTAGGATCCATTCGATATAATCTCTGATTCGTTTTTTTCCTTCCTCTTCTTCCCATTCCGGAATCGAGAACGAATAAATGGTTTTCCAGTCATCCCCTACTTTGACCTTTGTTTTTCTTGGAATTTCCCGCAGTTCTTCTACAATGGTTGTTAAATGCGTATGAATTTGGTTGATAAATGCCTGAAGAGCGGCATCTTCTTTGCGAATACTTTCGTTGGCATAATTTATTGCTATTTCAATTCGTTTGACCATGTTTCGCTGAAATTCGAGTAATTCGTCATACGTATCTTTAAAATCGACGCCGTTTTCCGCCATTTTTCGCATCTTAAAGTCGGAAATGGTTTGGCAAAACTGTCTGAACGTTTGTTTCCCGTTTCCGACATTTTTATTTTCCCCGTCAACATTTTCTCGGGCCGACTCCAGTTCACGGATTATCGATTGAACAGACGGTTTTCGGTGATAGGTAAACGCCATTTTCTCATCGGCATTTAAAGGAGTCGCTTCAATATTAGGTGCGTCAAAATGATGTTTTTCAATAAAACGGTCCATTTCCCGTTCAGCTTCATTAATCGATTGTATTTCTTTTTGAATACGGCTCAGTTGCGTATCAATATATTGTTTCTTTTCGTCCAAATCCCGTTTTTCTTGTACTAAAAGGTCTTTTTCTTCATCGAGAGTGGCTTCAGTAAACTCGACTATTTCCACATCAGGATAATTCCGTTGAAACTGGTCAATCGTCAATTGCCATTTTCCTTTTTGCCCTTCTTTTGCCGCCAATTTTTCTGTTTTCATCTTGTCCAAACGTTTAACTTCTTTGGCTAATTGAACCATTAGCCGGCGTGTGTTTTCCATTAATTGTTCGCCATCACTCGGAAAAACTTGTTCTTCATTGAGTTGTGATTGCTCTTTCCGAAGTTCGTCCATATCTAATTGGACTCGGTTGATATTTTGAATGGCATTTTCCCGTCTTGCTTTCCATTCTCCGTAACTTTTACTGATTTTCTGCAATTTTAATTGAATCGTGTTCATTTTTTCTTGAATGGCCAGTTTACTTTCTCCGGTAAAAATCGGACTATAGGAACGCACAGCTTGATATTCATCAAGATTTTCATAGAATCTTAAACTAGACTCGAGATCCCTTTTTCGTTCTACCAGTGATTTTTCCCGCATTTGATAATCAGTCAACTGCCGGTTCCAACGGGTCATCTTTCTTTGAATATTTTCCAATTCATTCATTAGTTGTTTTTCCTTTTTCTTCGCCTCTTCTACTTCACGGACGTATTGAAAATATTCCATCGCCCTTTCCAAATTTCGTTCCAATCCCTGCATTTCTTCTTTGTATTCAGAAATCGTTTCAGCAAATTGTTTTCCTTTTTCTTGGCAGATCCCACCCTTTTCCTCTTCATTCTTGATTTTTCTTGACATTTCATCAATTTTTCGAATATGTTCGGAACGGGATTCATCTAATAGTTGGACTTTTTCAAACGGGTACATGGTAATAAATTGTTGGAAATCTCTTAAGCCTGTCTCCCATTTTTTCAGTTCTTGTTCTTTTGCTTCCCGAGTATCGGTTGCCGCTTTTGCCCGCTCCTTGATTTCTGTTTTCCAATGGTCAAAAGCCTCTTCGTTCATTCCTTTTTGCCAATGAAGCGGAATCACCCATGTATGAACGTCATCCGTCATGATATCAACTGTAGCTGCTTCTTCCAACGTCATTACTTGGATTGGAAAATGCAATTGTTCAGCTGACATCTGCAATTTTTCTTGTAAGGCCGGTTTCGATTTATTCGTTGTGATGAGTGTAAGTGACCATAGTGGATAGGAACACATTTTCTCGTATTCATGTTCATCAAGGGTTTGTAAGTACTCGACACCGGTAAGAAGATAGTCAAATTGGTTTTTCCACGATTTTATGTGAGAATCAATATAGGAATCGCTGAAAAACAGTTGCTGTTTGCCGTAATCGTCTACCAATCGGTATGCAATCCGTTCTTTATATAGCAACTCTTTTTTCTCTTTTGATAAAATATCAATCGACTCCTCAAGTCGAGAGAAAATTGATTTTTCCAGATCATAAATTGACTCAAGAGACGACCACCCGGGGCGGAGAAGACTTAATTTTTCAATAAGTATTCGCTGTTCATAATCAATTCTTTCCCTGTCATTCTCAATAAGGTTTAAAGAATTTTGCACTTGTTCCCGTTCTGTTTTCAGTTCATCAATACTTTTACTGATTTCTTTTTGCTCATGTTCCAATTGTTTTATTTCTCCAGTTAATCGGATGACTTCTTCATCTAAAAATTGATAACGGTCTTGCCAAAGTTTATATTCACTTTCCACCTTTTGTTGTTTCGGATTAGCAAGGAGCAATTGTTCCAGTTTTGCTAAATCCGTTTGACGTGTACGAATCTGATTTTCAATCGCAGCTGTTTCTTTTTGTTTTTCCGATTCGAGTTTCCCGGCTTCATCCAATTGTTTTTGAATCGCTTCGATTTGTTCCTGAATCGGGTTCAACTCGTATTGAACTTGAGAAATTTCTTTTTTAATCTCGTCCATTGTTTCAACAAAGTAGCCGAGCAATGACCGTTTTGCCTCCTCCAGCTGGATTTCAAGGTCCTCCAATTCTTCTGTTTGGTCCAGCTTTTCGATTTCTTTTTCAATCATGGTTAATTCGTCTTGATAGTTCTTTAACTCCAATTTTAGTTTGGCGAGTTTTAAAGAATAATAGTCCCTGTTAACATTGGCCAACTCCTCTTCCCTTTGGCTAAAATTGGCATAAACTTCTTCATATTCTTTTTCCAGCGCCGTAAATTTCGATTTTTCTATGGCGATTTGGTAGGAAGCTTTTTTAACTTGGTAATGATCATAAGCTGATTGCCACTCTGCTAATGTTTGCATCATTCCATGGTGTTCTTCATTCATATTGCTTTTTTGCATCTGGATTTCTTCCCAAATGCCTTTTGCTCGCTGCTTTGTCTTGTCGTATGCAAGTTTTGCTATATGAAGCTTTTCAAAGGTTGCCACATACTTTTCCAACTCAGCTTGAATGCGTTTATTTTCTTCAATCGTTTCCTTTAATTTTTTATATTGTTTTAAGCTTTCATGTCGCTTTTCAAACATATCGGCAAACATTTTCGGATCATGACCGGCAATCGAGTTTTCCACTGTTGGGATTAACAGCCGGTCGAATAATTGATTCGTACTTTTACAATCATCAAAGAAAGCTTCTACACCGCCTTCTGAGCTATTGATTTTAACAATGCTATCCCATTCTTCGGCAATAATATGGTACTGTTCTTCAATGAATTTTCGATATTCTTTAATTGTGGAGAAGGTTCTTGCTAAAAAATTTCTGTCCCGCATGCCGCTATAGTAATCTTGCATTTCTCCTTTTTCCGCCGGACGTTTTCCATTTTTCCCTTCCCTGACAAACGGCATTTCCTCTATACTGTGAGCGTCACCCGCTCCGTACTCATACACATAACGCAATGAATCCAGTCCGTCTTTTGTTGTAAACAGTGTAACCGCGGTAACGACGTAGCGTCTCGGTCTTTCATTAATTAACCATTCAATCGCAATATGGGCCGGTGCGTTTTCAAGAACTAATGTGTTTTTTATTTTTCTTTCAGCCAGGTCAGTATGGGGAATGATCGCCTGTAGGACCGTTTGAATAAAAACCGTTTTCCCGCCGCCGTTTTCAAGTAGAATTGCACCATTGTACCCATCAAAGAAAAACAGTTCATCATTATAGCGTTTCTTTCCCTCTTCATACACTACATTTGTTAGTCGGATTTTACTGATAGCCGGCATCTTCATTCTCCTTTTCAAAACCGTAAATAAATTCAAAAATTCCTTTGTTGAATTCGACTTCCATAAAGAACCGCTGAATAATGGTCATCGCCTTTTCAGTCAAAGTCACTTCATTATTACCGATATCTTGGATTAAATCTTGGTCTTTTAAAAATCTTCGTACCGTGTCGATAAAGCTTAATCGACTGATCGTATTTCCGGACTGTCGTTTGGCGGTTTCCTTAATATCATCCATATCATCCCATTTCTCGATGATTACCGTCCAATTATAAGAAAACTCTTTTTCTAGTTCTTTTAGCTCATCGATATCATGAGACTTCAGTTGGTCGATGCGGTCCTGGATAGAATGAACCCAGTCTTCCAATGACAGAAATTGTCTTGTCGGCTCATGGCTTTGATAGGAGTCATAAAAGCTGCCAAATAAGATTAATGTACAAAAATAGAGCAAATAAATGTCTCCGTTCGTTGCGCCAGACCGTAAATAATTTTTCTTAATCCAATCATTGGATACGTGGAATGGAGAAAGCCTTGTTTTTGGTACGAAGAAAAGTTGTTCACTTGTTTTAATGATGACACAATCGACTTCGTAACTAAATAGGTCTAGTAATGCGCGGATATCGTCATCGGCATTGTATAGTTGGACACTATCAACACCAAGTACACCGTCTCGCGCCAATTTTGTATACAGTTGAAAGGCTTGGATTACTTTACTCTCTGAATAGTCCATCGTCTGTCCCCTCCAATTCAAATGTCATATCCTGGATGGAATACCTGTCGACTTTTTGAATAATTATATTTCTTTCCGTTACTATTAACACCCGTCCGTTTAAGCTGGACAGTGCCTCACCAAGCACCGTTTTGCCGCTTGTTTCATCCTCGTTTCCGTGATGAACCGGTGAACGCTGGTGCAAAATCAGCCAGAAGTCGTAAAAGTATCTTTGTTGATAGATCTCCTCCATCCCTTGATTTTCCAAATAGGCAAAAAATCCGGATAATGTTCGAACACCATTGTTTTCATAGGATTGAAGAAACAGTTCCATTAATTCACCGTATTTTTTTGTAAGCCATAAACGATACGGATCATTGGTATTGTCATCGTTTACGTCAAGGAAATGATATTCCACTTTTTCCTCGCGTTCCTCAACCAGGTTTTGTTCCGCCAAAACAGTAAGGGGTGACCATGTCCGATTTTCCTCTACTTTTAAAAACGGATGAAGCAACCCTTTCATTGCGTCCATGGGCAGTGGTGCTGATACGACTCGTGACACTAAATCCTGATCAAAATTGAACGATTGCATGCCTGCATAATAAAGCGATTCCTGCGCTGTCATTAAGGTTGTATTTTTTAAATGAAAAGTCTGGTCAAGTAAGTGGGAATGCTCATAATGCACTTCTTCCAGTTCGCGGTTAATTTTTAAAATATAATTGTACGCATTTCGTTCTTTCTTATGGACATCTTGGGCATATAACCGTTCCCTTGTTTCTTTGACAAAATTACGCAACTCCTTAAATTCCTCGTCTTCCCGTTCGAGCCGGCCGTAAATATCATCGAGAAGCTGTTTGTAACGTTCAAAGGTTTCCTCAGATACTATGCTGCGCTGGATTTCATGTTTTAATTTCTCCATGCGGTCCTCAAGGGTTTCCACATCAATCCGCATTTCATTAATTTGTCTGAGGGCCCCTTTAAACTCGCCCTTTTCCAGCTGTTTTCGTAAAATTAATTGATTGATTGACAATTGAAACTCGCTGTAAAACTCTTTTGTGGCAAAAATCAGTTCCAGTCCGTCGTCATCCAATGTATAATACTGTGCATTTGTTTGCACATCAAAATTGTTTGCTTTTAGTATTGAATATTCGATGACACCCGTTTCCTTTTTTTCCCAATCAAAATATTCATAGCTTCGTTTTTTCCCATGTGTCGGTCTGAACGTTTGAATGATGGTCCGGGCATACTCTTCATATTTCTCGTCACGCAATATATAAACTTGATGGGTCATTTCTTTAAGAAAGGCCGCCAATTGCTTAACACCTGTTTTTGATTCACGAATCAGTTTATTTTCAAAGAAAAATAGTAAAGCTAAAAGACCAAGGCCTTTCATATCAATGTTTTTACCTTCTAAGTCAACTTCCCGTTTCCGTTCCAAATCGTATAACGGGTCAAAGAGGGCAAGCCTTCTCATCCGCTCCATGTAACCGGTCGTTATTTCTTTTAGATCAAGGCTTTCCAATCAGATTCCCTCCAAATCGCTTGCAATTGTTTCGATTTTAGTATTTCTTGCGGATAATAAGTTCCCAGTCGTAATAATTTTTGAATTTTGTCTTGATGGAGTTTAGAAAAATTTGTTAAAAAAGCTTGTAATGCTTCTCGATTTTCTAATTGGTAACCTTTTCCTTTTACCGGTTCTTGGGCTAAACAGGCAATGTAAAACGGCAATGCTAATTTTACCGATTGTCGCTTCGTTAACGAGTACCAAATAGACACACCTTCTCGGTCAAGGTCGCCAAAATAAAAAAACTCATGATTGGCTTCGACCGGATATTGAGCGGGAAATTGTTCAATGCTTTTAATAATTACTTTGCCGCTACCATAAATTAAGGTTGAAAATTCGGTATCCACGAGGGCCGGCAACAATCCTTGATACGTCGTTTTATTTTCAACAATAAGATGGAATTGGTTCTCTCTATGAATTTGTCCCGGATTAACCGCAAACATTAACGGTTCTGAAACCGGAATAATTTGTAACCGTTCATAAAGACCAATCCGTTCTAAAACTTCTTTTCCTCCCTTTTCGACAATCCATTTTTCATCATGTACCAGTTCAAAACTACGCTCAGGTGCCGGAACCGGTTCATTGGGGAAACCAAACGCTTTTAAATAATGATCGATTTTTTCAATAAAGGGAAGGTCTTGTTTCCATACGACCGGATCAATCCGGAAGTATTCATCAAGTAGTATGGCGGGATGCAATTTATTCCGGTATATTTGCAATTCTTGGTGATGGCTTGAGGCCAAAACACTTTTTTGAATACGGTACTGATAGGCGAGGGATGGAGTCCGTGCCGTCCGTCCTTTGGATTTTACCATTTCCAGTATCTGGTCCTTTTCCAATTGCAGAATGACGTCCGCAAACTCCTCATAAGTATGAACGAAGGATTTTGTCAATTCTTCTAAACGGGTTAAATCTATCATACGTTTCGGATAAACAGAGAGGATTCTTTTTAATTCTTCCAAACCTAGCACTCCTTTAAACTCACAACTTTTTCTTTAGGTACTTTTATTTTACTAAGGGATTGCGGAAATGTCATTCGTACCTGACTATATTCAGATAGAAAGTTTTGGATGCTATTCCAAAAAGTTTATGAGGAGAACTCATAAAGAGGAATTTATGAGTTCTCTCCTTATCCGGGCTTCCTGACTTAATTCAGCCATCTGTTTCACCTCATTGGGATTACCTTTTTAACTCATCCTTTAATTCCAAAACCTCAGATTCCGTTAATCCTGTAATCTTAATGATCAAATGAAGGTCTAAACCTTCCATCAACATCATTTTCGCATCTTCCCGTTTGCCTTTTTTTATGCCCTCTTCTATGCCTTCCCCACGAATGGAATTTATGTCCTTCAATGCCTTTTCACGGGCTTCCGCCAACATCCGCGCTTCCCTGTCCATACTTACTGTGCGCAACATATCTACCGCATTTTCTATTATCGGGTCTTGATTTGCCATCTCTTCCCACCTCGCATCATCTTCATTTGTTAAAAAGCGTATCCATTTTGCCATCCGGTCATTCGGATGAATCAGATTTTCTTTGTCTTGCCTGACAAACTTCGGCATTTCAATAAAATGGAGTTGCAGTAAATCCGGGTACGGCTCAAATGTCCGCTTTTCCATTAACCGGTAACAGCTATGATACATATCCGTCGTAAAGTAAGAAAAATCAAGAAAATTAATCGTTACCACTTTTTTTAAGTCAC
>Ga0207789_1000418_pt1 | contig 15712 bp, 14 predicted proteins | sample HigsolmetaGSP12D_FD_184840 | JGI IMG/M metagenome (GOLD analysis project Ga0207789, IMG submission 184840) | High solid enriched microbial communities from the Joint BioEnergy Institute, USA - SP1-2-D (SPAdes) | ecosystem: Engineered > Bioreactor > SSF (Solid state fermentation) > Aerobic >...
AGACATCCATAGTGCAGACAAAGAAAAATGCGAGGAATTGTTAAAGGCAGAACTACTCAATCATCTGAACGAATTGCCGGAAAAGGATCATGTGATGCTGAAGCTCACCATTCCGACCGTGCCAAATTTCTACAAAGCATTGGTTGAGCACCCGCGCGTTATCCGCGTTGTTGCCCTTTCCGGCGGCTATTCCCGCGATGAAGCCAATCAAAAGCTGAAAGAAAACGACGGCATCATCGCAAGCTTTTCGCGTGCTTTAACCGGAGAACTCAACGCCAAACAGACAGATGAAGAATTCAACGCCGCTTTGGAAAAAGCAGTAAAATCGATCTATGATGCTTCGGTCAATAAAAACTAACAAAAACCAGCAGGGCGCCCGTAGTCCTGCTGGTTTTATTTAAAGGTGCAGAAATAACACGACTCCACCTAGTCTCCAATCTTGAGAAACAGGACTGAACACTGCATACCCGGCCGAACAGGGCATGACCGGCACACTTTACATCCACTACCACAGCTACCGGTACATCTTCCCGCTTTTTGTGCTGGGGAATGACAGGAGGAAATACAGCAGAAAAAGAGTGGTGTTAAGACAGCCTTTATTTTTGCAAAAAGTACATTATAATTGAAAAATGTTGCTCAGATTGCAGTCGTTATTCATCTTTTTTATTGGGAACAAAATGGTTAAAAGCAGGAACTAAATTTATATTAAGTACAGTTCCTACTTGACAAAACATTTTATTTTTTCTAATTATTTCCATTTCACACGAATACAGCAATTACACGCTTTATTATTTTGCAATCTCCAAATTTTTCCCTTCATTATGGAAATATTGGATAATTTCAGCAGTAGGCTCCTTGTCCGTGATCAACAAGTCAATCTCTTCTATTTTGGCAAACGTAGCAATAGAACTTTTATCCATTTTACTATGATCTAACAAGGCAATCACTTTATTTGAAACAGATACCATTTTCCTTTTTAATTCAACTTCATAATAACTGAAATCTGTTAATCCGTCCTTTAAGTTAAAGGCATATGCAGATGTAAACAAAATATCAATGTTTATCTTATTTAAAATTTCTTCCCCCAATAATCCTTCAACCGAATTAGATGAATTTCTGACAATCCCGCCAATGATAATGACAGTCAAAAAAGGATTTTCTTTTAGCATCTCAGCTGTAGCAATTCCACTTGTCACAACCGTCAATTTCATTTTGACATCTTTTAAAAGACGGGCCAATTCGAAACATGTTGAACTCGCGTCTAGAAGAATACACTGGCCTTCTTCAATATATTTAAAAGCGCATTTTCCGATCCTCTGTTTTTCCAAACGGTATTTTTTCTCCCGGTTTTCATACCTGTTTTCAACACTCAGGTCTAATTCTCTTTCCTTTATCATGGCCCCCCCATGTGTCCGAATCAATAACCCTTGTACCTCCATTTGATTCAGATCAGAACGAATGGTAGCTGCTGAAGTATTCAATATCTCTGTAAGTTCATTGACCGTTACAGTCCCATTTTTCTTTAATAAGTCATAAATCTTATTTCTTCTTTCGTTTGCAAACATTTTTCCACCTTCTTGTTATGTATCCATACAAAGAAAAAATCGTTTTCATTTTTTGTTTTCATTTTAACTTTATCATATCAACTGAAAAATATCGATAACAAAAAAACGGTACTGGACTTGGAAAATTTTTTCATTACTTCCTGATAGTATAAATATGATCTTGATTATTCCGTCCTTTTAACAATGATTTTTAACTTAGCTTTCAGTCCCTTTACGGTAGTCCAATTTTCCAGATACTTTTCATAATATTTTTCGTTTATTATCGTTTTCTTTTATAACGAAATTAAACGATTGACAAAATCGAAAAAAAGTGAAAAAATCAAAAAGAGAAGTACAAGAAAACCATAAGGGGGCATTTCAAGTGAATATTGCAGTTGGCGCAGATCACAATGCATTTGATCTTAAAGAAGCTGTAAAAAAGCATATTGCTGGCCTGGGGCATGATGTCGTGGATTACGGATGTTATTCCAAGGATGAAATTGATTATCCGGGGATTGCGTTTAAAGTGGCCAAGGAGATCAATAATGGGACGGTTGAAAGAGGCATTCTGTTTTGCGGGACCGGAATCGGCATGGCTATCGCAGCAAATAAGGTGCCAGGGATTCGTGCCGCCCAATGCCACGACACTTATTCAGCAGAACGTGCCCAACTCAGTAACAATGCACAGATCATTACAATGGGGGCAAAAGTCATAGGAGAAGAAGCCGCCAAAAAAATTGCAGAGGCCTATCTGAATGTAACATTTCAAGGGGGAAACTCTACAAGGAAAATCAATCAAATTATGGAGCAGGAAAAAGAAAGCCTCATTCAAGGAACAAATATCACTTGCTAAGCCGGTTAAGCAAAAAATGGAGGGAGATCAATGAAATTTTTCTTGGACACTGCAGATGTTAAAGAAATTAAAAGAATCAATGCACTTGGGCTTGTAGACGGGGTTACGACCAATCCTTCGATTATTTCCAAAGAAGGCCGTCCATTTGAAGAAGTGATTAAAGAGATTTGCAGTATTGTAGACGGTCCGGTAAGTGCAGAAGTCATCAGCTTAACATCGGAAGAAATGGTAAAAGAGGCCCGAGTTCTTGCAAATTGGGCACCAAATGTCGTGGTTAAAATCCCGATGACAGAGGAAGGGTTAAAGGCTGTTCACATTTTATCCAAAGAAAACATTCGTACAAATGTAACACTCATTTTTTCTGTAGCACAAGGTTTAATGGCTGCTAAAGCAGGCGCGACCTTTATTAGCCCTTTCCTGGGGAGATTGGATGACATTGGTGTAAGCGGTACCGATCTGATCAAAAAGTTGAAACTTGTCCTCTCCAACTATGGCTTAAAAACAGAAATTATTTCTGCAAGTATTCGCCATATTGGACATTTGGAAGCCGCTGCAGAAGCAGGCGCCCACATCGCAACAATTCCAGGTTCATTATTCCCGAAACTGTGGAGCCATCCACTGACTGACAAAGGAATTCAAGGATTTTTAAAAGACTGGGAAAAATTCAATCAAAGTTTGGAGAAAAAAGAGCATGAAACCGCCATATAACCAAATTAGGGTTCTTTCTTTTTAAATTTGTTAGATAATTCGCAGTCCGGACATCCGGTCTGCGAATCCTACGAAAAGGAGAGTTGACATGCAGACGAAAAGAAAAGCGAACAATATCATATGTACTCAGGATCTTGTCATGAATTTTCTCGCCGTTACCCAGCAAGCGGCCATTGCCTGCCATCCATGGATAAGAAAAAACAATAAAATGATGGTTGACGAGGCTGGAACAAGAGCCATGCGCAACCGCTTAAATCAAATTGATATGTCGGGTGTTGTAGTAATCGGTGAAGGTGAAATGGACGAAGCGCCCATGCTCTACATTAATGAACAGCTGGGAACCGGGAATGGCCCCCAAGTAGACATTGCAGTTGATCCTGTCGAAGGCACCAATTTAGTCGCAACCGGTAAAGAAAATGCTGTGACCGTCGTTGCTGTCGCAAACTGCGGCAGTTTGCTGCATGCACCGGATATGTATATGAAAAAAATTGCTGTCGGTCCAAAAGCAAGGGGTTGCATTGATATTGACAGATCTCTCACTGAAAATATGAAAAATGTTGCCGCAGCACTTGGAAAAGATATAACAGAACTAACCGTTATGATCCAAGAACGGCCCCGTCATAAAGAATTGGCAGAGGAAGCTTACAAAACAGGCGCCAGTGTAAAATTTTTCTCCGATGTTGATGTTACGGCCGCCGTCGCCACTGCATTTAATCATTGTGACGTCGACATATTTGCGGGGATTGGCGGGGCACCAGAAGGCGTAATTGCGGCCGTCGCATTAAAATGTCTGGGTGGAGACTTTCAAGGCAAATTAGTTCCTCAAAATCAGGCGGAAGCCGAACGGTGCTTAAACATGGGAATATTGTTCCCGGATAAAAAACTCACAATTGACAATATCGTGAAAACAGACCAATGTTTTTTTGTTGCAACAGGAATCACGGACGGGTTGCTTTTGAATGGCATAAAACAAACAAATGCCGGAAAACTTCTGACTCATTCTATTGTGATTACCGGCGGAAAGATGAAAAATATACAATTTATGTATGGACACTTTTTAGCTGACAGTGAGTTCTAAAGTGATTTCTATGACCAGCAGCATATATTAAACAATCTAAATATGCTGCTGGTCTTGATATTGCGTTAGGAAAGAAAAAACCATACTAAAGTTTATAACAGGCATTCCATCGCTTCTGGTCCTTAAACCTGTCCCCCTCCGGATACGAACAGTTTTTTGAATCAATTTACATTTCCCAAAAGCTACGAGCAACATATTTATCGTGTGTTTTTTACGTTGAAAAGGTCTATCCCGAAATATGATGGGACAGACCTAAGACTGGTTGGTAATACCGCCAAAAATTATTTCAAACTATATAAGATGGGCTAAACATTGCTACTTTGTTGTCGGCTGCAAAAAGCATAAGCTATGCAAATGCATGACTTGACCTAAATGTAACTTAAGTTCATCTTATATTACAGGATTAAATTTTTTCCAGGCAACTATACATTCGCTGCAAAGCCATCTCAACAATTGAACGTGGACATCCAATATTCATGCGAGCAAATCCTTCACCATTGGCAATAAAATTATTTCCGTTTTCTAATGCAATTTTCCCTTCGTTAAGTAGTAATTTTTGCAATTGGTTGTTACTTAATCCATATGCTCTAAAGTCAAGCCAAGCCAAATAAGTAGCTTCCGGATTAATCAGTGTAACTTTCGGGAGGTAAATGCTTAAAAAATTGCGTACAAAATCAATATTTTCCTCAATATAGGCATTAAGCTGATCAAGCCAATCATCACACTTTGTATAAGCAGCTATCAACGCAGGGACAGCAAAAACATTTGGCGAAGTAATGGAATTCTTTGTAAGTTGTTTTTGCAAACGTTTGCGAAGATCAGGATTTGCAATAACGGTGTAAGATGATTTTAAACCGCCAAAATTAAACGCTTTATTCGCTGAAACACATACAATCATTTGGTCAGCAATGGAACAATTTAAGCTCGCAAAAGATATAGGTTTATGACCATATAAACAGATATCCTTATGAATCTCATCAGATACTATGATAATATGATTTTCCAGACAAATTCTCCCTACTTCTAATAACTCTTCTTTTGTCCAAACTCGACCGGTTGGGTTTTGAGGATTACAAAATATCAATAATTTGACCTTTGGATCTTTGGCCTTTGTTTCAAAGTCATCAAAATCTAATGTGTACTGATTATTTTTTAATCTTAATGGATTTGTCACCAATTCACATTGATGCTGTTCAACAGCCCTTTTAAAGGGTTCATATCCTGGTGTCTGAACCATGACTTTCTCTCCCGGCTGGCAGAATGCTTGGACAATGTAATGAAGAGTACTGACCGTACCATGTGTAAGAGAAATCCATTCCTTCTCTATAGCCCATTTATGACGACGTAAATTCCAATCAATAATTACCCGGTAGTACTCATCTGGTACATAAGTATACCCGAAAATACGCTGGTTCACGACTTCTTGCATAGCCTCAATAATTGGCGGTGGGCAGGCAAAATCCATATCCGCGATCCACATCGGAAGTACATCCGTTGTTTGAAACTCCTTTAATAATATGTCTTTAGACCATTTTCTCGCGTAAGTATTTGATCGATCAATAAGTTCATCAAAATTGTATTTCATTTACGAACATGCCTTCTTTCTAAGCGATTTATCCTGATACGTTTAAACAAGATAACGAGTATAACATTTATAGCAATCCCAATAACCAGGATGATATAATAGGCAAAAGCCGGTTTGACAATACCGATAATTGGATCTATTATGCCTGCGCCGGGTGCAATCCTGGTAATATGAAACATAGCTCCTATAGCACCTGTAATTCCGGCTGCAATCACTTGCGCGCTTATAACCGAAACTGGATCATTCACAGCGTAAGGAATGGCTGGTTCGGTAATCCCAAATAGACCAACAATGCCAGCAGATTTCCCATTTGTATTTTCTTCAGTTGTAAACAATTTTGGGGCTAACATCGTCGCAATACCAAGTGCAGCAGGCGGAATAACCGTCGCTAAAGCTACTGTACCGAATAAATAGGCATTTCCTTGAGGAATTAACCCTAAAGCAAAAAGGTAAGCCGTTTTGTTAATTGGCCCTCCCATGTCAAACGCAATCATCATGCCGATTAAAGCACAAATAATTGCCAGACTAGAAGAAGGAATTGCACTCAAAAAATGTGTCAGTCCAAGCATTAGACCCGAAATAACAGGTCCAACAACATAGAAAACAACAATTGAAATCAATAAAGTTGTGACTGCAGGGATAACCAAAAAAGACATTAGTGGATTAAGAGACTTTGGCAATTTAATCCGCTTGAAATATTTTACAAAGTACCCAACCAATAATCCGACTAATATTGCCCCTAAAAATCCGGCCCCTCCCTTAGTCCCTAGTATGTCTGCTTGATTTGCCAACCATGCGCCAATCATTGCCGGCGCCAGAGCGGGTTTATCGGCGATTGAATATGCAGTATAGCCAGCAAGAATCGGGATCATTAATGAAAATCCAATGACTCCGACTTGTTCAAGTAGATAAGGAAAAGTTCCTGGAACTGTTTTTCCGCCGCCAACCATTGCTGCTGAAAATGCCAATAAAATACCGGCAGCAGTAACAAATGGGATCATAAATGAAACACCATTCATTAAATGTTGAAAAACACCAGCAGCACCTGTTTTTGTATTACCAGACGATAAATCGTGTTCAGTGTCTTTCGCATGATAGATGGGAATGTTCGTATCCAGCCGATCCATGATGTTGCTAACATTTTTTAAAACTTCGGATACGTCTACCATTAGGACCCTTTTACCATCAAAGCGTCTCATTTCATCATCAGACATCCCACGCCCTGTGGCAACGATAACAAAATCTGCTTGTGCAATATCTTCTTGTGTTAAACCATTTTCAATCCCAATAGCACCTTGAGTTTCCACTTTAATTGTATCCCCACGTCTTTCAGCCTCTGTTTTCAAGGCTTCAGCTGACATGTAAGTGTGGGCAATTCCCGCCGGACAGTTTGTGATGGCTACTAAATTTTTTTTCATATCTTTCTTCCCCCCAAACTTATTACAAAAGTTATACAGTTTTAAATAAGTCAATGATTTCCTGCTTGGTTGTACTTCTCATTAATTGATCACAAAAATCATCATGCATTAAGCGACGCGAAATCTGTGAAAGAAGTTTAAGGTGCTCAACTTCTGCATCTCTTTCCGGAATGGCCAATGCGATTGCAACATTAACTTGTTGGCGGTCCAAAGCTTTCCAGTCAATTCCATTCGTAAACTTTACAATAAAAATAGCCGGTTTCACGACTTCTTTCAGTTTCGCATGGGGAATGGAGAAACCATTTCCAAAACCAGTTGTAACCTCTTTTTCTCTTTGAAGCAGTCCTTTGTAATAAGCCTTTTTACTCGTAACTACTCCGGCCGTTTCAGCAAATTCTGCTATTTTTTTTAATGCATCCTTTTTATTTATGACATATATGTTGAGAAAGATATGCTCCTCAGAAATTTCCAATGTCATCACTCCTCGTATTGTTATGATCTATTTTAAGGTCCCAGTGTGTATGGGATGATTGTCAATTCAGATACTTGATTGACAAATCAACTGATATACTTCTTTCGGATCCTGAGATTTTTTTAATGTTCGTATGAGACCTTCATTATCGAAAATTCGATAGAGTTCTTTTAATACAAGCCGAAAGTCAACAGTTCCTGATGTTTTTACTGCGATAAGAAAAATTAGCGAAACATCTTCATTCCCCCAATCCACGGCGTTTTTACTTGTAAAAAATACGATTTGTGGTTTTAAAATGTACGTTTCAGACCCGTGTGGAATTGCTACACCATTCCCAACTGAAGTTGGAGAACGTGCTTCACGTGCAAAAACAGAAGTTTTGTAAGATTGTTTGACAAATCCTTTTGCGTAGAGCTCATCGCAAACAAAATGTAAAATATCCTGTTTATAATGCATATCTTTCTGAGTAAAAATTAATTCAGGGTTAAACAGCTTCATTAGGGTAGGAGATACCTTATTATAATTTGTTGGACGTTGATAATATTTATTTTTTAGTCCAAAAATGTATTGATTTATTTTTATAATGTCATGTTCATCTAAGATTGGAGAAACCATTATAACAGGTTTTTGATCAAACCTTATCGGAACAGTTGTGATGATAAAATCAATCTCATTTAAATTTACTTTTTCTAATTGCGCTAACGGAATAACATCAAGGACTTTTATTTCCGGGATACGACTTTTCAAGCGATTCGCCAAATATTGTGATGTTCCGATTCCCCCGTAGCAAATAATTACTACTTGCTTAGAATTCTCATGAATTCTGCGTTCAATTGCAGCCAAAAAGTGCAATGTTAAAAATCCAACTTCATCATCATTTAGTCGGACATGAAACTGGTTTTCTAAATAGATGGATATCAGCCATGTCAAGAAAAAGATGGATTGATAACGTGACTTTATTGCTATAAGCATGGGATTAGTCAAATTCAAACCCATTTTTAATCGTTCCACCATAGGGCCCATATGCAATTTCAATCCATTTTTTAATGCTGCATCATTTCTTAGATCAACATCCATAACCTTTGAAAAAGCATCAACCATTGCATTTATAGTGTGATCAAAAATGGATTGATCAGGAACAATTTCATATTGTTTAGATCCCTTGCCCCGTTCACTACAATAAAATATATAGTGTGCAACATATTGCGCTTCAGCTTGTGAAATATCCTTGGAGAAAACTTCATGTACATTCATTTTTAATTGCTGAGTGATATTTTCAACCATTGGTTCAATGTTCTTCTTTTCCGAATAAGAAAACTCAGCATGTTGGCCCTGCTCAACCCTTTTAATCAAAATCAGCAGGTGTGTAATGATATTCAAATAATAGAGTGTATCAATATGAAGTTTGTTTTTCTGTTCGATATTATTTATGATTTTCAGAGCACCATCAACCACTTCACCTGAAAAAAAGTCGCTTAAACGCTGAATTGTAGCAACGTCTAGACGTTGTATGCTTTGTAGAGGGGAACAGTTTTGTTGATCATTTAATATATCTTCCAGGAATGCTGCTATGGCCCGTCGGCGATTTCTTTCTAGACCATTTATAAGAATACCTTGTCGATCGCGAATTAATGTGAGATTAAAATGAAGCAATTTTTGTTCTAACTTATCTATATCTTTTGCTATCGATGTTTTACTAACATAATATTCGTCTGCAAATCTTTGCATAGGGATTGGGCAGTTTTCATAAAGTAAGCGCAGTGCAATTCGTGTTTGACGTTCTTCTGTTGAATACTGACCAAAAGGTTCTGATTGAATATTAACCTTGCTCAAAATGATCAATCGATCCTGATGATTGATCATTAGCTTTGTGCCGACACCCGGCTTGCGATCTAATTTAAATCCCATCGGTTTTAAGAGTTGATCAATTTTCTGCAAATCATTATAGGTAGTCCTCTCTGAGCATCCCAGTTTATTTGCATAGTATCTAACCCCCCTGTAATCGGTTTCGTTCAACAGCAAAAGGATTAGCTTTTTTTGCCGACGATTCATTACCACTGCACACCCTTCTTTGATCACTGTCTTACAAGTTAATTATGACAAACCCCTTCTCAAAACGCTATTTCAATTTTTTGCAAGAGCATTGTTGCAAAAAGTTTATCTTGAAACCATAGAGGGTTTTTCACCTAACGCAAAACAATTCAGAAGTCAAATATGATGTCCACAGGAAAATTATTATTGTTCAAAGAAGGTGTGATAGAAGGATATTTATGCACCCGAGCGAATAAAACTTTAAAGTCAATGTCTATAAATCGAAAACCTGGCTGGCAATAAAAAAGGAGTTACCTCATAGGCAACTCCTTTTTTGTCTAAGTACAAATACTTCATACCCACTCAATATTCATTACTACATATTCTTTGCTTGGAAGAACTCGATTTTTGAAGTACTTGCTTCGTTTTTATCATTTAGAAATATACTAAGCCCATCTTAGCTTGCTTTCGAAGAAGACCCTTTCAAAAATTCCAGAAACGAATTTAAAATCAAATATGCGGATGTTGCACCGGGATCCTGTGAACCAATTGACCTGTTCCCTAATCGGCTTGAACGGCCTCTTTTCGACATCATATCTTTTGTTGATTCCATTCCTTTTTTTGCTTCATTGACTGCATATGTAAATGTAGAAAGGAAATCATGCGATGCTTCGAATTTTTGCTCTAATGCCTTTACGAACGGATCTATCGTATCGATCATCGTTTTATCTCCTACTTCTGCCTGGCCACGTTCTTTAATTCCTTTCCCAAATGCAACCCAGTATGCTATCATGTCTTGATCGTTTATCGATGATTTATTTTTTATTTCTTTTGCTCCTCTCATAAATCCAGTTGCATAAAGAGGGCCGACTGAAGAACCAACGGCATTTAGAAAGGTTTTCCCAACCATAATGCTGATTTTAGAACAGTCATCTTCCTGGATAAGATCACTCTCTATTTTTTCTTTAACTGCTTGCCAACCGATTGACATCGTCACGCCATGGTCACCATCACCTAATTTCCTGTCGAGCTCACAAAGGTATTCTTTATGATCTTCAATGGTTGATGCAAGAGCAATAAAATAATCTTTTAAATCTTTTGCTGATAATTCCATAATATCCCTCCTCATCGCTGTACAAACATTGGACAATTAACAGGGTGATCAAGTGCTTTTGCCAACTCAGCATCTAACTTCATTAAAGTTACTGAACATCCTCCCATTTCCAAAGAGGTGATATAATCTCCAACATAAGATCGATATATACTGATACCATGCTCATTCAATATTTCTTCAACTCTTCTAAAAATGATATAGAGTTCCATTTTCGGGGTTGATCCAAGTCCATTTACCAATACAGCCACTTTATCCCCGCTACTTATCTCAATATCAGACAATATGTCTTGTACAAGCCGATCTGCTACACGATCTGCCGGTTCAAGCACTCCTTTTTCTATTCCAGGTTCGCCATGATGGCCTAAACCAATTTCCATTTCGTTTTCCCCGATTTCAAAACTGGGCTTGCCTGTTTGAGGCAGTGAACATGGCGTTAAACCAACCCCCATCGACCTCGTATTTTTATTTGCCTTTTTTGCAATCCTGACCACCTCATCAAGATTATAACCAAAATCTGCTGCTGCTCCGGCAACTTTAAAGACAAAAAATTCTCCTGCAATGCCACGCCGCTTATCTTCTTCTTCTTTTGGGGCAGAGGCAACATCATCCGAAACGATCACCGTTTCAACTTTAATGTTCTCTTCCAAGTCAGCCATTTCAGCAGCCATCCCAAAATTCATGATATCGCCAGCATAATTTCCGTAAATATAAACTACCCCGGCACCTTTATCAATTGCTTTCGTAACTTCCAGAATAGGGGCTGGTGAGGGTGATGCAAATATATTTCCAACCGCAACGCCGTCCGCCATGCCATCTCCGACATATCCCATGAATGCGGGTTCATGGCCTGATCCTCCCCCTATCAAAATGCCAACTTTTCCATCCCTTGTCTCTCTATTTGTTACCAGTGCTCTATTATGAGTTGGCAATTGCTTAATAAAATCCGAGTGAGCCTTTATGTATCCATCAATCATTTCCTCTACAACATTTTTTGGATCATTGATCAGTTTTTTCAATATCTTCACTCCCTTTTAATGATAGTTTATCATAAATAGATTTGCTGTTATGAACAACAATATTAACTAACAATAGAACAAGAGACATTTCCATTTGGTGTAAATTGTAATCAGTATATTTTGGGAAATGTCTCTAGACCAATTGTTTTTATACAACAAATGTTACTTTGCTGTATCATTCAGTACTTCAATCGTTCCAACTTTTCCTTCGGGTTCTCCCGGCAATTTTAAACTTCTTGTCAATAAAGCGGCTACAAAATATAAGCCTGCCAAAATCCAAATAATTCCCGGACTTTTTACAAAGTTGTAGAATACAGCAACAATGGCAGGACCTACAAATACACATAACCCTGCTCCCAAATTCAAAATGGACATTGCCGCACCTTTATCGCCCTCACCAACCAAAGAAGGCGTTAATGCTGACAAGGGGACAAATCCGGCTAAGCAGGCTCCCCATAATATTCCTATTAATCCTACCAGCATTACGTTTCCCTCAAATATTTGAGGTGTATAAAACAACATAAGTGTGAAGACGCCACAGCCTACTGCTCCAAACCATGTAACCGTGTTTCTCCAGCCAAACTTATCTCCAACAAATCCAAAAATTAAATTAAACGCAATATTAGAGATAAATATTGTTCCCCAAATATTGAGCCACACTGTAGTACTTATGCCTTTACCTTCTAAATAAAGCGGTAAAAACAGGGGAAATGCGTATTGAGACGCCTGGTTTATAATCCGGACAATGCCGGCCACACCAACCTTTGGCTCTTTTTTTACAATTAAAATGCCGTTTTTTAACTCCGTTAATTTGGACGTACGCTCTTCCTTTTTCTCAACAACAATTTTGTCACGATTTACTACTATGGCTAAAATAGCCCCAACTACTACCCAGATAACAGCACTCCAAAGCGTAGCAATATGGCCAAAAGCCTGAATGGCCCAACTGGAGAAATAAGATCCGAGCACACTTAATCCCCCTGTAAATACAAACCAGAACCATCCCACTGCTTTACCAAGTTTATGCTGGGGTGTACGATACGTAATCCATACTAAAAATGAATAAGAAAATAGAGGGTAACCAAATCCTCTTATTGCGTAAGTAGGGATCATTAAGCCGTATATTAAATGCGGCAACGCAACTCCAACAAATAAAATTTGGCCTAATACATATAACATCGTTCCGAGCAGCATGGTTTTTCTTGGCCCGATCGCTTCAACCAATACCCCTGAAAACCAAGCTGCAATAGCAATTGTGACACCATAAGATGTTGTTAGAAGGGCGGATTGCTGAACTGTTAAACCTTTTTCCACAAGGTAAGGACTTAACCATGCTAACTCTAACCCATCACCCATCATGAATATCATTACACCGACAAATCCCCAAAATAAATGCGAGGGTATCCCGATTTTATCCAAAAAATTTTCTTTTTTTGTCAAATCAGTCATCGCTTATCCATCCCTTCTCACCAACGGAGTTATGGTTTTAAGACTACTTTCAAAGATTTCTCGCCTTTTTTCATTAATTCAAATCCTCTTTCAAATTCTTCAAGTTTAAGTTGGTGAGTAACAACTCCATCAGTTGGAAAATCGCCATTACGAATACCTTCAATGACTAACGGATAACAATAAGGCCCTAGGTGGGAACCCAATAAATCCAGTTCCTTACGATCACTAATAATGCTCCAGTCCACAGAAACCGGCTCTCCAAACACACTAAATTCAACAAATCGGCCTAATTTTCTTATCGCATGCAGTCCCTGCTCAACTGACTTCGGGTGACCTGTCGCTTCAATGTAGATATCACAGCCATAACCATCTGTCATATCTTTAATCTCTTTTACTACGTCTACTTCGTTAGGATTTAAAACGATATCTGCACCGAATTTTTTAGCCAACGCTAACCGGTCTTCCTTTAAATCAATGACAACTAATTTTTTGGGGCCCGACTTTTTAATTGGACCAATCATTCCAAGGCCTAATGTTCCAGCACCTGATAGTACAACAATGTCCCCTAATTGAATTTGTGCTCTTTGTACTGCGTGAAGGCTGCATGCATATGGCTCTATTAAAATCGCTTTTTCAATTGGCAATTCCTCCGGGACCTTATAATTAATCGCTTCTTTTGTAAATTTCATATATTCCGCCATGCCGCCATTTACATTATTTTGGAAGCCATATAAGTCGTGTTTTTCGCACATCCAATATTGTCCTCTTTTACAAAATCTGCATTCCCAACAAGGAACAATTTGCTCTGAAATCACTCTATCGCCTATTTCAAAATCTGTGACAGCATCACCCTTTTGGACAATTCTTCCAATAAATTCGTGTCCCGGAATCATCGGCGCTTTAATATAGGCAGGCTGTTTGTCATCACCCCAAAAGCTCGGCGCGCCATAATACGCTTTAATATCCCCCGCACAAATGCCACAAGCTTCAACCTTCACAATTATTTCTTTATCATTTTCTATTTTCGGCGTGGGCACTTCTTCAAATCTATAATCTTTGGGTGCATAAGCAACTACAGCCTTCATTGTTTTAGGTAATGCTTGAATCTGTTTTTGTTCTTTTTCGATTGTTTTCGCCATTTATATTACTCCTTTTCAAAATTTTTATTTGCTGTAATCGTTTTCAGCTTACTTTTATTTTATTTCATTTTTTCATTTTGTCAATCTTTTTTGAGTGATTTATTGAAAAAAATCATTAAACGATCAATAACGAAAGCAAATGAAAATAATTGAATTTTGATTTGAAAAATATTATGCTCTATGGAAGATGAGCATTTAAAAAAATTCAGGGGTGACCGTAATGGGATTTCAAGGTTTTGATAAAAACTTCAACATTACAGACAAAGTGGCAATTGTTACCGGAGGAGCAAGCGGAATTGGGAAAGCGATCTCTGAGTTGTTCTTTGAAAAAGGAGCCAAAGTGGCGATTTTGGATTTAAAGCACAATGTTGGGGAAGTGGCTCGTGAATTAAGCGAAAAAAATGTGATAGGTGTCAAATGCGATGTTACAAATGATTACAGTATGAAGAATGCGATTAACGAGGTAATCAATGTGTTTAAAAAGATTGATATTCTTGTGAATTGCGCAGGCATTGCATTACTGGATGATGCGGAAAATATCACGGATGATTACTGGCAAAAAACAATTGATATTAACTTAACAGGATCTTTTAAAATGTGCCAAAAAGTTGGAAATATCATGATTGAGCAAGGAAATGGCGGCAGAATCATTAACTTAGCTTCTCAAGCAGCTATTATTGCGTTAGATAACCATGTTGCATATGCCGCGAGCAAAGCCGGAATTATAGGGGTTACTAAAGTTTTAGCTTATGAATGGGCACAATTCAATATCAGGGTGAATGCCATATCTCCAACTGTCGTTCTAACGGAATTAGGAAAAAAAGCCTGGGCCGGAGAAAAAGGGGAAAAAGCAAAAAAGGAAATTCCACTCGGAAGATTTGGCTATCCGGAAGAAGTTGCTGCAGTCGCATTATTTTTATCCAGTGATGCAGCAAATATGATTACAGGAGAAAATATCGTGATGGATGGCGGGAATACAATAAAATAATTTTAGAATATGAAATCATAATCTTGTTATATAACAATACATTAAAAAAATCCAGTACCAAAATATTAGTGTATTTGTCAAGTTTTTCTCGACAAGGTTTAAATATCGGGTATTCCAAGACACTCTTTTTGTACACTTTCGGCTACCGTGCTTCACTTGCTCGGTGTAATTTTCGGAAAAGATGTGATATTCCCGTATAAAGATGGACAACGGGGATGTTGAGGCGCGCGAAATTCACTCGCTTTCCGCGGGCGGCCGGCGAGCCTCCTCGCTCGTACCTCGCTGCGGGGTCTCTCCTGGCTCGCTTTTCCCGCAGG
>Ga0207789_1000419_pt1 | contig 15703 bp, 14 predicted proteins | sample HigsolmetaGSP12D_FD_184840 | JGI IMG/M metagenome (GOLD analysis project Ga0207789, IMG submission 184840) | High solid enriched microbial communities from the Joint BioEnergy Institute, USA - SP1-2-D (SPAdes) | ecosystem: Engineered > Bioreactor > SSF (Solid state fermentation) > Aerobic >...
AACAAGAGCAAAAACAAAAAGCAGAAGCAGAACAGAAAAAACGGGAAGAAAGAAAAAAACGCGAGAAAAATAAATCCTTTGAGGAATTGCTAAAAGAAAGTGATCTTGACTGGCGAAAGTTTAAATAGGGGCTGAACAAACAAAAATACAAATAGGAGAATGATGTTCGGGATTTTTGTCGAGTATTCAAATGTAAAGTGTGTTTACTAAGAAATTTGCAAAAAAACATGCATCCTGGATGAATATTAAGATGTCTTAAAAAAATTAATGAACATTTGCTGACGATTTCTTTCTCCCCTTTGTTTCACATGTGATTTGTTCAGCAGCCCTCCAATAAATAGCGTTTTGAAGTGGATGAGCTTATAAATTTGAGGCTCATCTTTTTCTATGATGGGTAACAAAAAATTGAGAATTAACAAATAAAAAGGCGTTGAACACGCCTAAAACTTTTTTTGAATTTTATAATTCAGTTAATGATATTCCAGAATGAGCTTGAGTAACTTGATTAAAATCAATAGCGCCATCATTGCCTAGAAAAAGACTGATAAAACGACTGGCACTTTGTGAAATATAACGGTCTTTTAACCAGATGATGGCAGATTTAGAAATGATAGTAGCGTCTTTAATCTGAAGCTTATGCACACCGCGAATATTGTTTCTTAATAATGTGGATTCAGGGACAATTGTTGCGCCTATTTCATTACTAACTAATTCTAAAAGCATATCAACATCCGGACATTCACAAATAATATTTGGATATAGGTTCCTTTTTAAAAATTCATCATTAATAAGTTCATACTGACCTATACCATTAATGCGATGTAATAATAATAAAGGTAAGTTTGCCAATTCCTCCATGTAAACAGAAGACTCGTGAAAGTTATCCTTCCATGTTTCAGGAATAGCAACAACATATGGTTCATCAGGAAGTATATAGTGAGAAAGCGCTTTATCGTATTGCAACGGTAAACGAATAAATGCAAATTCAATATCTCTGTTTTTTAATAGTTCAGCAAGAAGGTAAGAATCACCGACTCGAAATTCAAAATTTATTTGAGGATAATTTGCTCTGAAGGCCTTAATTTTATCTGGAATATGGGCAAAATAAGATTTAACACAACCAAAAGAAACTGTCCCTTTATATCCCATCTCCGTATCTCGAACTTCATTGATAGTTTCATTTAATTGATGTAAAAATTCATTCGCTCGCTTGAAAAGAACCTCTCCAGCCTTTGTTAACTCCATATTTCTCCCGTTTCTTTCAAATAACATAACCCCTAATTCATTTTCTAATGACTTTAAACTCTGGCTTAAGGGTGGTTGAGCCATGTGAAGCTTTTTTGCAGCACGGGAAATTTGGCCTTCTTGAGCAATTGTATGAAAATACTTTAACTGTCTAATATCCAAAAGATTCCCCCCTCTGTTTAAAAATAGGATTGGTCATATTATATAACAAAAGAAATAGTTCAACAAATATAAAAAATATGAGTAATGGGAGTTATTGAGACCTATATAAAAAATATATACATTACTAATAAAAAGGATATTTCAAATATAATGAAAATGGTGATAACATCTAATTAAACAAATTTGAAAAGAGGTGTAAACAATATAAGTTACTTCTGTGAGTGATTGTATGATAAATGTCAATATGTAAACGTAAACATTAAGTTATTTTAGGCTTAAAAGGGATTTTAAACTTATTATTACGAGGAGGAACATTAATGCCAGCAAAAAATGGACAACAGTATATTGAGCGACTAAAGAATGCGAAAAACAATGTGTATATAAATGGGGAGTTTGTGGAGGATGTAACTACACATCCGGCTTTTAGAGAAGTAATTAAAACAATGGCAAAATTATACGATGTTCAATATCAAAAACCGGAAAAAATGCTGTATACCTCTCCGACTACTGGAGAAAAGGTTGGCAAAACATTCATGGTACCAACAACAATTGATGAATTAATTCAGCGCCGCGAAGCAATCAGTGAGTGGCAAAGCATTACAAACGGTTTAATGGGACGTTCACCGGATTATTTAAATGCAGATGTTATGGTAATGGGTCCAGCGAGTGAATTTTTTGCAGAAGGTGGCGACCAATTATTTGCAGAAAATGCAAGAAAATATGCTGAGTACGCACGTGAAAACGATTTAAGCTTAACCCATACATTAATTCATCCGCAAATGAACCGAGCAAAAGCTGTATCACAACAAAAAGATGCCAATGTTGCCTTACATCTAGTAAAGAAGACAAGTGAAGGAATTATTGTTAATGGAATTCGATTATTGGCAACACAAGGGGCAATCACCGATGAAATTCTAGTATTTCCATCAACAGTGAAAAAATCAGGTGAACTAGATGATCCTTATTCATTAGCTTTTGCAATTCCAAATAATACACCTGGATTAAAGTATTTAAGTCGTGAACCATTTGTTTATAATGACAATAAATTTGATTATCCACTAACAAATTCATATGAAGAAGGAGACGCAATTGTCTCTTTTGAAAATGTACTTGTTCCATGGGATCGCGTCTTTATTTTAGGTAATTCGGGAATTTGTAACCGCTATTATAGTGAAACCAGTGCTGTAGTCCATATGACTCACCAAGTTGTTATAAAAGATATTGCTAAGACTGAGTTTGTTTTAGGTGCCGCATTATTGTTAATGGAGTCGATAGGAATTGACGGTTTCCAACATGTTCAAGATAAAGGTACGGAAATCAAACTGATATTGGAAACTATGAAATCACACTTATATCGTGCCGAACATAATGCCAAATTAGATAAATGGGGAATGATGACACCTGATTTCGAAGCATTGGATGCAGCAAGAAATTGGTTCCCTCGTGTGTATCCACGCATGGCGGAAATTCTTCGTATCCTAGGTGCTTCCGGATTAACCGGAATACCAACATATGCAGACTTTAGTAATGAAGAAATCGGTGGCATTTTAGATCGAGCGATGCAAGGAAAAAATATTGAGGGTTATGAGCGTGTTCAATTATTTCGTTTAATATGGGATTTGACAATGAGTGCATTTGGTACTCGACAGACTCATTACGAGTACTATTTCTTTGGTGACCCGATTCGAATGGGAATGGCTTATTTTGAAAGAATGAATAAGGAGCCATATAAAGCAAAAGTTCGGGAATTTCTTGATAATATTGATGTAAAAAAACCAAATTTAATTGAAGCTTAATTGTTTTATAGAAGAAATAGGTCATGGTTTTCCGTACTAAATTTAATATAGTACGGAAGACCATTTGATGAACGTTTCATTAGCGTTCTCCTAACCTAGATGGAGGAGAAAATATGGAAGTATTATATGTTTCACATCCTATACAAACTGAAAATAAGAAGCCAGAAGTTATGGCCATGGGATTTTTCGATGGAATTCATTTGGGACACCAAGAGTTATTACTTCAGGCAAAAAGTATTGCAGAGCGGAAAGATGCAGTATTTTCAGTTATGACTTTTGACCCTCATCCAATGGAAGTTTTGACAGGCAAAGCAAGAAAATTCATAACACCGCTTCCTGAAAAAATTGCCAAAATGGAAAAATTTGGCGTTGAAAAAATGTATATTATGCATTTTGACAAAAATTTTGCATCTTTAGAACCAGATGATTTTGTTCTTCAATATATAGTTGGAATGAAAATTAAGCATGTAGTTGTTGGCTTTGATTTTACCTTTGGGAAGAAAGCAAAAGGGACAGTAGCCGATCTACGTAGCAAATCTGAAAAAGGGGTTTTTGAACTCTCAGTAATCCCCAAAAAAACATATAAAGATCAAAAAATCAGCTCAACAATAATTCGAAATTTCATTCAAGAAGGCAAGGTTGAATTAATTCCTTATTGTTTAGGAGCTAGTTACAGTGTGAAAGTAACTACTCAATACAATTATGAAAAATCTATAATTGAAATGAGGCCTGCAAGCAATTTTCTTATACCTTTGGAAGGGTTCTACTTTGTTGAAATTATTAATGGCCAACATAGATATACTTGTAAACTTGAAATTGTTCAAGATAATAAAGCAGGAAGTAAACTAGTCATTCACGGACTCGTTCCGAAATTATATGATGAGTGTGAAATTGTATTTTTAAATAGAATAGCCAAAATACAATCATTAACTGTTTAAATAAAATAAGGGAGGGGTAAAGTTGGATAACCAATTTTTTCGTCAAGCAATGGGGAAATTTACAACTGGAGTAACGGTTATTACGACCAAGGTAGATGAGGGTGTACACGGCATGACTGCTAATGCATTTATGTCGATCTCCCTTGAACCAAAACTTGTGACAATATCTATTGATAATCGAGCGAAAATGCTTGATAAAATAAAAGCTTCAGGGAAATATGCTGTAAGTTTCCTTTCTGATCAACAATTAGACATATCTATGCACTTTGCCGGACAAAAACAAATGGATCAAGAAATCGCTTTTGATTATATTCAAGAAATCCCGATTATTCCAAATGCGCTTGCTTCTGTCGTGTGTGATGTTGACCAAACATATCAGGTAGGAGATCATACTTTATTCATTGGAAGAGTCCTAGATATTTCTGTTAATAATGGCGAGCCATTAACATTTTTCTCGGGAAAATATGGTAAAAATCAACAGTTAGAATATGTAAAAAACTAAATATATTAGAAAAAAGAGCGAGGGGGGAACAAGATGACACAACAAGTAGCGAGCCTTTACGAAGAGGCAAAGCAAAAAGTAAAAGATATTAAACTCTATATCAACGGTGAATTTGTTGATGCAGAGAGCCTGGAAACCTTCGAAAATATTAGTCCGTTTACAAATGAAGTTATTAATGCTGTCGCTTCTGGCGATAAAGTTGATATTGACAGAGCAGTTACGGCAGCGAAACAGGCATTTAAAGGATGGAGTAAATTAAAAGTAAGTGATCGTCTCGCCTATGTGTATAAAATTGCTGATCTCATTGATGAGCACATTGAAGAAATCGCTTTACTGGAAAGTTTTGATACCGGACTGCCAATCAGTCAAACGAAAAAACAAGTTGCTCGTTCGGCCGACAACTTTCGTTTCTATGCGGACATGGTAAAAAGTCGGCTTGTGGGTGATGCGTATCAAGTCGATAATGAGTATATCAACTACACGGTCCATAAGCCTGTTGGGGTTGCGGGACTTATTACTCCATGGAATGCACCGTTTATGTTGGAAACTTGGAAAGTTGCACCGGCGCTGGCAACCGGGAATACGGTCGTATTAAAGCCGGCCGAGTGGTCACCACTATCCGCTAATCTACTTGTAGAAATTATTGACAAAGCGGGTCTACCAAAAGGGGTCTTCAATGTTGTTCACGGTTTTGGTGAGACTGCGGGGGCATCTCTTGTCGCTCATCCGGATGTTCAATTGATTTCGTTTACAGGGGAAACGAAAACGGGTTCGGAAATTATGAAAAATGGGGCCGATACATTGAAACGGTTCTCGATGGAACTTGGTGGAAAATCACCGCTCATTGTATTTGAAGATGCGGACCTTGATCGTGCGTTAGATGCGGCAACTTGGGGGATTTTCTCCTTTAACGGAGAGCGTTGTACGGCCAATTCCCGGGTCTATTTACATGAAAGCATTGCCGAAGAATTTATTGCAAGATTAAAAGAACGAGTCGATCGTATCATTGTCGGGGATCCAATGGACGCCCAGACAGAAGTTGGTCCATTAATTCATAAAAGACATTATGAAAATGTAAAAAGGTATATTGAGATTGCAGAAGAAGAAGGTTGTAAGGTTTATGCCGGGCAGATTCCGGCTCAATTTAGTCGTGGAAATTATGTCGCACCGACTTTACTGCTTAACGCAAATAACTCCATGCGGGTTGTACAGGAGGAAATTTTTGGACCGGTGATGGCCGTGATGACATTTAAAGATGAAGAAGAAGTAATTGAGTTGGCCAATGATGTGAAATACGGACTTGCCGCCTATGTGTGGACGAATGATATGAAGCGCGGCCACTGGGTGTCACAGGCAATGGAATCTGGCATGGTTTGGGTTAATTCCCAAAACGTCCGCGATTTACGGACTCCGTTTGGCGGCTCAAAATACAGCGGCATCGGCCGGGAAGGCGGTTACTATGCCTTTGAATTTTATACCGAAACACAAGTTGTTCACGTTGCAATAGGAGAACAACATATCCCACAATTTGGGAAAAAACAAAAATAATAATACGATTATGGGGAGGAATATTTATGGTAAACTTCGATATTATTCGTACTGGACGCGCTGTGTTACATGTAACAGATTTGGAGAAATCAAAAGCTTTTTATGATGCATTAGGTTTCATTTTAACGGAAGAAGATGAAGATACTCTTTATTTTAGAGGCCTTGAAGAGCATAACCATCATAGTTTGGTATTAAAAAAGAGACCTGTTGCTGCTGTTGAGGCGATAAGCTTTAAAGTCCGATATGAACAAGATTTGGATAAATTAGAAGAACTATTTCTAAAACAGGGTGCAAAAGTGAAATGGATGGAAAAAGGAACACAAAAAGCGGTTGGACGTGCGCTTCGTGTCCAAGATATTTCCGGATTACCGGTGGAATATTATGCACAAATGGATGGGGCAGAACGACTTCTGCAAAGATATGATTTATACAAAGGTGCAAAAGTTCAAAGAATTGACCACTTCAACTGTGCTGTGCCTGATGTACAAAAAGCGTATGATTTTTATACAAAAGAGCTTGGTTTTGCATGTTCTGAGTATACTGTCGATGATCAAGGTCAAAATTGGGCTTCCTGGCTGCATCGAAAGCCTAATGTCCATGACCTTGCATTAATGAACGGAGTTGGGCCAAGAGTTCATCACATTGGTTTCTGGTTGAAAGACCCGATGGCATTAATTGATGGCTGTGATGTTCTTGCTTCATTAGGTTATTCCGGAAACATTGAACGTGGTCCTGGTCGTCATGGACTGTCCAATGCATTCTTCCTATATTTAAGAGATCCAGATGGACATCGGATCGAACTCTATTTTGGTGACTATCTAACTTCGGACCCTGATTTCAAACCGATTAAATGGGATTTGAATGATCCAATGCGTCAAACATTCTGGGGACATAGAGCACCGGACAGTTGGTTTGATGAGGCATCAGAAGTATTAGATATTGAAACAGGCGAAAAAATTGCAATCAAAGAACCGAAACTGGCAAAGAAAAAACCGCAATTTGTCATTTAAAAAATCTATATATAAACGATCTCCATTTCAGAGATCGTTTATATATATTTCTACCGGCAAGAAAAGTATAAAAAAGGAAAAAAGATAGTCGTTTTTTGCCGGAGTAAGAATATCGAAAAAATTGTTATATTTTTTACCGGTTACATTAAAAAGTAATAATTGGTAAATTTTCGATAGTTTTGAAATAAAGAATTAATATACAATCTTAATTGACATTATATATGATATTATATATAATAAAATAAATTTTATAAATTACTATAAGCATTAATTTATTTGTCCGAATTTTTAATTTAATCGGAATATGCAATGCTAGGGATAGAATACGAGAGGGGGAGCAATTTATTTGTTTAGATGAAAGCGCTTTATAAGTAAAATAAATTATTAAACGAAAATTGATTTTTTTTCGTTTAAAACAGCAAAAATTTCCAAAGGGGTGTAAATTGTGGGGAATTTGAAAAGAAATGGGATCGCAATTATCTGTTTAATTTTTATAACTGCGATTTTGGGTGCCTGTAATTCATCCAGTGTAACAGGAGATGAGGGAAATACTAATTTAGTCATATCACATTTTCTTCCGGGAACTCACCCGGTTCAAACAAATCTTTTTAAAGAACTAGGTGACCGATTAAACGAAAATAGTAATGGCAGAATTACATATGAACTTTATCCTTCCAACGCTTTAGGTGAGGCAGGTTCTCAATATGATATGGCTGTTACGGGAGAAGCTGATATTGCATTAAGTGTTCACGGCTATACAAATGGAAGATTTCCTTTAGTGAGAGTTTTAGAGTTACCATTTTTAACTGAATCAGCAGAACATGGTTCAAAGATTATTACAAAACTATATGAAGAGTTTCCGGAATTTCAAGAAGAACACGGGGACACTGTACCTTTATGGTTATTTACTGCAGACCCGGCGCAAATTGTAAGTAAAAATCACCGAATCGAAAATCCGGAAGATATGAAAGGACTGCGTGTACGATCACCATCTCCGTTAGCAAACGAAATTCTTGAACAATTAGGTGCTGTTCCAGTGTCAATGCCAATGGGAGACGTGTATGAGGCGTTGGAACGAGGGGTTATCGATGCAGCAGTAATTCCGTTAGAAGCACTTTATGCTTATAATCTCCATGAAGTGGCAAAATATGTGACTTTAGGAAATTTTTCATCAACTCCATTCTTTTCTGTTATGAATAAGGACACATATAATAGTTTGCAAAAATCCGATCGCAAATATTTAGATAGTTTAAAAGGAATGGAATATGCCATAAAGTCTGGACAAACATGGGATGCCAGTGGTAAAAAAGGATTTCAATTAGCGAAAGAAAACAAAGCTGAATTTATTGAATTGAAAGGAGAACTACTTGAAAATTGGCAAAAAGCTTTAGAACCGGTTGCACAAAGATGGATTAATGAGATGGAACAGCAAGGCTATCCTGGACAAGAAATATATAATCGTGTACTAGAGTTAAAAGAAGAAATGAAATAATGGAAAGAGGTGAGTAAAAATTGAAGGCTATTCAAGGAATTAACAATGTTTTACATTATATTTCTCAAATTATATTAGCGATCATGGCATTCTTAATTACTTTAGATGTACTAGGAAGATGGTTGTTTCGAACGCCGATTACGGGTGCTACTGAATTAGTGGAAAATGGCCTCTCATTACTTATTTTTCTAAGTTTGGCGATTACACATATTTATAAAGAACATATCACTATTGATTTTATTGTCGAAAAATTTTCACAAAGGGTTCAATATGTATTTGACGGTTTGATCAACCTAGCTATTACAATTTTAATGGTATTAATGGGAATAAGCATATTTATTTATGCCGGACGTATGCAGGAATCAAATATTATTACGGGAGATTTAGGAATCCCGGTCTCACTGTTTGCATTTATTTGTGCAATCGGCAGTTTGTTCTTTGCATTAACCGCATTCCTCCATGCAATTCAATTTTTCCAAAAGGGGGTAAAACAAAATGAGCACTGAAGTCATTGGATTAATAGGGATTATTGTATTAATTTCTCTATTTATGTTTAAAATCCCTGTCAGTATATCATTAATTTTAGTAGGTCTTCTTGGGACAATCCTAATCAGAGGCTTTGATGTTGCCTTTGCACAATTGGGTAGGACACCTTTTGATACTGCAAGTTCCTATTCATTAAGTGTTATTCCATTGTTTATTTTAATGGGAATGATCCTTTCTTATACAGGGATTGGCGGTGATTTGTACTTAGCAGTTGACCGATGGATGGGTCATCTGCGTGGAGGATTGGCGATGGCAACGATTGGAACGGCGAGTATATTTTCCGCTATTTCAGGATCATTAAATGCCACAACGGCAACGGTTGCAAAAATTACATTACCTGAGATGAAAAAATATAACTATAGTGATGGTTTGTCAACAGCATGTGTTGCAGCCGGTGGTACTTTAGGAGTTCTTATTCCACCAAGCGTTGTGTTAATTTTATATGGAATTTTGACAAGAGAACCGATTGGAAAATTATTAATTTCCGGTATATTACCAGGGATATTACAAATGCTTTTATTTATGCTAACCGTATATATTTTAGTACGTAGAAATCCGAAGTTGGCACCAGCAAGAGCTGAGAAGGCATCACTTTCCGAAAGATTTTTATCTTTGAAAAATATCATTCCGTTCCTAATTTTATTTTTAATTAGTATTGGCGGAATATATATGGGCATATTTACCCCGACAGAAGCAGCAGGGGTCGGTGCAATCGGTGCGCTATTAATCGGGTTTGTTACTAGAAGACTGGATTGGGCAAAATTGAAGACATCCTTTGACGAAACTGTTCGAATTACGGTGAATATCTTTTTAATTGTTATCGGTGCAACTTTGTTTGGCCAATTTTTAACAGTGAGTCGCATCCCTGTTCAGCTTACAAGTTATATTGGAAGTTTAGATTTAAGTCCATATATTATATTTGCTTTAATTTTACTGGCATTAATTATACTTGGATGTTTCATTGATGGCCTATCCATTATTGTCCTTACATTGCCGATTCTCTATCCGATTATAAAAGCATTAGGGTTTGACGGACTTTGGTTCGGTGTCATCATGGTGATTGCAACAAATATTGGAGCCTTGACACCACCGCTTGGTATCAGTGTTTATGTTATTAAAGGTGTGGCTAAAATTATACCATTGCAAACTATTTTTAAAGGTGTTATGCCGATGATTTATACGATGATTGTTTGTATTATTATCCTATTAATTTTTCCACAAATTGTAACATTCTTACCAAGTTTTATGTAGGGGTATAAAAAAGTTGTTTTAATAGTTTTTTACAAAATGGTATTGCCTATTATGATAATTTAATTGAAATAATATTTTATAGAAAAGAGGTTACTAACTATGTACTTTGAATTTGGTATTCCCAGTCAAGTAATATTTGGAAGCGGTTGTATAAAAAATATTGGCCAAGTTGTAAGCGATTTGGCAGCTACTAAAGTTTTATTAGTTTATGACCAAGGTGTGAAGCAGGCTGGAATTGTAGATAAAGTGACTTCTTATTTAAAAGAAAATAATGTTAAAATTGTTCAATATTCAAAGGTTGTTCCAAATCCCCCGGATACGATTTTAGAAGAAGGAGCAACCTTAGCAAAAAATGAAAATATTGATGTGATTGTTGCGGTAGGTGGAGGTAGTTCTATTGATGCAGCAAAAGCTATAAATGTATTAATAACTAATCCTGGTCCTATTAGTAGCTATGATGGCATTAATAAAGTGAAAAATCCGGTAAAACCGCTAATTGCAATACCTACAACTGCTGGTACTGGAAGTGAAGTAACATCTGTAACCGTTATCACTGACACAGTTAGAAAAAAGAAAATGGTTATTGCCGGTCGTCATTGTGGAGCAGCGATAGCATTGGTTGATCCCGAATTAACTGTTGGATTGCCACCCGCAATTACTGCATCCACCGGGTTGGATGCCCTTACCCATGCTATTGAATCATATGTATCAAAATTTGCATCCGTCACGAGTGAATTGAATTCATTAAAAGCTATTGAGTTAATTTATAACAATCTTGAAGAGGCATGTAAAAATGGCAGTAACTTGAAAGCTCGCGAAAATATGCTTCTTGGTAGTTTGTTGGCTGGATATGCATTTAATTCGGCTTTATTAGGTGTTGTCCACGCTATCGCCCATCCACTCAGTGTCTACTGTGGTCTCCCACATGGTGTTGCAAATGCATGCACGCTGCCGTATGTGATGGCCTTTAATGCGAAAGATACAAATGTGCAAAAACGTAATAAGGAAATAGCAAGAGCAATGGGGATTGATGTGGATGGATTAAGTGATGTGGAAGCATCGCTAAAAGCCATTGAGGCGGTTAAAGAATTATCTGATAAGGTACAAATCCAAACCTTGAGTGAATTAGGGGTTAAAAGAGATCAATTTGATGAATTAGCCGAGGCAACTTTAAGAGAGGAAGTCAGCATTATGGCCAATCCAACAGAAGTAACGAAAGAAGATATATTACAAATTTTAGATATTTCCTATGAAGGGTCAAATATTAACAATCTGATAAATATATATCAACTATTAAAATAAACGGAAAAGGCAAGGGTCATTTTGCAGCAACTTTAATGCCTTTATTAGTTGTGTTGATGATTTAAGGAGCTCAAAGAAAGGGGATCTTTATGCAAAAGGTAGGAGAAGTACCATTGGTAGATCATCTAAACAAAAGTTATATTGGTGGGAAATGGGTAGATGGGCAGAGTGGGAGAGATTATTCAATTACGGATCCGTATGACAATACGGAAGTCACAACTGTAAAACTTGCAAGTATAGTCCAAATTAAAGAAGCCTTTGAACTAGCAAAGGAAGCCCAAAAGAAGTGGAAGAATTCCGCTCCGGAAGAAAGAAGAACGGTTTTAACAAAAGCTCGGAATTACTTAGTGGAAAACAAAGATGAAATTATTCAGTTAATTGTCCGAGAGACAGGGGGAACGTACCTAAAAGCAGAAGTTGAATTTAGCTTTGGCCTAAGTGACATTGAAGAAGCGCTAAAGATGGTGGATGAAATTTATGTTCCTAGAGAGTTCTCATCACCGACACCGAATAAGGTTAATCGTGTTTACCGACTGCCAAAAGGCGTAATTACGTCCATTACACCATTTAATTTTCCGTTTAACATGGCAACAAGAACGATTTTCCCGGCGATTGCATTAGGAAATAGTGTTGTCCATAAACCAGATGTGCAAGTTGGGCTTTGCGGCGGACAAATTTTTGCAAGAGCATTTGAAGTAGCGGGACTGCCAGCTGGGGTGTTTAACTCAATTCTGACCGATGTACAAGAAGCTGGAGATGAATTCTTTACGAATCCACACGTTGCATTCATTAGTTTCACCGGGTCCACCGCTGTTGGAGAACATATTAGTAAAGTTACGGGTGGCACCATGAAAGGGCTAGCACTTGAGTTAGGCGGGAACAATCCGCTCGTAGTCCTTGGAGATGCCGATGTCGATCAAGCTGTTAAAATTGCCGTATTCAGTAAGTTCATGCATAACGGACAAATTTGTGCGATTGCCAATCGAATTATAGTTCATCAAGATATTTATGATGAATTCGTGGATAAATTTGTTGCCCATGTTAAAACGCTTAAAGTAGGTGATCCGAAAGCACCAGATACTGTTATTGGTCCGGTCATCAATGAAAAACAAGCAGATAAAATTATGAAGTTTGTAGAAAATGCTAAAAAAGAAGGGCTAAAACTCGTATTGGAAGGGGAGCGCAACGGCAATGTCATTTCACCATTTGTATTTGTCGATGTGCCCAATCAATCAACACTTGCTTGTACAGAACTTTTCGGTCCGGTGGCACAAATTATTCCGGCAGAATCAGATAAAGAAGCAATACGTCTTGCCAATGAAACAGAATTTGGTTTATCAGCGGCAATCATTACAAGTGATTTGGAAAAAGGGGAGAGATTAGCCTTAGAAATTGAATCAGGTAGCACACATGTCAATGATGCTTCAATCGTATTAGAAAGCACAATGCCGTTTGGCGGAGTAAAACGGAGTGGAATCGGTCGTTTTGGTTACGAGTGGACAGTGGAAGAGTTCACGACAACAAAGTGGGTTTCTGTACAAAAAGAAAATCTTCAATATCCGTTTTAATATGTATAAATTCTCGGTTTCTTATGGGGACTGAGGTCCTTTTTTTAGATTATTATTGTCTGATAATTAAATTAACTATAATTTTTATTATTTAGAATAAGGGGGCGTATTTATGAGTAGAGGAGTATTATTAATTGTTTTGTCAATGGCATGTATTGGGGCAAGTATACCCCTTGGTGATTCTATGATGATAAAACTTCCGGTTTGGTTGTTTACATTCATGACCATCTTTATGGCTTTAGTCATATTAATCCCACTATCAATCTTAAAGGAGAAAACGCAATGGCTGAAACTCGGATTAAAAAATTACTTAGGTATGTTTATGCAAGCACTGTTAACTGCAACCTTGTATACAGTATTTACCCTTTATGGCATCATTCATGCGAGTGCTATCACTGTTGGTATTGTTAGCAGTATTACTCCGGCAGTAGTATTAGTTCTGTCATTTTTCCTATTGAATGAAAAGTTAAATTTGAAAAAAATTTCATCCATCATTTTGGCTGTTGTTGCTGTTCTTATCATGAATTTAGTTGGTATTCAGGACAACGGTGGTTCTAGTCCCCTTGGAATGGTATATATGTTATTAGCCGTTTTATCTATTTCTTTATTCTTCATCTATGCGAAAAAGTTTTCAGTCGAACTCCCGCCATTTACACTTGCAGCGGGTCTAGCCTTATTTGGTACATTACAAACTCTACCTATGGCTATAGTTGAATTTAACTCCAAAGATATGGCTGTATTTAGCAGTGGAATGATATGATGGGGGATTATTCTATATAGCTTATTAGCATAGGTTTTCGCTTATACGACCACTTTTTCTGCAATGCCGAAAATTAATGCCAGTACAGCCGGTATGGCAAATGCAGTCATACCAATAGTTGCAACAGCAGTCGCAGTTATTTTTTACGGTGCATCAATACGAGTTGTTGCAATCGCTCTAGTTATTGCCTCCATTCTCATTGCTGAAGCCCAAGAGAAAAAGCAATTACCTGAGATAAATTTGAGCCAAGAAGATACGAGTCATGTCATCATTAAAGATTAATAGATCATTCGGGAAATGCACTGGGAAAGAAACAAAGCCAAGATTATTTCAAATTGGTGAAGTGTTTTTGACATTATATATAATATAATATATAATGATCTTACTATGGAAAATAAAAAAAATAAAAAACAAAAAGCGTATGAATATATGAAGTTGAGAATTGTGGAAGGGCATTATGCTCCAGGGCAGAGGATTGTCATCAATCAATTAGTAAAAGAATTATCTACAAGCGCCATCCCAATTCGCGAAGCTGTCCGTCAACTTGAGGCTGAAGGTTTGGTTGAATATCAGGAAAATATAGGTCCTGTTGTAACTCCAATCAATGAGAATGAATATGTAGAAACTCTCTCTGTTCTTGCTGTTATGGAGGGATATGCAACAGCTTTAGCACGTGATTTATTTCCTAAACAAAAAATAACAGAACTTGTTTCTCTTAATGAAATGATGAAGGAGGCATTGGAAGAGTTCAACTTTGAGGTTTTCGGGAAACTTAATCGGCAATTTCACTATATAACTTATATCAGTTGTCCCAATAAGTACTTAGTCGAAACTATACGAAAAACTTGGGAACGATTAGATTCGATAAGAGTTACGGGTTCGACAGTTCATCCCAAAAGAGCAAAAGAATCGATTCGGGAACACGAACAGATTATTAAATTGCTAGAAAATGATGCGGATTTTGATGTAATTGAAGCAGCTGTCAGGCAGCATAAGTTAAATACAGTAAAGGCTTTTCTTCAACAAAAAGAAAAAGTTACTGGAACAACATTTATCTAAAATTATAACCCGGAAAAATTTTGTTCCGGGTTATAATTTTTTATACAACAAATTTCATACAAAATAGTGGATGATTGGATGGGCAAAGATTATAGCTAAATGAGTAAAACATGAAATCCAATAAAGAAATGGAAAAAATAAATTATTTTAATTGAAATTATATATGAAATCATATATAATTTTATCCAACAGAATTATTTGAATTAGCTTTTATCATTTTACAAAGGGGTTAGGAAAATGGTCCAACAAGTAGTAAGCCTTTACGAAGAAGCAAAACAAAAAGTAAAAGATATTAAACTCTATATCAACGGTGAATTTGTTGATGCAGAGAGCCTGGAAACCTTCGAAAATATTAGTCCGTTTACAAATGAAGTTATTAATGCTGTCGCTTCTGGCTATAAAGTTGATATTGACAGAGCAGTTACGGCAGCGAAACAGGCATTTAAAGGATGGAGTAAATTAAAAGTAAGTGATCGTCTCGCCTATGTGTATAAAATTGCTGATCTCATTGATGAGCACATTGA
>Ga0207789_1000420_pt1 | contig 15687 bp, 16 predicted proteins | sample HigsolmetaGSP12D_FD_184840 | JGI IMG/M metagenome (GOLD analysis project Ga0207789, IMG submission 184840) | High solid enriched microbial communities from the Joint BioEnergy Institute, USA - SP1-2-D (SPAdes) | ecosystem: Engineered > Bioreactor > SSF (Solid state fermentation) > Aerobic >...
CTACTTCATGCTTTTCTTTCCCATCTTTTTTATCGATATATTTGAAGGTCACAAATTGACCATCATATTCCTCAATACGATTCATTCCAATCGCTGGTCGACGAATATAACGGCCAATATACCGCAACTGTCCCTTTAATTTCCCCCTTTGTTTTGGGGCATACACATAGAAGCCTTCCCCGTTTCTGGAAAAAGCCTTTTGTAATCGTGATTGGATCCGTTTCTTTTCCTCCTTTTTTAAGTAGCGTCGAATAAACTTCAAAACAACGGTCTGCCATTGTTTACGCAACATGGGAAACGGTATATAATCGTAACCTTTCCACTCTCCCTTCTTTGTGATTCCACCCATTGTTACCATCATATGTACATGAGGGTTAAAACTATCTTTAAGCCAAATGTATGTAAACCAGCGATAATACCTGGGGTTACCTTAGCTTTTTTCTGAAAATAGTCAGTAATTAACTTTGCGGCTTCATCCATTAATGGTTTAAGAAGCTCACGATGCCATAGAAAAATATCCCTCAAGCCTTCATCAATTGTAAAAATAACATGGCGATGGTTTACTTGAAGTGCGTCTTCAGTTAACAATCTACTCCATTCTTCGCTCTCCCCTACCGAGCATGTTGTACAAAAGCGTCCTTTGCATCGAAAGGGAACCAAATGCGTGTGGTGGCATCCTTCACAGACAAAGAGTTTGAATCCATTCTTTAAGTTCCCACAATCCCGAAACTTCTCAACCTCCTTGATGACGATGGGACGGATTCTCGCTCCATATTTCTTTTTGAAGGCTTCCCAATGTTGATGTTCATCAAATAAGATTTGTTTCAAAATATTTTTCTCCATATATTAAAAATACCACAGTGTTAGCTCTGTGGATGTGACGAAATTTTATACTTTCTTATCTTTTTAATTTCCAAATGTGTGGTCTAACTCCACCGTCTTTAGACGGTATAAAGCTTTTAGCCTTAACTTTCGATGTCCATACTAGTATTGAGGTGAGAGTATGGGCGGCTATAAAAGAAACGGGCATGCAGTATATGATATCAAATACCATATTATTTGGGTAACAAAGTATAGATACAAAGTACTACAAGGGCCAATTGTATTGAGAGTGAGAGAATTAATATGGTAAGGTTGTGAAGCAAGATGAATTACCATCCTACAGGGAAGTGTAGGGAAAGACCACATTCACTTATTAATTTCATGTCCGCCAAGTTTGGCACCAAGTAAAATAATGTAATACTTAAAAGGAAGATCATTAAGATTATTACAAGATGAGTTTCCATAGTTGAAAAAGATATTGGGGACAACATCTATGGGCAAGAGGGTATTTTTGTGCAACAATCAGAAATGTTACAGAAGAAATTATAAGAAATTACATTGCAAATCAATTTACTGAAGAGAGAAATGATATCTTCAAGATAGAAGATGAGTTTTAGTCAATTTTTGAGTATGCTTAAGCTTAAGGACTTTAAGAAGAACTTTAGTCTTAGTAATGACTTTAGTCATCGACATTCATGTCAAAATCCACCTGCTTTGAGCAGGTGGTCGTTTAAGTCCTCGTTAAGATATCTGGAAAGTAGATAAGCCGTTTTGTCAGCAATATAAATAGCGGGGGGACAAAAAAGATAAAAACGAGTAAATTGATGATGGCTAGTAAGCTGAGTGCCAGAAGCGTTGTCAGTATAACAAGACTTTTGAAAGGATGACGGATGCTTGTATCAAAAGCCAACGCATAAATCCACTTTGCTGGTTTTTTATTTTGTTCCGCAAAAAAATAAACGCTATAAATGGCATGAACCCACAATATCATTGTTACCAGTATAAGCGGGATCTCCAGAAAACCGCTGCCTGTACCGGTAACTAAAACCGGATTGACCATAGATGCGATCGATAAAGATGTGAGAAAAAAAAGAAAGAAGGAGAGCCATTTCTGATTTTTGTATTGTCGGTAGGTATCCGAAAAAAACCTTTTGATAGGAAGGTGACCTTCTGTCCTGTTTTGAACGGATTTTACAAGTCCAACTGCAGCCGGGAAAAAACCGTAAATGACACCGCCACGTAAAATATATACCCAGAAATAAAAGGCAGATATGATATAATAGGCAAATGCATCCACAAATTTTATAAGTTTATTTTTCAAATGTATCACCTTTTATAGAATAAATAGACACTTATTTATAATAATGTATATAATAATTATACAGAATAATAAAGGAAAATGAAAGAAAATAATAAAAATAGGAATACTCTAAAAGAAATTTTAGAGTAAATAGAGAAAACAAGGTGGGAGCACAAATGGTGAAGTATCAAGCAATTGCACAAGAAATGAGAAGGCGCATCAAGTCCGGTTTTTATCCTAATGACCAGCCGATACCAGATGAGCATACCTTATCTCAAGAATTCAACTGTAGCCGGTTGACGATGAAGAAAGCACTCGATGTGCTTGTCATGGAAGGGTTGCTAATGAGAAAACGTGGACACGGCACATTTATTATCCAAGCGCCTGCCGATGATGAAAAAGTAAACGTTATAAGTGATGTCAATATTGGATTATCAAATATGGTAAAAGAAAAGAAGATTGAGAGTAAGATTATTTTATTTGAAATTCAATTTCCTTCTGAAGATGTAGCACGGAATCTTGCCATAGACAAGGAAACACCTGTTTACCACATTATCCGTTTGCGTATTGTAAATCACGAGCCTTTTGTGATTGAAGAGACATTTATGCCTTCCCAGCTAATTCCGGGCATTACGGAAGAAGTTCTGTATGCGTCGATCTACAACCATATTAATCATACTTTGGATCTGACAATTGGCGGTGCGCACAGGAAAATCCGCGCATGTAAGTCAGAGAAGCTGGATCAGCAATATTTGGGCTGTAAGGTGGATGATCCAGTCCTTGAAGTGGAGCAGGTCGGTTTTTTAAATAATGGTATTCCGTTTGAATATTCTTTTTCAAGACACCGTTATGACAAATTTGTCTTCTCAAGTGTTACAGTGAACAGATGAGCATTATTGCGTTCATAAGAAAAATGGGGAAGACTGAAATCTTTGTGTAAAAAACGGCCAAAGGAAACGTACTTAAGTTGCCCTCGATTCCGTCGCATTCCAACAATGCCTTTGAACTTCGCTAAGGAAAATAAAAAAGCCGATCAAATGAAGGCAGATTATGAAAATCAAATTGAAAATCTCTATACTGAGGTCGGTCGCTTAACCATGCAATTATCGTGGCTCAAAAAAATCTGGTATCAAGAAGTAGTGCCGAGCGTATTCAAATACCAAACGCAATCTAGAGCACGGGATTTATCCGTATCTGCTTGGAAATTTAGCCATTACTCATCCTAATCACGTTTGGGGTATTGATATTATCTATATTCGCCTCCAACGTTGCTGGATGTATCTTGTGGCCCTAATAGACTGGTATTCTCGCTTTGTCGTCAGCTGGGAGCTTGACCAAACACTAGAGATTGACTTTTTGTTAGAAGCAGTGAAACAGGCTCTGTTGTTGGGCCAGCCTGAAATTTTAAACAGTGATCAGGAACCATTTCACTAGTCCCAAATATACCGAATTACTGCTGGAAGAAGACATCCGAATTAACATGGACGTCAAAGGAGGAGACCTTGATAATATTGTTACAGAGAGGTAATGGAGAACGATTAAATATGAGGAGATTTACTTAAAAGATTACGAGAGTCCAAGAGAAGCAAGAAAAGATATTAACAATTTTATCCATTTCTATAACTATGAGCGCCCTCACCAATCGCTTGGCTATAACCCGCCCGCCTCTATTTATCGCCTCGGAGTGAATCATCCTCAAGAGTGGAGAGGATACTTCCCAGGGGAGGTTCTGTCAAGGGTACGGCAAGTCCTCGCTCAACTCGCCCTTGACAGAACCTCCCCTGAGAAGAAAAAATAGAGTAGGATGAATCACTCGCAAAAAAATGTTCACCCACCAACCCCCCCAGCCCCAGTGAGCACCTCACGCTCCTAAAAGCAGACATTCATAATGGGATTCTGCCCCACCTTAAAAAATTTAAATTAGTGTCTTGACAATGGGGTCCACTTTATTATTTGGCCTATTAGTTAAAAACAAAAATATCTTCTTATCACAAATTGTCGGCGGTGTAGTGGGCAGCGCTTACTTAGGATTAACTAAGGTATATACAAATGAGTTCTTATTCGGTAGTGTAACTACTTTCCCTACATTTGTTGGTGATCATGCATCAAACTTTATTAATTCGATGATTGGTCTTATCATTTCATTAGTTGTATCAACTGTAATTACATTCATCGTTGCAAGAAGAGATAAAAATTAGTTAATGATTAAGGTCTTTTGTTGTAAAATGGAAAATAAATAATTACATTTTTTATGTATTCGAAAATTTCTGTAACCTGATGATAGGTATTCATTTAGGTTGGTTGTTTGAATTGATATAAATAGTAAATAAAAACAATTGGCTTTTTATCCGGATTTTTGTCTGTATTTCTGGAATCGTCTGACTCAGGCGGTTAAAAATATGAATATTAATTATTTATCAAATGGATATGTAGTTGTTGGAATTGGTAGTAGTCTAGTCAATGTTAATAATTCAAAGAGTGAAAAATGATTACGATCAATTAAGGAAAATGGTAAAACAATTTGTAACAAAGCTGGACTAAAATGAAAATAATTGAAAGTAGTGTAGGGAAAGTTAGCTTTTCTTATTAGGGGAAGAAAATATTACTGTTTGTTTTACTTGTTTAGAAGGTGCTGTTCTTGGTAAATTCATTAATTCATATTTTGAAGTCAGTAAAATCTGTTTTGCTTTATTAAGAAAGGTCAGACATCATCACTATTAAGTCGCTAATATGGAGTGGTGAGTTGCAGTCTGACCCTTAGTTTTATAAACTATTATAAACATACAAATTTCCTATAGTAATATCTCATTAATATTACCGTTATATATTTTAATTATATATGAAAAATCCGATCGGCATATTTCTTTTCAATTTCTTGATTATATTCAGGCCCTCCATCAATATTGGCACTACGATAAACAGGAGGAATAAATCCTTTCTTTACCATTATCTTTATTGCTTCATACATTGTTTGTTGTAGAAGCAGAGTTGCTGAAAATGAGGAAGTACCACATACTTTTGTTTCTAAACCTTCTATTTCTAGTGCAGCATCTCCAAAATCGGATTTATTGTCAAGTACCACATCAGCAAACTCATATAATAATTTTCCAGATGAGTGGCGTGACTTTGATTTTTTTGATACCTCAAGGGCAGTAACGACAATTAATTTATTTCCATGCTCTTTAATCCATTGTGCCAGTTCAATTCCCATAGGATTGCGACCTGAATTAGAAATTAAAAAGAATACGTCGTGTGGTTTAATTTGAATCTTATGAGTTAATATTGTTCCAACACCTTCAATAGATTCATACAATCCACCGGCTGGGTCCATGATAACCTTAGATGGAATTAACCCACCTGCCCTTCCACTTATTTCAATTGCTGCTGCATAGGAATGGCCACTTCCAAACGCCTGTGTAATACCTCCGTTCATGATGCCAGCAGCAACGATTTCAGCTGCTTTATGAATATTTTGTGCTTGTGTTTTTTCTAATTCATCTGTTAGTTTACGTGCCTTATCAAAGAATTCTAATCCCATTTATATCTCTCCTAAAATTTTTTTTATATTCTAGTTAGCCTAAAACATTTAGATTGTATAACACAATTGCTAGAACCATTACAAATAGTATTGCTTTTGTTGAAGTCATTTTCTTATGACTCAGTAAAGAATAAACGATTCCTACCAATAATATAGGAACAAGTGATGGCATAATTTGATCCAGCATATCTTGGATCTTAAGAGTTACATCACCAGACTTATATACAAACGGTACCTTTGCGTTTATTACAGTTGGAATTAAGGCACCTACAACTGTTACCCCTAATAAAATCGCAGCATCTGTAAGAGCATTTAAACGCTCGCCAAATTCTGTTACAAGTTTGGCACCTTGTTTGTATCCAAATGGTAAAAGAGTGAATCTAAAACCGATAACTAGTAAATTTACAATAATCCACATAATGACCCCTGTGGCATTTCCCTTTAAAGCCATGTAGGAAGCTATGGACCCCATTATAGTTGGAATAATTACACCAAAGATGGTATCGCCAACACCTGCAAAAGGGCCCATTAAACCTGTCTTCAGACCAGTAACAACTTCTTTGGATTCTTTCTTTTCCCTTTCTTCTATTGCCATATCCATTCCAAGAATTAAACCGCCGACCATTGGATTGGTATTAAAAAATTGGTTGTGTAGCGTCATCATTTCTTTGAGGTCTTCATCTTTTTTATAAAGCTTTCTTAATGTAGGTAAAATACTATATAAATAACCGGTAGACATCATTCTTTCGTAATTCCAGCAAATCTGACTGCATAATAACCACCGGACATTTGCCGCCCACAAATCCCTTTTTGTTATGCTATTTGAATCCATGTTTTTGGTTTCAATCTTCATATTCTCCATCTTCATTTTCCACCCCTGTCATTGTAATGTTAGAATTTCCTGCCAATTCAAGTTTCTTCGTGAAACTCCTTTGAAAGAAAATAATTGCCAATGCTAAACCAATTAAAGCAACACCTAGCATTGGAACTTTAAGATATGAAGCGGCTACAAAACCTAATATTAGGTAGGCAACAAACTTTTTTGTAGGTAAATATCTTAAAAGAATTGCGATACCAACCACAGGTAGGATTCCGCCTGCGACTTTCAATCCACCCATTAACCAATCAGGCATTCCATCAACTATTAAGTTAACAATATTTTCTCCAAAGACCAGCATGATAAAGACAGGAATTGCACGTGAGAGCCCCCAAGGAAGCGCTCCTAATAATACGTTACGTTTAATAGCAGGTATATTATTTTCGAGTATATTTTTATCTATCCGATGGAGAAAGAATGTATTTGTAAAACGAGCGAGTACATCTAATTGAACCATTAATAGCCCAACAGGAACTGCAATGCCGATAGCGAATTCAACATCTTGATTAGAAATAACAGCAAATGCTGTCCCGACAATTGCACCTGTCACAAAATCTGGTATGGAAGCGCCTCCATAAGTTCCAACACCAAGAACCATTAATTGTAAAGTGGCACCAACAGCTAAACCTAATGTAACATCTCCCATAATTAATCCTGCGAGTGTGCCGATAATGACGGGATATTGACAACCAATGTTTAAAGATAGTGAATCAAGGATTGAACAAAAGGCTAATATGACCAATAGAATTATTTGCCAGACTGCTAAGTCCATAGTATTTCACTCCCTTAGGGTTTATATAAGTTCCATAAAATTAGTAGGTTCATCAGTTGGAATCATTTGTGCAATTATATTAATATTTTTAGATCTCAAGTATTTAAAGTCTTTAATATCTTGATCTGTTACACTAATGGATTTCCTTACCTGCTTTGAATTAGCTTTACTCGACATATTTCCGACCGTAATTTGAGTTAGATTAATACCACCTTCTACTAATGTTCGTAATACTGAGGGGGATTTTACAATTAAGAAGACACGTTGCCCAACATATTTATTGGCAGATATATTTTTTATTGCTCCGCCTGCAGTTAAAATGCTTAGCTTAATCCCAGAAGGTACAGCTAATTTTAATGCCATTTTCTCCATGTCATTTTTTACTACTTGATCATCAACAATCATAATTCGAGATGCTTTAAGTGTATTTGTCCACATAGTAGCTACTTGTCCATGTATGAGCCTTTCATCAATTCTTACATGAATAATCCCATTTTCGCTTACCATTAATCTTCCTCCTCTCCAATGGAACTAATTAATTTGTTATTTTCAGAAACCAGTATCTTAATAGAATCTTTTACTTCATTAATTACACTATTTACACTTTCGCCTAAACTAAGTGGAATTACCAATGCTAAAGACAGGCCTGTAACAACGGTTATATTACTGTACTCTTGAGAAGTGATGACTGCTGCATTACATGGTGTCCCGCCTAAAATATCGACAATAATTGTAAATTTGTCATCATTTGATTTTCTAATAATTTCTTTATATTGCATGATAACGTCATCAATACTCATATTTTCTGTAAAAGCAATTGCATGAATTTGGTCATTATTACCAGTAATCATTTGACAACTATTTTTAGTTTCAATAGCATACTGCCCATGTGAAGCCAAAATATATTGCATTCAAACACCTCCTTTCAAACTATTTTTCTTTTATAATTTCGATTGAATAGTAGTTATGGCGTACATAAGTTTTTACAAATTCAAATGGTTCGTTTTGCGATAAATATGTTATGCGTTCGATACGGTATACAGGACTATCATTAATTTGCAATTTACTTTTTACCTCATTTTCAACTGGAAATTCGATTTCAATTGTCTCTCTCATGGCTTCGTTTAAAATATCGATTCCGCAAATTTCCAAAATCTTTTCAGATAATGATGTAAACTCATCTAAGTTAGTCAGATCAACATTTTTTAGATAGCTCTTTGGAATATAATTATTTTGTAAAGCCCAAGGAATTTGATCTGCATAACGAATTCTTTCAAAATGAACAATTATCTCGTTACTAGATATATTAAGTTTTTTAGCAATATCTTCGTCTATTATCTCTTTAATAGAGTGAACTTCTGTCCTTTCTAAGTTTTCAAAAGAATCAAAGCCAATTTTTTTATCGTTTGGAAAATGTGAATATTCATTAAAAATTACTTGTTTATTTAATATTGATTTACTTACGAAGGTTCCTTTCCCTTGAATTCTGTTAATTAGGCCATCACGTACCAGTTCCTGTAGTGCTCGAACTACTGTTGTATTGCTAACGTTATATTTTTTCTTTAACTCCCCCTCAGAATAAATTTTTTCCCCCGGTTTGAATTTTCCGCCGATGATTTCTTGTTTAAGGTCTTGAATTATTGTTAAATATTTTGGATCGCTCATATTTCCTCCTAGGTGTAACGAAGTATCATGAACTTAACGTTATAACCGGTTAACACGTTAAGTTCATATTTAGAATACACCTAAATGAATCCGATTACAAGTAGGTTTTTTAATTTTTTTAAAAAATTTATTTTATTATCAAAGAGTTATGGAAAATAGCTTGGGTTTAAAGGATAAGGGGATAAGAAGGAAAAAATATAGATGAAACAGGTAGAGTATAGGTTTGAAAGGACTAGAAGACTAGAAATACAAGAGCTCCATTCCTTTTTCGTAATTATCAAGAAATCCTTCGTTTAATTTTTCTCTCTTATAGACTTACGGATTTAACAAACTGTATATTAATGAATAAAATTAGTACCTGGCTCCTCAATTAATAAATGACTTTGCTTCATCTTATCTATGAACATGTCAGTGATTTTAAACTTTAAAGTATTGGACAATACTTTTAATTGAGTAATAATGGACAGAACAAGATTCTCACTTTCAATACGGCTAATTATGATCTGGTTAATACCCATTTAGTTACTTAGTTATTGAATGTGTATTTCATGGATAGCATGATGCTAGTCTAGCCAAGGATGGCAATAACTTCTCGAGTATTGGAATCCACTTGAAACTAAAATAAAAAAACCCAAAATAGTTTTTTGGGCAAAAGTACTTGTTTAGTAACTGATTGAAAAATGTAATTAAAGCTAGATGGACGGGTCGATAGTCCTGATATATAAACGGACGATGAACTTAGTCCTCACTTTCCCAGGAAAAATAGTATGGAATTTATCCGATTTTGCTATAATTAATTTGAGGTGGAAAATATGCAGTTTCAGGAACGGACCCAGAAATACGAATATAAGTTAAATGATACAGATGACCAAATTATTGAATATATAATAAATCACAAACAGGAAATTACAAATATTTCGATTCAAACATTGGCAAGCAGGTTGTATACGGTTCCAAATACAATTGTACGCTTATCCAAAAAACTTGGCTATGATGGCTTTTCCCACCTGAAAAACAGTTTAAAGGATGAACTTGTAAATAGGGAAATCCCGGTGGAAAACAGCACCTATTCAATTATAAAAAAAACATTTAAATTAATTGACGAGGATATTTTGATGGCAGCAGCGAAACTAATTAACGAAGCAAAATACGTCCTGTTTTTTGGTGTTGGTGATAATGCTGATTTTTGTAATTTAATGGTAAGAAACTTACGTGTAGTAGGAAAAAATACATACTTTTTCTTGCATCGTTATGAAAATCTTCGTCTGATTCAAGAAATGGGTCCGAAAGATGTGTTGTTTTTAATCAGTTTATCCGGAAAAACACCTCAAGTTATGGAAATGGTTGAGGAAGCCAAAAAGCGTGAAATTACAACAATATCTCTCACCCACTTTACTCGTAATCCACTGCAAAAGATGGCTCAAATCAATTTATATTGTTATGCGCCTAGAAAGGAATTAAATGGTTATAATGTTACAGACCACACACCGGTTATGATTGTTCTTCAAGCATTATCCCAAATCTACTGGAAACTTTATTGAAAGTGTGAAAAAATACACACCAAATCTTAAATGAATAGTTTCTTTGTTAAAAAATGAGAAGAATTCAATCTCATTTTTTTATTTTGCTAAGATTAAGTTAGAAATTGAAAACACTTACAAGAAAGGTGATACTTATGGAATTAAAGCAACTAACCTCACCAAGTTTAATTAGTGTTGGAATCGAATGTAGGTCAAAGGAAGAAGTTATTCGGGCTTTAACCAAGCAACTTTTTGAAGCAGGGAAGTTATATTCGGAAGAGGAGTTTCTTCTAGCAGTGCTGGATAGAGAAAAATTGTCGGCGACGGGAATTGAAGGTGGGTTAGCTATTCCTCATGGTAAGTCAAAGGCGGTAAAAGAAGCTGCTTTTGCGGTCGCAACATTAAAAAAACCGTTATCCGGATGGAAAAGCATTGATCCAAATAATGAAGTTCAGCTTGTATTCCTTCTCGCTATTCCTGAAGTAGAAGGGGGAAGTACACATTTAAAACTGCTTTCCGAACTATCAACCCGATTGATGAATCCATCATATAAAGAGCAACTTTTGGATTCAAGGGATCAATTGGAATTATATAATAACTTGGATTTTAAAGAAGAGCAGTCAGCTGCAAGAGTACAAACCAAACTAGATAAGGTTATCTTGGCTGTAACCGCTTGCCCGGCTGGAATTGCACATACGTATATGGCAGCAGAAGCACTAACTAAAGCCGGGGAAGAACTTGGGGTCAATATCTTTGTTGAAAAACAAGGTGCGAATGGTGTGGAAGATAAACATTCAACCGAACATTTGAAAAAAGCTGATGCTGTTATTTTTGCAAATGATGTTGCCATTAAAGATGAGGCACGCTTTGCCCATTTACCAAAAGTAAAAACATCAGTGGCAGCGCCATTAAAAAATGCTAAAGAAATTATTCAAAAAGCAATTGAAGCATCGGAACACCCAAAAGGGGAATACAATCCATCAGTATCAGATGGAAATTTAACGGATCCAGATAGTACAGATAAAAAATCATGGAAAACGGAGATAAAAGATTCATTATTAACAGGTATTTCTTATATGATCCCGGTAATTATCGCCGGTGGTATGACACTTGCTGCAGCCGTATTTATATCGCAGGCTTTTGGGCTTCAAGAACTTTATAACACGGAAGGGTCTTGGTTATGGCTATTAAGACAACTTGGAGGCGGATTACTTGGACAATTAATGGTTCCTGTACTTGCTGCGTATATGGCTTATTCCATTGCCGATAAGCCTGCGTTGGGACCGGGTTTTGCAGCCGGACTTGCGGCAAACTTGATTGGTTCCGGATTCTTGGGTGGAATGCTTGGTGGGTTGCTGGCAGGTTACTTTTTAAAATGGTTAAAGAAAAAGGTACAACCTAAAGGTACATTTGCAGGCTTCGTGAGTTTTTGGGTATATCCGGTTGTTGGAACCCTAGTTGTTGGCTCGATAATGTTATTTGTCGTTGGTAAACCGTTAGCTTGGGTTAATACGAGTTTAACAACTTGGTTGGATAGTTTATCCGGTACAACGAATGCGTTAATTTTGGGTGCAATTATTGGTGCCATGGTTTCCAGCGATTTAGGTGGCCCGATTAATAAAGCTGCTTATGCATTCTGTATTGCAGCCATGGCAAATGGAAATTTTATTCCTTATGCAGCCTTTGCTTCTGTAAAAATGGTTTCTGCTTTTTCAGTAACGGGTGCAACTATGATAGGAAAACAATATTTTAATAAGGAAGAACAAGAAATCGGAAAGCAAACATGGCTATTGGGATTGGCCGGTATAACAGAAGGAGCAATACCATTTGCCATCAGTGATCCACTACGGGTTATTCCTTCCTTAATTGTCGGTTCAGCCATCACAGGTGCAATTGTTGCCTATCTGGGTATTGGTCTGAATGTTCCCGGTGCAGGTATTTTCTCGCTTGCGTTGTTAGAAGGAAAACCATTATTGCTGGCAGGCTTCATTTGGCTCGGATCAGCAATACTCGGGGCAATTATTTCTACATTTTTACTCATTACAACTAGAAAAAGTAAGTTGAAAAAGCAAAATAAAATAACAGTATAAAAAGTTATATTAATGACTACGGGAGTGAAGCAAACATGAAAAAAGTACACATTGTACCACATATGCATTGGGATCGAGAGTGGTATTTTTCAACAGAAGAGTCCCGTATTTTACTCGTTAATAATATGGAAGAAATCATGGACTTACTTGAAAATAACCCGGATTACCCTCATTATGTTTTGGATGGTCAAACGGCAATTCTTGAAGATTATTTTGCAGTGAAACCTGAAAATGAGGAACGGGTTCGCAAACTTATTCAACAAGGAAAACTTATTATTGGCCCTTGGTATACACAAACAGATGAAATGGTGGTGGGCAGTGAATCAATTGTTCGTAATTTACTTTACGGAATAAAAGACAGTGAAAACTTTGGTTCACCGATGAGGATCGGGTATTTACCCGATTCTTTTGGCCAATCATCTCAAATGCCCATGATTTTAAATGGGTTTGATATTAAATATTCCATTTTTTGGCGAGGGACATCTGAACGTCATGGAACAGAAAAAACTGAATTTTATTGGGAAAGTGATGACGGTTCGAAGGTTCTTGTCCAGTTACTGCCATTAGGATATGCCATTGGTAAATATTTGCCGGAAAATGAAGAAGAACTGCAAAAACGGATGGATAAGTATTTCAAAGTACTTGATAAAGGTGCAACAACTGACTATATTCTTCTTCCAAATGGGCATGATCAAATGCCGATTCAAAAGAATATTTATACTATTATAGAAAAGTTACAAAAGATTTATCCGGACCGGGAGTTTTTCCTAAGTAAGTATGAAAATATATTTAAAGAAATTGAGGAAAACCGTGAAAACCTGCCTACTCTTCATGGTGAATTTTTAGATGGAAAATATATGCGTGTGCACCGTAGTATTTACTCTACCCGAATGGATATCAAAGCAGCAAATACACGGGTAGAAAATAAAATTACCAACATTTTAGAGCCACTTGCATCAATTGCTTACCGTTTAGGGTTTGAATATCATCATGGGTTAATTGAGTTAATCTGGAAAGAAATTATGAAAAACCATGCCCACGATAGTATTGGCTGCTGTTGTTCAGATAAAGTTCACCGTGAGATTATCAATCGATTATATTTGGCAGAAGAAAGAACCGATCGATTAATTGATTTCTATAAACGGAAAATTACCGATTCTATTGTTACGAATCGAAAAGAAGATCGATTAACGGCTTTCAATTTACTACCAAATGACCGAGAAGAAGTGGTGACGACAACTGTTATAACGAAGCTTCCATTCTTTAAGCTAGAAGACCAAGACGATAACAATATTGAATTTGAAGTTTTAGGAAAAGAAGAAATGGATCCTGGTCTTATTGATCGTCAAATCGTCCATTATGGTAATTATGATCCATTTTATAAGTATACCATTCATTTCAAAGACACCATCCCGGCAATGGGATATAAAACTTATTTTATTGTTAATAAGGAAAATGTAATGGGCAAATCATTACGAGAGGTTAGTTTTATTGAAACTGACTATTATTTAGTTACCGTTAATAAGAATGGCACGTTAAAAATACAGGATAAGCAAAATAATATAGAGTATGACAAAGTTTTATTACTGGAAAATGGTGGAGATGATGGTGATGAGTATGATTATTCTCCACTACCAAATGAAGAATTAATATATAGCAGTAATGTTGTTGCGCAAACGAAGCTTTATCAAAACTCGTTTGAAGGACAAATTGAAATCAAGGTTTCCTTAGTGGTTCCTAGTGATTTAGAAGCTCGTAAGCGTGGAAAAAGAAATAGTACCGTTGATGTGACTTGGAAGGTAACCGTTCCAAATTATAAGCCTGTAATAAAAATTAAAGCTGAAATTGACAATCAAGCCAAGGATCACCGTTTACGTGCATTGATTCCAACCGGTATTGCCTCGCAGTTTTCTGTAGCTGATAACCAATTTGGTATCATTAAACGGAATGTTGTTGATCCTGCAATGAATGTTTGGGAAAAGGAAGGTTGGGATGAGCGTCCGGATTCTATTTATCCAATGCTTTCCTTCGTAGGCCTATCTGATGAAAAGCATGGGGTCGCTGTATTAACGAACAGTACAAGAGAATATGAAATTGTCGGAAACAATTACGATACGATTGCAATTACACTATTCCGAAGTGTTGGTGTACTAGGAAAGGAAGATTTAGTTCGCCGACCGGGAAGACCATCCGGAATTAAGCTTCCAACACCTGATTCACAAATGCTTGGGAAGCTGGAACTGGAATTTGGTATTACAACTCATAAGGGATCATTTTTGAAAGCCGGTATAGGACGTATTGCAAAAGAATTCACGACCGGCATTGAAACGTATAACAAAATTCCATATAATGCAATGAAGTTAAATCCATCCGGGATTGAAACACCACCAAGTTTTAGCCTTTTAAAGGAAACAAAAGGAAATGCAGTGTTAAGTTCATTGAAAAAGGCAGAGAAGGAAGACCGGTTAGTTTTAAGAGTCTATAATCCAAGTGGGCAAGAAATTGAAGAATCCTTTACGTTTTTGGATACAATGGTACAAGTAGCAGAGGGAAATCTAAACGAAAAAGAAATCACATCTTTAACCTTTGAAAACCGTGATTTCCAAATTAACCTAAAACGTAATCAAGTTAAGACTTTTCTTATTAAGTGAAAGATAAGAAACTTGACCTACTCGAGTTAACTCGAGTAGGTCTCTTTCGTTTTTTCTAAGTTACTATCCTAATCAATTTGAGTGTTCTATTATGGATCTGCCATATAATGATTCCTTTAGTATCGATTGATTTATCCATTGCTACAACAGATAAAAACAACTGACTATTAAATTGTTCTTACAATGTCAAGATCAGATAAGTTTAAAATAAGCCATTATTTTCATAAGCTAGAATGTAAGGAAAACAAAAGTGGCTACAACATGAAACCTCAGTTGCAAATTGCCTAACAAAGACACGAAACAACTATTGGCAAAATGTTTTTACTAATTTATTCCTCCTTTTCTATAAGTGATGGCAGAGGACGATAGTCTATTCCTTACTTAAAATTCAAATGAATTATTGCTTTCAACCCAATTTTGTTTTATAACTAAACAAATTTTGGTTTAAATGA
>Ga0207789_1000423_pt1 | contig 15586 bp, 12 predicted proteins | sample HigsolmetaGSP12D_FD_184840 | JGI IMG/M metagenome (GOLD analysis project Ga0207789, IMG submission 184840) | High solid enriched microbial communities from the Joint BioEnergy Institute, USA - SP1-2-D (SPAdes) | ecosystem: Engineered > Bioreactor > SSF (Solid state fermentation) > Aerobic >...
TCTGTATACCTTGACGTACCTGCATCTTCATAAACGTAGGTAAGAACAGGCATGTTGTCACTCCTTTTTAAAATATGATTCCATACTTAGGAATGAAAGTGATTTGTGCAATTGAATCAGGATGAATAAGTAAGGGGGGATTATATACAATTTTCGATATCAGGTTAAGAAATCCTGCTATTGTTTGATAGAAAAACGTATAAAAAAGACAAATTTATTAGGGAAATAATTCAACTGTGATATTTATCTATTCATAAATCTCACAGTTGAATAGCTATCTGGTTTGGGCGAACTGTCATACTTATTTTTACATAAAGACTAATGGCATCTAGCATTTTTTATGTAGGAACCCATATTTCAACACATTCCCGAGTAGCAATGTCCCACAATAAATATTTAAGACAGATCTTTGATTCTTGATCAACTTTATACAGTTCTCTGACTTAGCTAATACATTTTAAATGCATATGTTTGCGGTCTGGATGGATATTTATAGTCAAAAGAAAGCAACAAACTAAAAGAAAATTTAAGAATCTAAAAGAAAAATATGTTATCAAAAACTTAGTTTATCTAATAGACAAACTAGTTATTACATGCTATAATTTGTTTGTGGTTGTTATGAAAATAAATAGATATTTAAAAGTTAGGAGGAACAATTATGACATACTTCGAAAGCGCTCCCAAAATTCAATATGAGGGACCAACATCAAAAAACGCATTGGCATTTAAATTCTACAACCCGGAAGAAAAGATTGGCGACCGTACCATGGAAGAATGGTTGCGTTTTAGTGTCGCTTACTGGCATACATTCACATATGACGGGACAGATCCATTTGGTCATGGTAATATGATTCGTCCGTGGAATCATCTGAAAGGAATGGATTTAGCAAAAGCTCGTGTTGAAGCAGCTTTTGAATTTTTTGATAAACTGAATGCACCGTTTTTTTGTTTTCATGATGTGGATATCGCACCAGAAGGCGAAACGCTTCGGGAAACAAATAAAAACCTTGATGAAATTGTTGATATGATTGAAGACTATATGAAAACGAGCAAAACCAAACTACTTTGGAATACGGCAAATATGTTCTCCCATCCGCGTTTTGTTCATGGTGCGGCAACTTCTTGCAACGCAGATGTATTTGCTTTCTCTGCGGCAAAAGTGAAAAAAGGGTTGGAAGTTGCGAAACGCCTAGGTGCAGAAAATTATGTATTTTGGGGTGGGCGTGAAGGATATGAATCACTTCTCAACACAGATATGGGGCTGGAACAAGACAACTTGGCACGCTTCTTCCATATGGCTGTTGATTATGCAAAAGAAATTGGTTATGATGGTCAATTCCTAATCGAACCGAAACCAAAGGAACCGACAAAACATCAATATGACTTTGATGTAGCAACAGGGCTCGCATTCTTGAAAAAATATGATTTGGATCCATATTTCAAATTCAATATTGAAGCAAACCATGCAACATTGGCCGGACATACCTTTGAACATGAATTACGTGTTGCCCGAATCAACGGGATGCTTGGTTCAGTTGACGCAAACCAAGGTGACCCGCTGCTTGGTTGGGATACGGATGAATTTCCAACAGATCTTAATGCAACTACTCTCGCAATGTATGAAATTATTAAAAATGGCGGATTGGGCAAAGGTGGCTTAAACTTTGATGCAAAAGTTAGAAGAGGCTCCTTTGAACCGGAAGATTTATTCCGTGCCCATATTGCAGGCATGGATAGCTTTGCAGTTGGTCTAAAAGTGGCACATAAATTAATTGAAGATCATGTTCTCGATGATTTCATTGCAAACCGTTACAGAAGTTACAATGGAGGGATCGGCAAAGAAATCATCCAAGGGAAAGCAGATTTCAAAACATTAGAAGAACATGTTCTAGACATGAAAGAAATCAAAAATGAATCTGGTCATGTCGAAGAATTAAGAGCATTGCTTAATCAATATTTATTGACTGCTTTTTAAAAAATATACAACAATCCCCCTGTTAATAACAATTTATAGCTGAGCTCTCAAATGGGTTCAGCTGTTTTTCCATTACGTGAGAAAAGGAAGATGTAAAATGAAATATGTGATAGGAGTAGATCTAGGGACCAGTTCTGTAAAAGTTTTATTGGTCGATCAAACGGGTTCGGTTGTCGGGGAAGTTTCGAGATCATACCCGTTAATCCAAGAAAAGTCGGGTTACAGTGAGCAAGACCCGAATCAATGGGTGGAAAAAACAATAGAAGCATTGGCTGAACTTGTTGCAAATTTCCACGGTAATCCGTCAGATATAGAAGGAATTAGTTTTTCTGGCCAAATGCATGGACTTGTTATATTAGATGAACAACTCCAATTACTTAGAAATGCGATTCTTTGGAATGATACACGGACAACAGAACAATGTGAACAAATTTATAGTATTATTGGAAAGGAAAAACTTCTTGAAATTACGAAGAATGTTGCGTTGGAAGGCTTTACTTTACCAAAAATTCTTTGGGTAAAACAATATGAGCCAAATATTTTTGGAAAAATTCATGTGTTTATGCTACCAAAAGATTATTTGCGTTTCCGAATGACCGGAAAAATTCATATGGACTACTCGGATGCAGCAGGTACATTGCTTTTGGACATTACCAAAAGAGAATGGAGTGTAGAACTTTGTGATGCATTAGGAATCAACTCATCCATTTGTCCCCCATTAGTCGAATCCAGTGATTTTGTTGGAACCATTACAAAAGACTTTGCCGATAAAACAGGGTTAAGTGCGTCAACAAAAGTATTTGCTGGCGGTGCGGACAATGCATGTGGAGCAATTGGGGCAGGCATTCTCTCATCCAATAAAACGCTGTGTAGTATCGGAACTTCCGGTGTAGTCTTATCTTATGAAGAAACAAAAGATCTTGATTTTAAAGGGAAAGTACATTATTTCAATCACGCAAAAGAAAATGCCTACTATACAATGGGTGTGACCTTAGCTGCAGGATACAGTCTCAGTTGGTTTAAAGAGGTATTTGCAAATAATGAAAACTTCAATGATTTTGTGTCGGGAATTGAAGAAGTCTCGGTTGGTTCGAATGGTTTGTTGTTCACCCCCTACATCGTTGGGGAACGGACACCGCATCCTGATGCCAATATTCGGGGGAGTTTTATCGGAGTCGATTCGAAACATACAAGGGCACATTTTGTAAGGGCTGTCATTGAAGGGATTACCTTTTCCTTAAATGAATCAATCGAAATCTTCCGGGGAGCCGGCAAGAAAATTGACACGATTATTTCAATTGGCGGCGGTGCCAAAAATGAAACTTGGCTGCAAATCCAATCCGATATATTCGATGCTAAAATTATGAAATTAGCAAGTGAGCAAGGTCCGGGTATGGGTGCTGCTATGCTTGCTGCATATGGATGCGGTTGGTTTGACAGTTTGGACCAATGTGCAGATGAATTTTTGGATGTCGTCAAAGTGTATGAACCAATTCCTGAAAATGTTAAGCGGTATCGTGAGTTATTTGCCCTTTATAAAGAAGTATATGAAAAAACAGCCTCGATAAGTGAAGATTTAAGGAAATTTAGAACATCGACATTGCTAGATTGATTTCTTTAAAAAGAGAATTTACTGAAAGAAATCATTAGATTTTTGTCCGTAGGTGATAGATTAGTAGTGATAATGAAAATTATAAATATCTCCTTAAATGACAATATTAAATGAAACGCCTTCTGAATAACTTGTTAAACCGTGTTAGATTAAGGGCTCTAAGCTTTGTTTAGTAACTATTAAATGGGCAACTTTACATGGAGGGGCAGGCATGATAGCCTTGTAGGCACAGTCAGCTCACTATTGATTGGCTTCCTGGCTGGGAATCATGCCTGCTGGAGGCTCCATGTCAAGTTGCTAAAGCCTTTATTCAGATTATGAAGAAGCCAAACGGGAAAGCTCTTCCTGGAAACATTCTTCTAGTGTCTTATAGCCTAGGATCCTCTGAGGTAGGCTGTTATATCATTTTTCTGCATAGGTAATGGTCACATCGGATACAGAAGAAATGGCTTTTCCTTTTGGAATAAAACGTCGAATGAGACCGTTCCCGTTATGTCTCTCGTTTGTCCCTCTTTCACTAGAGCAATAGGGATGTGTGAAATAAACGGTTGTCTTCTCATCTTGGACGGATAGACTTAGCTCCGCAAATTCAGAACCATTATCTGAGGAAATGGTTTTAAAAATTTGATGAAATGGAGTGCCATATTTATGGCGCAGTTGTTTGATGATGGTATTGATCGCTTGGCTGTTCTTACTGTCAGCTCTGAATATGAGTTCTTCACGAGTTTTACGTTCTGTTAGCGTAAGGAGAATGAAGTTTGGCGTATCCACAAGCCGCATTAGGAGACCAGTTGTCATCTAAGATTTTCTTTTCAACAAATTGAATGAAATCAATGGCTTAATCTCGTTTTAACTTGGCACCACATGCTTTGCGATTATTCTCGTATCGTATTTGAGCTGTTTCTGGAAAATAGACTTTATAGTAGTTCCTATCTGATTTTATTTATTGAACCGTTCCACGTTTCAACTCACGGGAAACGGTGCTTTTATGGCAACCAATGACATCCGCTATTTCTTGTAAAGATTTACCTTCGTTATGTAGAGCCGCTATTTGGCCACGATCAAAGGCAGTCAGATGTGTAAATGTGCGTTTATTTGTGGTAGACTTAGTTTGAACCATAGATAATCCCTCCATATGATTATGTTTTAAACGGCCACTTAATCATAACACGGATTTATCTATGGTTTTTACTTTTTTACCGTTGCATTTAATTTTACAACTAACCTTATAAATATCTCTAAAAACGTCCAAAAGAAAGTATTGATTATTTTATTGAAAAGGTTTACAATGTAATTACACTTACTTTGTTCAACAAACGAAGTAAGTAGTAATTAAATGAATGCATCATCTATATTATTAAAAAGTGGGGGAATCAATTATGAAAAGGAAACTTTTTAGAGTATTTTCTTTATTAATGGTTGTTTTATTATCCTTAGTTGGTTGTTCAGGAAATAACAGTTCAGGTGACAAGAAATCAGGTGGTAATAAAGTAGTACTAGATATTTTTAATATTAAAGTAGAAACGAAGGATCAATTAGAAGATTTAACTAAAAAATATGAGAGTGAAAATCCTGGTGTAAAAATTAATGTAACAACTGTTGGGGGAGGTCAAGATGCTCCTTCTGCATTACAAGCAAAATTTTCCTCAGGCGAAGATCCTGCCATCTTCTTACTTGGTGGATTGTCTGATGCAGAAAAATATAAAGATTATCTTTTAGATGTTTCTAATATGGAATCAGCAAAAACAGCTACAGAAGGAACATTGGAAGGTGCAACTTTAGATGGAGTTCCTTATGGTATTCCAATGAATATTGAAGGATTTGGATGGTTGATTAATAAGGAAATATTCAATAAAGCGGGTATTAACCCAGATGAAATTAAATCTTATCAGGACTTTGAAAATGCCGTAAAAACGATTGACAGCAAAAAGGACGAACTTGGATTGGAAGCGGTCTTTGCCTTCAGTGGAAAAGAAGACTGGGTAGTAAATCAATACTCAAATCAATTCACAGCTCCAGAATTTGATAATAGTTTAACAAAAGCGTATGAATCGAAGACATTGGCTTGGAAATATGGAGATAGAATGAAAGAATATACTGACTTAGTTAATAAATACAATGTACAACCAATTTTATCGTTAGATTACAGTACATCTGTAGAAGATTTATTTATTAATGGAAAAGTTGCAATCATTCATCAAGGTAACTGGATAGTACCAACATTAGACAGTATTGATCCAAGCTTTTCCAAGGAGAAACTTGGAATCTTACCATTCTATGTAAGTAGTGATACAGAAGGAACAATAAGTGCTGGACCATCTTGGTATTGGGGAATAAATAAAAAGAAAGATAAAGAAGTAGTAGATGAATCTAAAAAGTTTATAGATTGGATGTACACTTCAGATGAAGGCAAAAAAGCTATAGTCGAAGACTTTAAATACATCCCGGCACATACAGGATATGATATTGATACGATAAAAGATCCTGTTTCAAAAACCGTTTACCAATTTTTATCTGAGGGGAAAACAACGGGTTGGATTCATAACCAATATCCGAATGGTTGGTTCCAAACAGGCTTGTTCCCTGTATTCCAAAAATATTTGATTGGAGATATCAGTTGGGATGAATTTGAAAAAACAACAAGCCAGAGTTATGAATCTATGCGATAAATATCAACACTAATTATGCTATGAGCAATAGACAGAGGTAGATAGGAAATCTCTATCTATCTCTGTAGTTTTATAGTAACTAGAAAAGGGGGGCTAAGGGTGAAAAATAAAAGTTTTTCATACTGGGCTTTTTTAGCACCATGCCTATTATCAATGTTTTTCGTATTGGTCTTACCATTATTAATTGGAATTTATTATTCCTTTACGAAATATAACGGGTTTACAGTTGAAGGCTTTGTCCGATTTGAAAATTATAAAAACTTAATATCTGACACCCAATTTTTAAATAGTTTATGGTTTACAACAAAGTTTTCAGTCGTTTCAATTATATTAATAAATGTCATTGGTTTGGCATTAGCTTTATTAGTTACACAGAAATTTGGAAAACTAAGTACCGTATTTAGAACAATATTTTTTATGCCTAACTTGATAGGTGGTATTATTCTTGGCTTTATTTGGCAATTTATTTTTCTAAAAGCATTTGAAGGAATAGCAACACTGACTGGATTGGATTTTTTTAGTGGATGGTTATCAACACCTGAAACTGGTTTCTGGGGTTTAGTTATTTTGTTTACTTGGCAAATGAGTGGTTATATAATGGTAATTTATATCTCCTTTTTAAATAACATTCCTGAAGAATTAATGGAGGCTGCATCAATTGATGGTGCAAATTCTTGGCAAAAATTCTGGAAAGTTAAGTTTCCAATGATAGCTCCTGCTTTTACCGTCAGTCTATTTTTAACACTATCAAACGCCTTCAAAATTTATGATCAAAATATGGCATTAACAAATGGTGGCCCTTTTAGTCAAACTGAAATGACTGCAATGAATATTTATAATACAGCCTTTAAAGTGCAAGATATGGGTTATGCTCAAGCAAAGGCAATTATTTTTCTGATAATAATTGCACTGATTTCAATCATCCAATTATATATTACTAGAAGAAGGGAGACCGACCTATGAAAAGAGCTAAAAGAAAAAATATTATTATCTTAGGAATTATTGGTGTACTGATTTCTCTTTTATGGATCTATCCTTTCTATCTAGTTTTTATTAATTCTATCAAAACTAAAGGCGAGATTTTCAGAAATACATTAAATTGGCCTGAAGACTTAACATTAGAGAACTACCCAAAAGCATTTACTGAACTTGATTTTGTTCAAAGTTTTTCTAACTCGGTTTTTATTACGGTAATCAGTATTTTGGTTCTGGTTTTCTGTTCGTCTATGGCTGCCTACGCACTTTCAAGGAATAAAAGTAAGTTAAGTTCTGTTATTTATTTCTCTCTTGCTATTTCTATGTTAATACCATTTCAATCTATTATGATACCACTAATATCTATCTTTGGTAAGGTTGATATGTTAAATCGAACAGGTCTAATAATTATGTACCTTGGTTTAGGTTCTGCTATGGCTATCTTTCTATATTATGGTGCCTTAAGAGGTATTTCTACTTCACTTGATGAAGCAGCGATTATTGATGGGGCTAATAGATTCCAAATTTTTAGATATATTATCTTTCCTATGTTAAAACCTACAACCGTAACAGTTATTGTCCTTAACGCAATATGGTTCTGGAATGACTATTTACTACCTTCTTTAGTAATTAATAAGGAAGGCATGTATACCATACCACTAAAGACATTTTACTTCTTTGGTGAATACTCCAAACAATGGCACTTAGCTTTAGCAGCTTTGATAATTGCTATCATTCCAATTATCATCGTTTATATGTTTTTACAAAAATATATCATTAAAGGAATTTCTGATGGTGCAACAAAATAGTTTTAAATTCACAAGGATGAGGTGATCAAATGAAATTTACAAATGGATTTTGGTTAATACGTGATGGCTTAGAATTAATTTCTGGTGTTCAATTTTTTAAAGCTTATCAAGTTGATAATAAACTAAGAGTATTAGTTGCCCCAAAGGATCTATCGGAACGTGCATCTCAACTTGATACGGCAATATTAACGGTTGAATTTTCAACGCCCATGGAAGATGTGATTTGTGTAAAAATATATCATCATAAAGGACAGAGAAAAAGAGGCCCGGAATTTCAATTAAACGAACAGAAAGTTCCATATTCTATTGAAGAAAATGAAGAGGAGATCATTTTTAGTAGTGGAAAAACGAGTGCAAGGATAAACAAAAAAGGACCATGGGAAGTACAATATTTTTATAATGGAATAAAATTAACCAAGAGTTCTTTTAAATCCATGGCACATATTACTAATACAAAAGATCAAAGTACTTATCTGCGTGAGGAGCTAAGCTTAGGTGTTGGTGAATATATCTATGGACTTGGTGAAAGATTTACACCATTTGTAAAAAACGGACAAACTGTTGATATATGGAATGAAGATGGAGGGACAGCGTCAGAACAAGCCTATAAAAATATTCCTTTTTATGTTTCAAATAAGGGATATGGTGTGTTTGTTAATCATCCGGAGAAAGTTTCCTTCGAGGTCGCTTCAGAAAAAGTATCGAAGGTTCAGTTTAGTGTCAAAGGTGAATCATTAGAATATTTTATATTTGGAAGTGATTCCATAAAAAATACGATTACTAATTATACGACGTTAACAGGTAAACCTACTATTCCACCTGCCTGGTCATTTGGATTATGGTTATCCACATCATTTACAACAAATTATGATGAAGAAACGGTAAATAGTTTTGTAGATGGGATGAAAGAAAGAGACATTCCATTATCAGTCTTCCATTACGATTGTTTTTGGATGGAAGCCTTTCATTGGACCGATTTTGAATGGGATAAAAAAATGTTCCCTGATCCGGAAGGTATGCTGAAAAGATTAAAAGACAAGGGTTTGCGGATTTGTATATGGATTAATCCTTATATTTCCCAAGAATCGAAACTATTCAATGAAGCTGTAGAAAAAGGATATTTAATCAAAAAATTTAACGGAGACATCTGGCAATGGGATAAATGGCAGCCTGGTATGGGGATTGTTGATTTTACTAATCCTGCTGCATGTGAGTGGTATGCAAATCATTTACGCCGGTTAGTTGATATGGGTGTGGATTCTTTTAAAACGGACTTTGGCGAAAGAATCCCAACGGATGTTGTTTATTATGATGGTTCCGATCCTGTTAAAATGCATAATTATTATTCATTCTTATATAACAAACTTGTATTTAATGTGCTTAAGGAAAAACGTGGCGAAAGAGAAGTTACCTTGTTTGCACGCTCAGCGACTACGGGTGGGCAACAATTCCCGGTACATTGGGGTGGTGATTGTGATGCAACCTATGAGTCCATGGCTGAAAGTTTGCGTGGTGGATTATCTTTAGGTCTGGCAGGTTTTGGTTTCTGGAGCCATGATATAGGAGGATTTGAAAGCACTGCATCGACGGATCTTTTTAAACGTTGGCTTGCTTTTGGACTTTTATCAAGTCATAGTCGTTTACATGGAAGTAAGTCATACCGCGTCCCTTGGGCATATGATGAAGAGTCTGTTGAAGTTGCTCGATTCTTCACAAAACTGAAGGCTAAGTTAATGCCTTATATTTTTAACTTGGCAAATGAAGCAGCACAATTTGGTTTGCCAATGACTAGGGCAATGGTCCTTGAATTCCAAGGTGACCCAGCAGTTGAAACGCTTGATCGCCAGTATATGTTCGGTGACTCACTACTAGTTGCACCTGTTTTCAATGAAAAGGGAGACGTTTCCTTTTATTTACCAGAGGGTAGATGGACACATCTTTTATCAAATGAAGAGGTTAACGGTGGGACATGGAGATTGGAGCACCATGATTACTTAAGCTTACCTCTATATGTAAAACCAAATTCAATTATTGCTTTAGGGTCTATTGACTCTCGTGCTGATTATGATTATGCAAGTAATGTTGAACTTCATGTCTTTGCATTAGAAGATGGGAAAACTGCAACTGCAATTGTACGTAATGAAAAATCAGAAATTGACTTAATTGTAAATGTTGCAAGGAGTGGTCAAGAATTAAAAGTCAAGGTTATTCATTCTGTTGTTGGTAAACCATGGAGTTTAATTCTGAGAAATATTTATAATATATCGCTGATTCATAATGGCACTTTTGAACAAACGGATTTGGGGATGAAAGTAGTTCCGGATGAGTATACAGATTATATCACAATTTCACTTTAAAACATTTAATTAAAAAATAAGGACATGTCTATTTAAAAGATGTGTCCTTTCAGATATTAAAGGAGCAAGGAAAAATTGTTCTGAATAATGATCCTATCATCATTATCTAGAAATATAACGGGATACCCAAGTAATTCTATGAATTCATACGAAAATGGTTAGATCTTTGGGATGTAAAATATGTCCAATTATTATACGAGGAGATGAAATTTATATGTCAATTATAAAATTTCCAAAAGATATGAAGTGGGGTACAGCAACGGCTTCTTATCAAATAGAAGGAGCCGCTTTTGAAGATGGAAGAGGGCTTTCTATTTGGGACACATTTTCCCATACACCTGGTAAAGTGAAAAATGGTGACAATGGAGATGTTGCCTGTGACAGTTATCATCGTTATGAGGAAGATATTGAGTTAATAAAAGATTTAGGAATAAATATTTATCGTTTTTCAGTTTCTTGGCCAAGAATTTATCCGAATGGAACAGGAAAAATTAATCAAAAGGGAATTGAATTCTATCATAAGTTTATTGATAAATTATTGGAAAATGGAATTGAACCAATGTGCACTTTGTATCACTGGGATTTGCCACAAGCACTTCAAGATAAAGGGGGATGGGCCAACCGTGAAACAATAGAAGCTTTTGTCAATTATGCCGAAACAATGTTCAAAGAATTTAATGGGAAAATTAAATATTGGATTACATTAAATGAACCATGGTGTGTTTCATTCTTATCAAATTATATAGGTACACATGCTCCTGGTAATCAAGATTTGCAATTAGCAACTGATATCTCCCACCATCTCTTGATTGCACATGGTAAAACTGTTTCTAAATTTCGTGAATTAAATATTGAAGGAGAAATTGGTTATGCACCAAATACAACATGGCTAGAGCCATTCAGTGATAAACAGGAAGATATTGATGCTTGTCATCGAGAAATTGGTCATTATGTAGAGTGGTTTATGGATCCTGTTTTCAAGGGAGAATATCCTCAATTTATGCTTGACTGGTTCCGAAAAAAAGGTGTGAGGCTACATATTCAAGATGGAGATTTAGAATCAATTAATCAACCAATTGACTTTTTAGGAATAAATTACTACACAGGGTATATTGCTCGTTATAAAGAAAACTCAGGTTTATTTGATTTTGAATATATCAAAATGGGTTATGAACGGACAGAAATTGATTGGCCAGTATATCCAGAAGGGTTCTATAAGGTTTTAACTTATATTAACAACCGTTATGGGAATATACCAATCTATATAACTGAAAATGGTGCTTGCTACAACGATGAACCAATCAATGGGAAGATAAAGGATAAGAAGCGTATTAAATATTTAAAACAACATTTAGTTGCTTTAAGTCGTGCGATTGAATCTGGTGTTAATATTAAAGGATATCTTTTATGGTCATTAATGGATAACTTTGAATGGGCAGAAGGATATAGTAAACGATTTGGAATTGTTCACGTTGATTACGACACATTAAAACGAACAAAAAAAGATAGCTTTTATTGGTATAAAAAACTGGTTGGAAATAACTGGTTTGAATTTTAAATTATTTTATTTTGAAAGAAGGGATTAGTAAACTTTGGGTCACATTTACATATCCGATAAATAAATTATTAGTTTCTTAATAAATGATAAATCAAAACTTAGAACCTTAGCGAAGAAATGTAGCCAATGAACTGTTGTGATGTCGTATCGTTAAGGTTTCATGGATTTAAGTCAAGATTTTGGACACCAATAAGTAAAATTTAATTACTATCTCATGTCATATTTTTCATAACATTATGTATGAGTAAAATTATTGTGGGCAGAAATTTTACCCCCTTCATTTATTGAGCAATTTATCGTTCACTAAATGAAGGGGGAAGCAAGCGATAGCGCGGTAGGAATGTAGGCAAAATTCATGAAAAAAGGGACACTCCTTGGTAGAATGATAGTCGACAAAACAAATCACTACAAAAAAGAGTTATCCCTCATGGAAAAGAATAGCATAAAATACCCGAATTTAAAAGAAATTGAGCAAATGGTTTGGAGGCAATTACAGGAAACATTCCGCATAGTTATGGAAAAAGTTTTAGAAGAGATAGATAATCAAATATCCACCGAAAGAGACAAAAAGCGGTACCGATTAGTAGAAAAACGGAAAATCTTGATGGACAGTCTTTTTGGTGAAATAGAGGTAAATCGGTACAATTATCGAGACCGTGAAAAAGGGTAAATTGTCTACCTTCTTGATAGTTATCTTGAATATGAAGGAGCTGGGGGATTCAGTCCTCTCGTGGAGGAAGCAGCCATAGAATTAGCTGTTCGTGGAACCTCATACGGTCATGCGACTCAATCGTTAGGGACTTCTAGGCTACAAAGTGATTAGTCATGAGACCATCCGTCAACACTTATTACAAACAGCAAGCATCCCTAAAAAGCGAGAACGTGTACTCAATCGTATTTTATTTGCAGAAGTAGTTGGGATCCATATCAAACGCCAAGGCAAGCGAAAAAGGTCTAAGGAAGGGAAAATTGTGGTGATTTATCAGGGATGGGAAGTGAACGAACGGAAAACGAGTATAATTAAAGAATAAACGCCTTTTTGTCCACAAAGGAGGGCAACCGTATTGGGAAGCATTTGAGGATTTTCTCATAGAGAACTTTGAGTATGATCCAACATTTCATAAATTGGTCATCAATGGGGGGATGGAGCTCCATGGATAACAGAATGCCGCAATTATTTTCATAACAGGGCTTTCTTTACAATTGAACGCTTCCATGTAGCTAAGGAAATTTGTAGTATATTTCGTAACCATTCTCGTTACAAAGAAATCCGTAAGGCTTTGGCAACTTCTGATGGAGAAAAACTCTTAACAGAATTAAATAGTGCAGTGGGGACATTATAAGATGAGACGAAGGAAGAAAGCTTAGAGGCTCTTATTGGGCAATTGGAGAAGTCCCCAGAAGCTTTAGGTGACTATCGAAAATGGCTGGAGGAGCATGGGATTGATACAAACGGAATGCGTCCAATGGGAGGTGCAGAAGCCACGATGAGTGTTTTTGCCAAAAGATTAAAAAATGGATGCAGCTGGGGAGATAATGGTGTAAGTGCCATGATGACAGGTTTAGTGGCATATTTGATAAGATGGTTTTTAGACCGTCTTTGGACGAATGGACCGGTGGACAGAGAACAAGGAGGAAATGAAATCATCAAAGTATTATGTTAAAAAGGTGACAAGAACAGTTGAAGAAGTGACAAGAGACAATCTAACGTACTTAAAAGGCAAGTCAAATATACCAATATATCAGGCTTTAAAAGCATTAAGAGACTTTTAAAAAATAGAAAAATTCCACCAAGGAGTTACCATAAATATGTGAATCCGCTTATATTTAATAAGGGATAAAAAATTGCCCATAAATACTTGACTCAGTCCAGACTTTTTGTACCCTTTAATAATCCAGCAATATCCATAGGAAGACCTATTTCTAAATGTATTCGCAGTCTAGCATACATTTAAATGATAGAGCATCTTCCCGTTTTTTTCCACTCATCTGCCCTTCAAGTAAAATTTTACACATACTCAAGTTATCCACAATTCAAAAAACAAAATAAGCAATTTCGGTTCGTTTTGACTTTTAGAGTAGAAAAACAGATGGGAAAATTCTCCAACTGTGGATAAGTCGTTTTTTCATAGAACATCTAGAAATCGATAAATTTACTCCTCAGGGCTGACCCTATCGAGGTAATTGCGATGTTACAAACTCCTTGTAGCTCAAGGACTTATAAAGGGGATTAAAAAAACTTTCCCCCAAAAAAGAGGCAAAAACAAATAGAATTAGCACAAAAAAGAAGGTTGGGGAATATTCACCCCAATAAAACAAAACAGGTGAAGCCGCACCAACAGTAAGTTAAAATAGTTAATAACCAAAAAACAAATTTTAACACTGAGGGGGTCACCTGTATGGCTATTATACCACAAATGAGTCTATTTACGTGGAAAGAAGTTGATGAACTTGGAGATTTAGAACGACTTCGGCTCGTGTTCGAGTACATGCCTGATGAAGAGTTAATGAAGAGTCTTGAAAGGGAAAGAGGGAAAGGTCGTAACGACTATCCCGTTCATGCCATGTGGAATTCCGTATTGGCGGGTATCGTGTTTCAACATGAAAGTATTGAGAAGCTACGCCGGGAGCTTTCTCGTAATGGTCAATTACGAGATATGTGTGGTGTTGAAGGACAAGTGCCATCTCCATGGTCCTATACACAATTTCTAAAAAAGTTAATGGATCATATAACGATGATCGATGAGATGTTCCTTACATTAGTGAATCAACTATCTGAATGGTTACCAGACTTTGGCAAACATTTAGCGATGGACAGCAAAGCAATCTCATCGTTTTCTAAACAGAAGAACAAGACTATATCTTGTGTGTGCCCAGAAACAGGAAAGATGCGCGTAATGTGTAACGGTGGTTTTGAAAGGGATCGAAGCACCCTAAAAAAACTTTGCCCTGCAAAGCAAATGGGCATTACTTGTGAGGGTCAAGCGCAATGCCCGATTGTGCAAGGGATACGGATTCCATTGTCTGAAGATCGTCGCATTTTCACGCCGATAGATCGTTCAAGCTATAAGTGGAAAAGGGAATATAATAAGCGGACTGCGGTCGAGCGTGTAAATAGTCGACTGGATGTCTCTTTTGGGTTTGAGCTTCATACCATTCGAGGCATGAATAAGATGAAACTTTGATGCGGGCTATCGCTATGCGTCATGTTAGCCATGGCGGTGGGCCCGATAAAAGAGAACCAGCCCGAGAAGATGCGTAGTTTAGTTAGCGCATAAAAAATTAGAATATCCACATGTGGATAAGTTTCTGACTTAAAAATCATCCACAAAAAGAGTTTTGTGGATAACAGGATTCGTGTGCTTTTTTTTGGTGTTTAAAAAAACCAATTTATGGAATTCAATCATTTATTGGTTAATTTTCAAGATTGGAGAAGAGTCACCTTTTTCCCGACTTTGACAGTAAAACGATAAAAAAATGGCTAAGAACCTATTGAAACTAAGGTTTTTAGTCATTTTTTATATTTTGTTATTGTATATATGTATGTATATATGATATAATATGATTAAGGGGTGAATCATATGCAACTGCAAATTTTTAAAAATAGAGGAAAAGATTATGTTCGTATTGT
>Ga0207789_1000434_pt1 | contig 15181 bp, 15 predicted proteins | sample HigsolmetaGSP12D_FD_184840 | JGI IMG/M metagenome (GOLD analysis project Ga0207789, IMG submission 184840) | High solid enriched microbial communities from the Joint BioEnergy Institute, USA - SP1-2-D (SPAdes) | ecosystem: Engineered > Bioreactor > SSF (Solid state fermentation) > Aerobic >...
CAAATGGATAAACCCCTTGAGGGGTAGCCGGTGACAGTTGCCGGGGAAACCGCGCCTTTAGGCGCAGCAAGTATCATGCCCTTATAGGGCTGAAATCAAGCCACCCGCGGAGCGGGTGGTCATGACTTCGCGGCATCAGAAAAAACGACGGAAGGAGGGGGGGCAACGTGAGCGCATTCGAGAACGGCGACTCCGCTGGCGGCGCCCGCGCCGAGACGGCGCAGGGCATCGACTGCTCGACGCCGCTGACGGCGACGGCGGCGCGCGACATCGCCGCGGCGGGATACCGGTTCGCGGCGAGGTATCTGGTGCCGCCGCCGTATGCGTGGAAGCGGCTGACGAAGGCCGAAGCCGCGGCGATTCAAAGCGCCGGGCTGGCGATCGTGTCGGTGTTCGAGACGGCGGCGAACCGGGCGGCCGGCGGCGCGAGCGCCGGGCGGAGCGACGGAGCCGCAGCGTACCGGGAAGCGCAGGCTGTCGGGCAGCCGGCCGGCAGCGCGATCTACTTCGCGGTCGATTACGACGCGCGGGCGCAAGATTACGACGCGATCGAGGCGTATTTGCAGGCCGCGGCCGCGCAAATCCCCGGCTACGAGGCGGGAGTGTACGGCTCCTACGCGGTGGTGGAGGAGATGGCCAGGCGCGGGGCTTGCCGGCATTTCTGGCAGACGTACGCCTGGAGCGGGGGACGCCAGAGCAGCCGCGCGAACATTTACCAGTACCGGAACAACGTGCAGGTGGCGTCGATAGCCGTCGACCTGAACCGGTCGTACGGGAACGAAGGCTGGTGGGGCCTGAGAGGAGGGGATCACCACATGAGCAAGGAAGATGCGGAGAAGATCATTCGGTTCCTGTCGGCGGCCTGGTTCGCGGCGGCGGACCAGGCGTCCAGGGACGAGTTCAACCGGCTGGCGAACGAGGTGCGCAAGGCGGCGGGCCTGCCGTCGGTGTGACGGCTCGACGGTTTAAGCACTGCTATCTGAAAACTCGCAAAATATTTTCACACGGCAGTTCTCTGCAAGTTTGCGGCGGGGCGGAGACGGTTATAGGTAGTAATAGATAGAAGCGTCCCGGAAAGTCGGTGATTCCCATTCCTCAAGGAAAATATTTTCGCATCGGCTACGGTATCATCGTCGCGCTGCTGATCGTGTACCTCGCGTCGAAGGTGGACTTCCTGTTCCATCCTTTCGTCAGGGCGCTGCGAGCGCTGGCGCTGCCGGTGCTGTTGTCCGCCATCTTCTATTACTTGCTCCGTCCGCCCGTCCGCTACCTGGAGAAGCAGCTGCGCAACCGCACGCTGGCGATTCTGATCGTGCTTCTGGGGCTGGCGGGCATTCTGGCGATGGCCGGGGTGCTCGTCGCCCCGCTCATCCGCGACCAATTCGAGAGCCTCACCGAAAATATGCCCGAACTCATCAAGCTCGGAGAGCAGCAGGTACAGCTGCTTCAGCAGAACGAGTGGGCGGCGAGGTACCTGAAGGAGCACCAGATCGATCTGTCGGACAAAATTCCCGAGATGATCAACCGGATCGTCTCCCGCACCGGCGACGCGGTCAACAGCGTGATCAACTTCGTGTCCAACGTGGTGCTGCTGCTGTCGACGGTTCCTTTTATCGTCTACTACATGCTGAAGGCCGGCGAGCGGTTCCCGGCGATCGTGCTGCGGCTCGTCCCCGAGAAGCACCACGAGGAGGCAATGCGCATCATGAGGGAGATGGACGGCACGCTGAGCGCTTATTTGCAGGGGAAAATCCTCGTCAGTCTCAGCCTGGGCGTGCTGACGGTCATCGGCTACTCGATCATCGGCCTGCAATATTCGCTGCTGCTCGCGCTGGCGCTGACGCTCATGAACTTCATCCCGTACGTCGGCGTTCTGATCGGGATGGTGCCGAGCGTCATCGTCGCGTTCATCGACTCGCCGTGGAAGGTGCTCGAGACGATCATCGTCGTCATTATCGTCCAGCAGATCGAGGACAAGGTGCTGGCGCCCCAGATCATGGGCAAGCGGCTGGCGATCCACCCGCTGACGATCATCCTCGTGCTGCTCGCCATGGGCAGCCTGGGCGGGCTCATCGGCATGCTGATCGCGGTGCCCAGCTACGCCTTGGCCAAGGTGATCTTCACGCACCTGTACCGGCTGTACCGCCTGCACAAGAGCGAGGCCTCCAAACGAACGTGAAGCCGCGAAGCCGGCGCCGGAAACCATTGGGCACGCCGGCTTCCCGAACGGCATATATTGTCAGCACAATGACGATCGCCCAGCACCCGGAGAGCGGGCGGCGGGCGGGACGAACAGGAGCGTGCTGCTTCATGCCGATCATTCCGGGATTTCCGCAGAACTGGCTGGAAGAACACAAGCGTTGGCACCGTGCCCGCCATTCGGTGGACTTGAATCGGCCTCCGAGCGGGTACGGCCTGGATTTTCTGGCGTTCCATCGCGCCTTCATCCGGAAAGTGCTGGACTGGTACGCGGGCACCGGCCTGGATCTGCGGCTGGTCGCTCCCTGGCCTGCGGTTCCGGAGCCGATCCGGCAGTCGATCTGCTACAATCAGCAGGCCGAGTGGCGCATTCTGAACCGGCCCGACACGTTCGCGAGCACCGACGAACTCGGCAGGTTCATCGAAGCGTCCGGCATCCACGGCTGCATTCATCAGGAAGCCGCGGCTCTGTTCGGAGAGCCGGAACTGAACGATTTCGACTTCGCGCCGCGGCACACCGTCTTCTATAACATACACGGAATGATCGATCGCTGGTGGCAAAATTGGGAGGGACTCGGCCGTTTCCGGGAAGGGATGCCGTACTGGAGCGGACGGTTCTACCGCACGGACGGGGAAGTGCTCCAGTACCGCAAGCAGGACCGCACGTGGTGGCTGGCCACGCCGGAAGCGCCGCTCGACGAGCGCGGCGGCGGCGCCGCCCCGGAGGGCGTGCGGCTGGAGTGGGGCGCGGTCGGGGAGAGCGGCGCGTTCGGCGACATGGGAGACGGCCGCCCGTTCCGGGTGTGGGACTCGGATGGGGACGGCCGCCTGGAAATTTTGTTCCGGCATCCGAAGGACGACTCCTGGTGGGAAGGTTCGCTGCGCAGCGGCCGCCTCGTCTGGCTGCCGATCCGCCTGGAACGGACCGGGCTTCCGTCTCAGCAGGCCGATTCTCTCAAAGCCAATTCCCGCAAGAAAAGAAAAACGTCGACGTAATACGACCGGTCGCGGGGGACGAAATGGCCGGCTTCCACCCGCACCCGATCGGGCACAAGGCGCCCGCCGTCCCCTGCCTCGAGCCGGCAACCGCAAGCTTCCGCCGAAGCCCGTTCGCCTCGCATCAGCTCCGCCAATTCCGCGGCGTCGGCCTCGTAGAGGCCGGATACCTCTTCGGCCTGCAGCCGGAAGGAGTCGGGCGGCTTGTCCGTCAAGCATCCGAACACGTGGCTCACTTCCCGGTCGATGAAGGGGACGGAGCGAACCTCGCCGCGCATCTCCTCGCGCACGGTTCCGAACGGGACAAGCCGCTCGAACGGAACGGTCCAGCCGATCTCCTCTTCCATCTCCCGCACGGCGTCCCGTACCGTCTCCCCGGCGGTCAGATGGCCGGCGACGGTGATGTCGAATTTTCCCGGATTCGTATCCTTGCTGTCGCTTCGCCGCTGGAACAGAACGGAGGCCCGCCCGTCGGCGGAGCGCCGGACCAGCCAGCAGTGGAACGTATGGTGCCATAACCCCTTGCGGTGCACGTCCTGACGAGCCGCTTGTCCGAGCGGCCGGCCATCCTCGTCGTACACGTCGAACCGTTCGCCGGCCGACATTACTGGCTCCCCGCCGCGGTCGGCTCCGGCGCGCAGAGAGCGCAGCGGACGGCGGCCTGCGGAATGGTCGGCAGGCCATACGGGCATTCCTTCGCGGCCGGATCGACGACATTTCCTCTCATGGCGAACGTCTTGGACTCTTTCAACCACGAACGCATTTCCGCTTCGCCTCCTATTTTGGTTCCGCCTCGGAAAAGGAATTTGACGGAAACCGTCGAAATACATTACAACATGAGCAAAAAATAGCACAATGGCGAGGGTTGAAGATGAACGGTACCGGAGGCAACTGGCAGACTTTCTTCCTGCTGCTGGCACTGTCGATCAGTATACTCGCATCATATACGATGTTCAATTTCGTTGGCAACCTCCGGCGCGGCAAGAACGATTCCTTTCGCAGCTTCTGGCTCACGGGAGGGGCCTTCGTCATCTCGATCGGCTTGTGGACGAAGCAGTTCGTCACCGTTCTGGCGCTGAACCTCCCGCTCTTCTTCACCTGGAGCATGCCCGCTTCGATCCTGCTTATGGCGCTGTTCGCGCTGATGGCGTTCGTCCTGCTGACGATCGAAAATACGTTTCGCTACCGGCTCGCGATCGGAAGCGTCATTCTAGCGTTCGGCATCGGCTTTATGAACTACTTCAGCATGCTCGGCCAGCCGATCGAGAGATTTTCCGTCCGCCCGGAGCTCGTCGCCGCCTCGCTCGCCGTGCTGGCGGTCGGCACGTACGCCGCTTTCCGGCTGTCGGAAGCCGAAGGCGAGAGGAACCGCTGGCTGGCCGCCATGACGCTGGGCTCGTCCGAATTGCTCGTTCAGGTTCTCGGCACGAAAGCGCTTCGCATCGAATATTCCGCGTTTTACACGTTCGACAGGCTGGAACAGAACTTCAACCTCCTCGTCACGATTATCGGGCTGGTCACGCTGCTGCTGCTCGGTTCGACCTGGGCCACCTGGTACCTCGACAAAAGAATGAACCAGACGGACGAGCGCTACCGGCTCGTCATCGAGAATTCGCTCGACACGATTGCGATCTTCAAGCGGGAGCGGTGGGCGTTCGTCAATGCCGCCGGCCTGAGGATGTTCGAAGCGTCCCATCCCGATGAACTGCTCGGCAAGTCGATCTATTCTTTTCTGAAGGAGGAGGACTGCCAGCGGGTGCGTGAGCGCTTGCAAAACCTGGTGTTTACCGGCGGATGCGGGCCGCTCGAGCAGCAATGGCACACGCTCAAGGGCAAGGTGCTGCATACCGAAATCGTGGAGACGATGACCACGCTGGAAAACGAGCCGGCGGTGCAGGTGATCATCCGGGACATTTCCGAGCGGAAGAAGAACGAGGAGTTGCTCATCAATTCGGAGAAGCTGTACGTCGCGGGACAGCTCGCCGCCGGCATCGCCCACGAAATCCGCAATCCGCTGACCTCTCTCAAGGGCTTCCTGCAACTGATCGAAGCGGGACGGAAGGAAGACGGCTACTACAGCATCATGAACTCCGAGCTGGACCGGATCGAGAGCATCGTCAGCGAGCTGCTCATGCTGTCCAAGCCCCAGGTGTACGAGCTGTCCTACCACGACGTCCGCAACATGATGAAGGATACGATCACGCTGCTGGAAGCGCAGGCGATTCTGCACAACATCTCCATCGAGGCCGATTACGGCCGCGACGTGCTGTGGGTGTACGGAGTCGAGAACCAGATCAAGCAGGTGTTCATCAACGTCCTCAAAAACGCGATCGAAGCGATGATCGACGGAGGCGCGATTCGCGTCAAGCTGGACCGCGAGGACGACACCGTCTGCATTCGCATCTCCGACGAGGGGCCGGGCATTTCGGAAGACCAACTGGCCAAGATGGGGCAGCCTTTCTATACGACGAAGGAGAAGGGAACCGGTCTCGGGCTGATGGTCAGCTACAAGATCGTGGACAACCACGAAGGGAAAATCGACGTGCACAGCCAGCTGGGCCTGGGCACGACGTTCGTCATCCGGTTCCCGTTCCGCTATCCCGCCGTTCCTTCCGCAGCCGAAACGGCTTCATCTTCGGAGCGGAAGGAGCGGAGAGCAAGCGGCGCCTCGGCCGTGATATAATCGGAACGAAGAGACAGAACGTTCCGGCAAGGAACAAGGAGGACGACTGGGGTGGCCGTGCCGCTAATGCGGATAGGGAATAGAATTGGGCACGATGGTTACGGGAAGAGGATGGACAAGGACAAGGAGCGGTTCGCCCGGCCCGCGAAGGCGGAGAGGGGCGGAGGCTCATGACGATTGGCGCCCGCGTCATCAAGACCGGCCTCGCGGTGGCGGTCGCGCTCTGGGTCGGCGAATGGCTCGGCATCGATTCGCCGCTGCTCGGCGCGGTCACGGCGATCTTCACCGTGCAGCCGTCGATTCACCGCAGCTGGAAGCAAGTGCTCGACCAGTTGCAGAGCAACGTGCTGGGCGCCGCCGCCGCGCTGCTGGCGTTCTGGCTGCTCGGCAGCACGCCGATCTCGGTCGGCCTTGTGTGCATCTTCGTCATTTTGCTCTGCTTGCGGCTCAAGACGGAGGACACGATCGGCCTGACGCTCGTCACCGTCGTCGTGATCATGGAAGCCCGCAGCCAAGGATGGCCGACGGCGCTCGACCGGCTGACCGGCCTGCTGGTCGGCTTCGCTTCCGCCTTCGCCGTCAATCTCGCCGTGGCCCCGCCGAAGCACCGCGGCCGGTTCGTCCGGCTCGTGCTGGAGGCGCAGGCGCAGTTGTCGCGGCTGCTGCGGACGTCGGTGTCCAACGAGCTGAAGGAGAGCGTGTTCCATCAGGAGCGGGACCAGCTTCAGTCGCTGCTCAAGAAGCTGGACGATTCCTACCGCATGTTCGCGGAGGAGCGGGTCTGGTTTCCGCGCTCCCGGGCGAAGCGGTCGCGTCTGCTGGTCGTCTACAAGGAGATGCTGCAGACGCTGCATCGGGGAGAGAACCTGGTCGAAGCGGTGGACGAGCAGTATTGGGCGGTATCGAGCGATCCGGACTGGAACCGGGACGCCGACCGCCATCTCGAGGCGCTCTGCAACTACCACGAGCAGTTGCTGTGGAAGTGGGAAGGCAAGCTCAAGGCCGGCGCCGCGGCGGCCGCTCCTCCGCCGGAGGACGGCGTGCGGCTGACCGAGCGGATCGCCGCGGCGACGGAGGCGGACGCGGTGACGAGGTCGCGTCTGCTCGTCATCACCTCCGCGATGTTCGCCTACGAAGACCGGCTGCGCCGCTTGGACCGGCTCATGGACCATTGGCTGGAGCGGGAGGCCGACCATCCGGACGGCGGCGGGCAGGCAACCCCGGACCGTCACGCACGGGGAGAAAAAATCTCCCCTTGACCTGGGGAGAAGTTGCTCCGGAGACCGAGGAGAAGTTGAGAAAAAGTCGAGGCTTTCTTGATTGAATCTGGACGAGTAAGCGGATAAATCGCCGGGTGCGGAATGAGGACGATCCCGGCACGGCAAGAGTGAAAAAGCTCTTTTTGAAGCTTTTTATTTACATTCTTCTCCAATTATTCCCTTCTCCCGTTCTGCTTGCACCCGAAGCCCCCAGGCGGGCGTCGCCGTTCGTGCGGCCCGGCGAACAGAAGCGCCGGCCGCCGGCACCAAACCGCCCCCGCCCAAACCGGTTCGGCACCGGCCTGAGCGGGGGCGGACGCTGGTCGCGCTATTTCTTGCCCCGGTCCATCTGGCGGCGGGGATGAAGCACTTTGTCCCGCTTGTCGACGTCGTCCTTCTTCGGCACGAGCCGGGGATCGGTCTCCCCTTCGTGGTGGTTGTCGAAGCTCAGCTCCACCAATTGCCACTCCGTCGTGCCGAGCTGGGGATCGGGCGGGAACACGTTGCCCCGCTGCAGCTCCAGTTCGCGTCCCCATTCGTTTTTGTACACGCCGTCGGTTTCGACCGGCTCTCCCGACATCGGGAGCATCGCGTCCTCTTCGCTCATGGTGGGTCACCTCTCGTTCAGTGCTGGGCGTCGAAAGAACCGTTTGCCGCGTTCCCCTACAGCCCGTGCTTGGGCACCGCCGCGCGGTCGGCTTCGGATTGCAGGCGGCTGGCCCGCTCCTTGCCGGCGCCGGTGCGGTCCGCCTTCGACTGGGCCTTGCTCGCCTCCTGTTGCTTGCGGGACGGTCGTTCGCCGGACATCGCTCTCCCCTCCTTCCCGCAACCGGCAGCCTTCAGCCGAACGCTTCGGTTTTTCGGCTTCGGCCAGGCTGCCGCGAATCCGCCATTAGGTTGCCACCGCCCGCTCCGGCATATGCGAACCGGAAACGCGAAGAAGGCGGTCGCGCCGCCCGTCAGATCCGCACACCTCACCCCCCGCCCTGCATAAAAAAACAAAACCGCGCTACAGGTAGCGCGATTCCAGCTTTTTGCCGACCAGCCAGAGCACCAGGAGCAAGAGGAGAGCGAGAACGAGCCGGGACGGATGCTGGGCGAGCGCGCGCAGATCGTGACCGAGGAACGACAGCGTGAAAACCATGACGCCCTTGCCCAGCACGATGGCGATCAGAAACGTATGCAGCGGAATTTTGGACAAGCCCGACGCGATGTTGACGAGCGCCGACGGGGAGAACGGGAAGCAGGAGAGCACGAAGATCGGCGTGAAGCCGCGGCGCTCGATCCAGGAGAAGAACCGCTCCGACTTCGCCGTTCTCCGCCGGATCCGGTCGCCGAGCCGGCCGCCCAAGCGGCGGGCCAGCAGGAACACGAGCAGCGCCCCGGCGCTGGCGCCGAGCCAGGACAGCAGGAAGCCGAACCACAGGCCGTAGGCCGTGGCGTTGGCGACGACGAACACGACGAGCGGCAGGAACGGAAGCAGCGCCTCCAGAAACGGCAGCAGAATGCCGGGCAGCGGCCCCAGCGCCGAATAGCGCTCCAGAAAGGACTGGATGTCCTCCAAGGTCAATTCCTTGAAGAAGGTTGTCCATTGTTCCCAGCGCCCGGCTCCGAGGCCGGTCGTAAATTCGCGCATGAATCTACCTCACAGTGTCTCCGGCGGCGGTCTCGCCGCCGAACAGGCGGAATGAGAACAGCAGGTAAAACAGGCTGATGACCATAAAGATCGCGCCGGCCAGGCCGACGACCCTCGGCTCGCCGTAGTTTGAGGCGAGCACGCCGCCGAACACCGGTCCCAGCAGCCCGCCGACGCCCTCCACCGTCGAGAAGACGCCCCAGCCAAGCCCCGATTGGCCGGGCGGCACGTACGCGGCGAGCAGCGAGTTCCAGGCCGGAAGTACGGCGGCGTAGGCCACGCCGAGGACGAACGCCCAGAACAGCGACAACCCGAGCGAAGGCAGGCGCGTCAAGGCGAACAGCGACAGGCCGAACAGGCAGAAGCCGGTGACGAGAAACCACTTCTTGCCGAAGGCGTCGGACAGCTTGCCCATCGGAATGAGCGCGGCCGCCGTGAAGCCGCCTCCGACGAACAGCAGCAGCGAATATTGCGGAGCGCTCATGCCGAGCCGGTCGGTGGCGAAGCTCGGCAGGACCGGCATGAGCATGCCGGCCGCCAGCGTCTGCAGCACCATGCCCGGCAGCAGCAGGCTCATGCCGCGGAGCCGATCCGCGAGCAGGGCGAGCTGGCGGCGGAACGGGACGTAGGCCACCTCGGCCCGGGAAGCGCGGGGAATGAACAGCGACAGCAGCCAGGCGAGCGCCGAAGCGGCGATCAGGACCGTGTAGGCGGCGGCCGGGCTGCGCTCGAGCAAGAAGTTGGCGACAACCGGGCCGGAGCCCAGGCCGACGAGCCAGATCGTATACAGCACACCCATCTGCGTGCCGCGGCGGTGCTCTCGGGTGCGCGTCAGGCAGACGATCCAGATTGGCGAAAGGCCGATGCCGTACAGCCCGGCGGCGGCGACGAACAGCCACGGCTCGTTTGCCATGCCGAGCAGGATGACGCCGGCGAGCGACAGAACGAGGCCGCCGCTGACGATCAGGCGGACCGAGTAGCGGTGCAGCAGGTAGCCGATGACGAGCTTGACGGCGGTGTCGACCAGCGCGTTGGCCGTGATGGCGGCGCCGACGACGCCGAGCGTCATGCCGAGCGAATCCTTGCCGTAAATCGGCAGGAAGCTGATCAGCGCCGCTCCCCGGACGAATTCGACGAGGTACAGGACGGCGATCAGCACAGACATTTCCGGTGCGAACAACGACTTTGCCAGGACGGATTTCACGGCGGTTCTCCTTTAACGGTTGAATTTCAGGTTAAAGAATGGTTTCCTCCGGATTCCGTCTCCCATGATCGAAGTTTCCGTCACTTTGATTATAGGTAAATTTTGTGCGATGTCCAATGCGATCCGTTCGGCGGCGTCCTCCTTCCCCAAGTCGGCCGCGGCGCGCCGCATGTTGCGAAGCCGGACCGGACTTGCGAGCACGGAAGCGACCGACGCCGCAAGCTGGGCCGGCGTGCGGCAGACGACCGCGGCCCCCTTCGCTTCCAAATACCGCGCGTTGTTCCGCTCCTGGCCCGGCAGCGGCCGGTACAGGAAGATCGGCAGCTTCGCCGCCATCGCTTCCGACAGCGTCAGGCCTCCCGGCTTGGTGACAATGCACGACGCGGCGCTCATCAGTTCGCCTATATGTTCTACGTAGCCGTAGACGGTTACGTTGCTTCCGGTTCCGGCGAATTCCCGCCGCATCGCCGCCTCCAGCGCCCGGTTGCGGCCGCAGACGAGCGCGATTTGCGCCTCGCTGGCTTCCTCCGACAGCTTGCGGCACAGCTCGCGGAACCCGGGCGGCCCGCCGGCCATGACGAGCACGACCGGGCGCGACGGATCGAGGCCGAAGCTCTCCGCGGCCGGCAAGCGGGGGGCGGGCGAGAACGCGCGGCGCAGCGGGATGCCGGTCACGGCGATTCGCGCGGGCGGCACGCCGGCCTGCAGCAGTTGGTCGCGCAGATCGTTCGTGGCGACATAATACTTGTCGATGCCGGGATGAACCCAGCGCAGATGCAGGTCGAAGTCGGTGACGACGGTATAGGCCGGAATATGGCGGCCGAGCCGCTTGGCCAGCAGCGGCAGCGCCATCAGCGGGAACGTATGGATCACGGCATCGGGATGATGGCGGTCGATCTGCTTGCGCAGCGTTTCGAGGCCGAACGAATGAAGCCAGCGGGAGAACGGCGAATTCGGCCCGATCCCGCGGGTGGCGTCGTACGTCCAGCCGTACAGCCGGGGCCACCAGGAATAGCTCTTGGCGTAGAAAAAGCGGCTGACCTCGTTCAGCAGCGGATGAGACTCTGCGAGCAGGTCGATGAGGACGATCCGGCCCGCTCCGAGCGCGGCGAAGCTTTCCTTGAGGGCGAGCGCGGCTTGCCGATGCCCCTCCCCGAAGCTGGCGTAGACGATTAGAAGATTCAGCTCGGCGATTCGGTTCGCCGTCTCCTGCATTCTGATCTCTCCTCGCACCTGGTCTGCCGGGCGGGGAATCGCCGGCAGCCGAATCCGGCTGGAAACCGTAACGGAAACGTTCATGAACGAAAGCGCCCGCCTTTAGGATTCCCACTCCCCGAACGCCGAACACCCCGCCCGCATCGGCGCTCCTGTTCTATCCTAATGTAACGGCCGCTTGTAAATTCCCGATTAAGCGCACGTGAAAATAAGGAAGCGCCGGGGGCTTTTTTTTCCCCTGGCGCTCCTCGTCAGATGAGCAGGTTGAACAGCAACGGGTCCTTGTTCAGCTCCATGAAGCGGAAGCCTTTGCGCTTCATCCGCGCAATGAGCGGCTCGTAGTCGTCGCGGCTTTTCAGCTCGATGCCGACGAGCGCGGGGCCGTTCTCCTTGTTGTGCTTCTTCGTGTACTCGAACTGCACGATGTCGTCGCCGGGGCCGAGCACGTCGTCGAGAAATTCGCGCAGGGCGCCGGCGCGCTGCGGGAAGTTGATCATGAAGTAGTGCTTGAGCCCTTCGTAAATCATCGACCGCTCCTTGATCTCCTGCATCCGGTCGATGTCGTTGTTGCCCCCGCTGAGCACGCACACGACGTTGCGGCCGGCCAGCCGGTCTCCGAGCGCGGACAGGGCGGCGACCGGGAGCGCGCCGGCGGGCTCGGCGACGATCGCGTGCTCGTTGTACAGCTCGAGAATCGTCGTGCACACCCGCCCCTCGGGCACGGCGACGATCTCGTCGACGTACCGCTCGCACATCGCGAACGTCAGCTCCCCGACGCGCTTGACCGCCGCGCCGTCGACGAACTTGTCGATCTCGTCGAGGGTGACGACGGCTCCCTCCTCGCGCGCCCGGCGCATCGAGGCGGCGCCTTCCGGCTCCACGCCGATGACGACGGTCGCCGGGCTGACCGCCTTCACGTAGGCGGCGACGCCCGCGGCGAGGCCGCCCCCGCCGACCGCCACCAGCAAGACGTCGATCGGCTGCGGGCTCGCTTCGACGATCTCCTTGCCGATCGTGGCGTTGCCGGCGATGATGAGGGGATCGTCGAACGGATGGACGAACGGCAGGCCCTCCCGCTCCGCGAACGCGACCGCCTCGGCGTATGCGTCGTCGAACGTGTCGCCGCTCAGCCGCACTTCCACCTGCTCGCCGCCGAACATTTTCACCTGGTTGATCTTCTGCCGGGGGGTCGTGGTCGGCATGTAGACGATGCCGGGAATGCCAAGCGACTGGCACGAATAGGCGACGCCCTGGGCGTGGTTGCCGGCGCTCGCGCAGACGACGCCCGACCGCCGCGATTCCTCGGGCAGCGAGGAGATCAGGTTGTAGGCGCCGCGGATCTTGAACGAGCGCACGATCTGCTGATCCTCGCGCTTCAGCGAGACGGTGCAGCCGTACTTGGCCGAGAGGGCCCGGTTGACCTGGAGCGGCGTGGGGAAGAGGACGTTCTGCAGGGTGCGGTGGGCGTGCAGGATGTCCTCCAGCCGGACGGCGCCGGCGGAAGCCTGGGTCGACATGACGCATCATTCCTTTCGCACAAATATATGATTAGGAAGAAAAACGGGGCTGTCCGCAACTTCGGACCGGCGGGCTTCGTATCCAAACGCGGGGCAACAAAAAAACCGCCCCTGCTAAGGGACGGATTGTCTCCGCGGTACCACCCTTGTTCCACGGGAGCGGCCGCAACCCGGCGGCTTCCGTGACGCTTGGCCTCGCGTCCGCACGACGAACGCGCGTCCCGTAACGGGGGCTTGCCGTCCGCGCTTATGGGCCACCCGGCATTGGGCGCGGCTTCTCGGGGAGGATATTCCGCCGGATTCGAACGTCGGCTTGCAGCGGAGCGCCGACTCTCTGGAGAACGAACGGCCGGGGAACGTGTTCCCGTCATCGAATTTTAACTACTGTTATACGCTTCCCGCAGGCGGAAGTCAATCGGCAATTTTGCAGACAAGGGAGAGATTCCGGATGAAAAAACGGCTGGTCGCGCTTGTCGCGTCGGCGGTTCTGATCGGAGCGGCCGCGGGGGGCGCTTACGGCTACGTCGCTCCGACGGAGAAGCTGAACTTAAGCTACCGGGAAGTGCCGCTGGAAGCCCGCGCGCTCGATATGGCGCGCCGGCTGTCGACGAGCCTGATTCTGTCCGAGGAGGACGTGGGCAACCTGGCCAAGCGGCAGCTGGCGCTTCACCCCGACTACGGAAGCGGCATCGAAATCGTCGGCGCCCGGTTCCGCTTGTCGTCGGATGTGCTGGTGGCGGACGTGAACGCGAAGTGGCGGCATCGGGTGCCGGTCGGTCTTACGCTGACCTACCGCCTCACCTGGGCGAACCCGAATCTGATCGCCCGGGTGGTCGAGGCGAGGGTGAAGGACGTCCGGCTGCCGACCGGCTGGTTCGGGGACGAGATCATTCCGCTGGGCGACGGGCTGCCCCGGCCGCTGCAAATCGAGGACGTCCGCCTCGAGAACGGACAGGCGGTCGTGCAGTTCCGGAAGCCGAGCCTGAGCGATCTGCGAAGTTTGCTGAACGAATGATAAAAATTTGTTAAAGTCGTTTCCAAAATCTTGAATGCCGCAGGCTTATCCCCTAAAGTGGAAAAGGATCGATCATTCATGGGAAATGGGGAGTGCAGGGCATGAAGCGTATGGCAGGTTTGGCCGCGGCGGCGTTGGTGTTCGCAAGCGCGGCCGGTGCGGCAGGCTCGGCGGAGGCCGCAAGCGGCGCCAAGCAGCCGATCAAGGTGGAATGGAACGGAGCGCCGGTCACGTTCGACGTGGCGCCGCTGACGATCGACAATACGACGTTCGTCGAGTTCCGGTCGCTGTTCACGAAGTTGGGCTACACGATCGGCTTCGACGCCAAGACGAAGACGATCGACGCCAAGTCGAGCGAGCACGAGATCCGCATGTCGCTGGGCGGAGACGTCGCCTTCGTGGACGGCAAGACCGTTCCGATCAACGGCCAGCTGAGGACGGAAGGCGGCCGCACGGTGGTCGGCATCCGGTTCGTGGCGACGCTGTCCGGGAAGAAGGTCGACTGGGACGCGGCTTCTTCCACCGTGAAGATTGCCGACAACGGTCCGACGGCGGAACAGGCCGCGGCGGTGTACCGCTTCCTCGACAGGTCGGAAGCCGCGAAAGACTTCGACAGCGCCATGGCGCTCATCGCGGAAGATTCTCCGCTGCGCCCCGCGTTCGAGAAGCTGCTTCCGGACGAGTTGAAGAACGGATCGACGAAGACGGAGTATCTGGACAAGAAGATCGTCTCGTACTCGCCGACCGAAGCGGTCTTGGGCACGAAGGAGCACACGGTGTGGGAGAGCGGCCGATATTATTTCAACAACACGTCCGAAATGGAGTACACCCTTCACCCGAACGCGTCCGGCGAATGGGTTCTCTACAACCTCGAGCAGAAGAGCATCCAGTATGACGATCCGGAGGGGCTGCTGAGCAAGGCGGTCGATGTGCCGGCCGCCGACGCGCAGGCGATCGCCGATCTGCTCAAGGCGCAGAACGATGCGATCAACGCCGAGGATGTGGACAAGGTGAAGGCGACGATCGTAAACTTCGACGGTCTCGACGAGGCGCTGCAGCAAATTCAGCAAGCGTTCGACCAGGCGGATCTGACGTACGAGATCGAGAAGACGGCGATCGTGGACTACGGCGAAGACCACGCCGTCGTGGTGCAATCCAAGATCGCGACGGTCAAAGGCACGGATTACAAGGTCCGTCTGATTCAAGGCAACGAGCTAGTCAAACAGGACGGCAAGTGGCTGTTCGGCCCGGAAGAATACCTCCTGCAACAGGAGCAACTGTAGGGCTGTCGGGCGTTCCGCCCGTCCGCCGGCGGCGGACGGGCTTTTGATTGCGGCGTGCCCAGCAAAGCACGTATCTTCTAGCCGGTGTAAGTCCGGTCGCGGGAGGGGCCAAGCCCCCGCGTAGCTTGGATGCCTGCGTACGGCGAAATCCGTACGTAGAAGCGTATCGACAAA
>Ga0207789_1000436_pt1 | contig 15093 bp, 13 predicted proteins | sample HigsolmetaGSP12D_FD_184840 | JGI IMG/M metagenome (GOLD analysis project Ga0207789, IMG submission 184840) | High solid enriched microbial communities from the Joint BioEnergy Institute, USA - SP1-2-D (SPAdes) | ecosystem: Engineered > Bioreactor > SSF (Solid state fermentation) > Aerobic >...
CATGGACTTAAAACGCTATTGTAAATCGCATGCGCATGAATGACGAACATCGGAAAGCCGTATGAGGGAAAACCTCACGTACGGTTTGATGAGGAGGGGCTGGGTCTTGCCCAGCCTTTCACTCTAGGGAAGACCGTTCCGGTCCTTTTGCCGTTAGGGGCCGCATTCAATTTTCAAAAAAGAAACCGTTGCAAAATTTCGGCCGCGTTGGTAGAATGAAAAAAAACGAAAGCGGATTCATACACGCAATAATTACAACGTTGTAATTTTTCTCGAAAGTGCAAAGGGGGGAGGATGGAATTTTGGGATATGAGTGTTTTTGTGCGATCAGGCCGTAAAATAGGGGAATTCATTCATCCAAAAATTCAAACGTTGTAATTCCGAACTTTATTACCACCTGCAAGGGGAGAAAAGCCTTGGGGAATCGATCGATGAAGTTATGGGTTCTGATCAAAAGGGATAAGTACCTGCTGCTGATGTTCGCGCCGATCTTCGTGTATTACGTGCTGTTCATGTACCTGCCGATGCCGGGCATCTTCATCGCCTTCAAGGATTTCACGCCTGGCCGGGGGATCTGGGGGAGCGAATGGGTAGGCTTGCAATGGTTCCAGCAGTTTGCCGATTCGATCTACTTCTGGCGGCTCATTCGCAATACGTTCCTGCTCGCGTTCTATCCACTCGTCTTCGGCTTCTGGATTCCGATCCTGTTCGCAATCTGCATCGTCGAGATCAAGAACCGCGCCTTCAAGCGTTTCGCCCAGACGGTGACCTACCTGCCCCACTTTATCTCCACCGTCGTCATCGCGGGCATTCTTATTAACTTCCTGTCGCCGACGGACGGCATCGTCAACTCGTTCTTGTCCGGCATGGGGCTGGAGAAGATCAACTTCATGATGGACCCCCGCTGGTTCCGAACGATCTTCACTTCCTCCGAGATCTGGCAGAGCTTCGGCTTCAACTCCATTATTTATATCGCCGCGATTGTGGGCATTGACCCGGAACTGTACGATTCCGGCAAGATCGACGGAGTGAACAAGTTCCAGGAAGTGTGGCATCTGACGCTGCCGAGCATCAAGCCCACGATCGTCATCCTGCTGCTGCTGTCGCTTGGCGGGCTGATGAGCGTCGGCTTCGAGAAAGTATACCTGTTGTACAACGGCTCGACTTACGAGACAGCGGACGTGCTGACCACCTACGTGTACCGGATGGGCATCGAGAGCCAGAATTTCGGCTTCGCCACGGCGATCGGGCTGTTCAATTCGGTTGTGACCTTCGTCTTCGTCTTCGCGGCGAACTTGCTGACGCGGCGGGCGACCCAGATGTCGTTATGGTGAGAGGAGCAATTCGATGAGAAAGTCGCCTATAGACCGGACTTACTATTCGCTTGTCTATCTGATCACGGGACTGGCGGTCCTGGTCACGCTGTATCCGTTCCTATACGTGCTGAGCGTCTCGCTCAGCTCCGTCAGCGCGATCGACAAGCAGCAGGTATGGCTGTATCCGGTCGACTTCACGCTGAGCGGATACAAGATGGTGCTGCAGTACAAGGAGTTGTGGACGTCCTTCTACAACACGGTCTGGTATACCGTCGTCGGAACGATTTTGAATCTGGTCGCCACTTGTCTGGCCGCTTTCCCGCTTTCCCGGTCCAGGTTCTTCCTGCGCCGCAAGCTCAATTTTTTCATCGCCTTCACGATGTACTTCTCCGGGGGACTCATTCCGGTCTACATGCTGATTACCTCCCTCGGCCTTTACAATACCCGCTGGGTAATGGTGCTGCCCGTGCTCGTGTCCACCTTCAACGTCATGATCTGCCGCTCGGCCTTCGAGGGGATCCCGAACGAAATCTTCGAGAGCGCGAGCCTCGACGGGGCGAACGACGCGCGCATGCTGTTCTCCATCGCGGTGCCGATCATCAAGCCGACGCTTGCGGTGCTTGGCCTGTACTACGCGGTGTTCCATTGGAACAACTTTTTCAGCGCGTTGCTGTACTTGGGGAGCCAGGAGCTTCAGCCGCTGCAGTTGTTCCTGCGGCGGGTGCTGGTTATGGCGTCGCCGGAGATCATGCAGAAGATGGGCGGGACCACGTCAACGGGAGCGCTCGCGGTATCGACGCTGCAGGTCCGCTACGTCTCGATCATCGTCAGCATCGCGCCGATCATCCTGGTTTACCCGTTTATTCAGCGCTATTTCGTGAAGGGCATTACGCTTGGGGCAGTAAAAGGGTGAAAGCCCTTTGTCTGTATAGGTTGTCTATTAAGCCGAGGAGGGACGCAACATGGTTAAGAGGGGTACGAAAGGCAAGGGAATGATCGTCGCGGCGGTGTCGGTGCTGATGGCGGCGGCATTGGGAGGCTGTTCGGGCTCGTCGAACGACGCGAAGATGAGCCAGTCCGCTTCCGCGTCGGGATCCGCGCCGGCTGCGAGCGGCGGCAAGTCCAGCTTCGCGTACAACGGCTCCGGCCCGATCACGGACAAGGGCGGTAAGCTGAGCATTCTCGCCACGAACGCCTGGACGACGAACGTCGATCTGGCCCAGGCGGACATCGTCAAGAAGATCGTCGACAACGCAGGCATTACGGTGGACTGGCAACTGCTTCCGCCGCAGAATTACGCCGACGCGGTCAGCCCGCGGCTGGCCTCCGGCATCGACCTGCCCGACATCGTGTACATGCCGGACCAGGATCAGCTGATGAAGTACATCAAGGGCGGTCTGGTCATCCCGATCGACGACCTGTACGAGAAATACGGCGTCAACCTGAAGAAGCTGTACGAGCAAAATCCGGACATCAAGGCGAGCCTGACGGCGCCGGACGGCCATATGTATTACGTGCCGCAGAGAGTGCTGACGAAAAATTACATGCCGCTGTTCATGGTCAATCAGAGATGGTTGGACGCCGTCGGCCTCAAGGATCCGACGACGCTCGACGAATTCACCGACATGCTGCGCAAGTTCAAGACGGGCGATCCGAATAAGAACGGCAAGGCGGACGAGATTCCGATGTCGCTCGATCCGAAGTTCCTGCCGATGGCGTTCGGGCCGGTCTTCGGCATGGACCTGTACAACCAGTTCTACGCCGACGACGCCGGCAAAGTCCACTTCGGCTACTACGAGCCGGCCTACAAGGAATATTTAACGTATTTGAACGGCCTATATAAGGAAGGGTTGCTGCCGGTCGACTTCGCGAGCACGACGACCGACCAGGTCACTTCGCGGTTCTCGCAGAACGTCACGGGCGTTACCTTTAACTTCAGCTGGTACACGTCGATGGTGTACAGCCCGCTGTTCAAGGATTACGATCCGAACGTGCCGCTCATCAAGGGCATCGCTCCACTCAAGGGACCGCACGGGGATCAGTTCTACGTCGGTCGCACGCCGGTCAGCGGCATCTTCGGCATTACGAAGAACGCCAAGGATCCGGAGCTCGCCTTCAAATTCCTCGACTACGCTTCGGGCGAGGAAGCACAGACGTATTATACGTGGGGCATCGAAGGCGTGACCTATGAGGTGAAAGACGGCAAGAAGGAGTTTACAGAGCAAGGCAAGAATAACGATTTCATTCAGAAGCTTGGCATCGGACCGGTCAACCTGCCGATCTCCCAGTCGACTGAATCGACCGACGTCATGGTCGCGCCGTGGCACGCCAAGATCGACAAGGAACTGGAGAAGTACATCAAGGCGCCGTTCCCGTTCGTGTACGCGCTGCCGGAAGAGGCGAGCGTCGATAGCCAGTACATGCCGGACATCACCACCTACGTGGAAGAGATGCACTACAAGTTCATCACAGGCCAGGAAAGCTTGGACAACTTCGATAAATATATTGCGACGCTGAAGAAGATGAACATCGATAAGGTGATCGAAGTCCGGCAGGCCCAGTACGACCGCTACCAGGCGGCGAACCAATAAGCCGGCGCCGGATGGGCGCGAAGCTGCGGCTTCGCGCTCCCTTCCGGGGCATAGCCATTTGCATCCAAATTCGGTATTGTAGGAGTAACGAGAGCAAGCGATCGGTTCGAAAGGTGGAGCAAGATGATTACGATCAAGGATATCGCCAAGCTGGCCGGAGTCAGCTACAGCACGGTATCGAAGGCGCTGAACGGGGATCCGAGCATTAAGCCGGCCACGCGGCGGAAGGTGCTGGAAGTCGCCGAGAAGCATCAATACCGCAAGAACATTCTGGCGAAGCAGCTGTCCTCCGGCAAGAGCCATATTATCGGCTTTGTCCTTGACGAATTAAGCAGCAATCCGTTGTTCGCGAGCATGTCCAAGCTGCTTCACCAGGAGCTGAAGAGCCGCGGCTACCAGATGATTCTCGTCGTCTCGATGGACGGATACGAGATTCTGAGCCAGCTGCGGGTGGACGGCTGCATCATCTGGGACAATCGGCCGTTCAAGGAATATGTGTTCATGAAGAACTTCTCGCAGCTCAGCATTCCCTGGTTCGTGCTGGGAGCGGACGAGGGAGAGGAGGGCAATCCGAATTCGCCTTACATCAAGATTGACCGCAAGGAAGGCATCTATAAAGCCGTCGAATATTTGAAATCGTACGGTCATCGCCGGATCGGCTTCATCGGCAATTCCCAGGGGATCAAGCTGGACGGCTACAAGGAGGCGCTTCGGCGGACCGGGCTCGACTTCTCGGAGAACTGGGTGCTGCCGGCGCACTCGACCTGGGAGGACGGCTACCTGGCGATGCGGAGCTATACTTTCGGAGAGGACGCGCCCACCGCGTTCATCGGGCTGAACAGCCTGGTTACGAAGGGGGCGCTGCGCGCGCTGCTCGAAGCAGGCTTCCGCGTGCCGGACGACATCTCGCTGATCGGCTACGACGACTTGCCGGAGATGGAATTCGCCGAGGTGGCGCTGACGACGGTCGGTCCCCCGCTCGGCGTCATGGCCGCCAAGTCGGCGGAACTGATCGTCTCGCTGATCCGGAACGAAACGCTCGAATTCCCGGTCGTCATCCCTTCGCACATTCAGCAGCGGAGTTCGGTGGCGGTCTGCAGAGAGAGCCGGTAAGAGCCCCCGGAGCGTGGACAAGAAGAGATCGTGCGGATGCATTGGGGCTGGAAGGATAGCTCGCGCGGCGGCGTTCCGGCTTCAAAGAGAGTAGCGGGCGATGCGGACACGATAGATAAGGAGAGGCTGGACGATGGCAACGGGTTGGAGCGGGAGTGAGCGTGCGGTGGAGTCGCAGCGGAAAAAGGGAGGGCTTGCGGTAACATTGGAACAGAGAATGGCCGTGGCGCGGCGACTTGTCGCGAACGGTAACGCGGCGGAGGAACGACGCGCATGAGCGGTTCGATGAGAGAGGCGACGGGCGAAGAGCTGCGGATCGTCGTCGCAGCGGACGGCAGCGGCGATTGCCGCTCGATTCAGGAGGCGGTCGATTCGATCCCGCCGGACTTTTCGCGGCGAACGTCGATTCGCGTGCGCGCTGGCGTGTACCGGGAGAAGCTGTTCATCGATCGGGACCGGGTGAGCTTGATCGGGGAAGGCGCGGAGAAGACCGTCATTCGCTACGGGGATCATGCGACGAAGACATTCCCCAACGGGGAGCCGTATCATACGTTTCATTCCTTCACGGCGTTGATCGGAGGAGACGACTTTGTTGCCGAGGGGGTGTCGTTTGTCAACGATGCCGGGCCGGGGAACGAGGTCGGGCAGGCGGTCGCGGCTTACGTCGACGGAGACCGGGCGGTCTTCCGACGGTGCCGGTTCGAAGGCTGTCAGGATACGCTGTTCACCGGTCCGCTGCCGCTTCGCCCGGTCGACCGAGCGACGTTCGGAGGTCCGCGGGAAGGTGCGCCGCGGCGGCCGTCCCGTCAATATTACGAGAATTGCTATATCGAAGGAGACGTCGATTTCATCTTCGGATCGGCGACGGCGGTATTCGACCGGTGCGAGATATTCTCCAAGCGGCTCGCCGGGCGGCCGGAGGAGCGGCAAGACCGTACGCACGGCTGGATCACCGCCGCATCGACGCCGGAGGATGCAGCCTGCGGCTACGTATTTCTGGATTGCCGGTTGTCCGGGGACGCGCCGCCGGCCTCCGTCTACCTCGGACGGCCGTGGCGGGAGTTCGCTCAGACCGTATTCATCCGCTGCGAGATGGGGGCTCACATCAAGCCGGAGGGCTGGCACGATTGGGGCAAGACGGGCGCGCGGAAGACGGTGCGGTACGCGGAATACGGAAGCGTCGGGCCCGGAGCTTCGACGGAGCGGGCGGAGTGGAGCCGGCGTCTGACTGCCGCGGAGGCGGAGACGTTTGCGCCCGAGCGCGTGCTCGCCGGGGAGGACGGCTGGAACCCGCGGGCGATTGCTGCCAAGTCCGCAAACGAGTAAAGCTGTGGCGAGGGCGGATGTTGAGCAGCAGACAGATGATGAGCAGATAGGCATCGTTAGACATCAGACGGTGACGGGCGACAGACGAACGTCGGGCTACAGACGCGTGCGCGCGGCGTAGTCCGGCGGATAAGGAACGCTCATGGTTCAGGGGAACGAAAGGACGGCCAACCGCCGCGATTCCGCAGCGGTACGGCCGTCCTTTTCGTATGCGGCTCGCCAACCGCCCCGCCGCGCGCCGTAAGTTCCCAAATGAGCTTGTCATTTCATTGAGCGCAGCTTCCCGCCAAGCCGAACTCCCGGATGAGTTACCATAACCGCCTGGAGCGGGCGATGCCGACTTACGGGAAGCGGAAGAACGCCGACGCCTAGCAAGCAAGTCCGCTTCGCCCGTCTCCTCGACTGTCCCCATGATGAACGGAACCCGCACCCTTTGTCCCCCCGGGGAATATTCTGACATCGTAAGCGACGGACAAACGGGCCGGGCTCAAGTTGTACAGGCTTGAGCCTGCCGGGAAAGGGGTCTGGAAACCGCAAGCATGATCTTGGAGGAAAATAAAGCGCGAATTCGCCATTTGCTGGACTTCTGTCTCGAGAGCTATAACCGAAGCGACCTGGAGAGAATGCTTCGATACGCCTCGCTGCTCGGCTCGAGCGCCTGGTTCGCCCATGCCGGGTTTTACGCGCATCCGCCGATGGAACGGTTGTTGTCCCAGGCCGCGGCCAAGCTGAAGGTTCCGAACCGGCGTTCTCCCTGGGCTCTGCCCGGGGCGGCCGGGGACGGCCGGCGCTGGCTTCACGTCCTCTCCACCGCTTATCCGACGGGCGGGCATACGCGGCTGGCCGAACGGTGGATGCTGGGGGCGCTGCCAGGCGAGCGCCATTCCTGCGTGCTGCTCCACCAGGAGGGATTGCCCTGTCCGGACTGGCTTGTCCGGGCGGCTGTCTCGACCGGTGGAGCGTTCCACATCTTCCCGCCGGGCGTTCCTTATCTGGATAAGGCCGCATGGCTGCGGCAGATGGCGTACGAAGGCGCGGACGTCGTCGTTCTCCACGCCCATCCCGACGACCCCGTCCCGAGCGTCGCCTTCGGCATCCCCGGCGGCCCGCCGGTATGGATCGTCAACCACGCGGCCCATACGTTCTGGTACGGCCCTAATATCGCGGATACGATCATCGACTTCCGCGAGCCGGAGGCGGCTTTTTCCTATCGGCGCCGTTACGCCAAGCGGGTCGATACCCTGCCGATGCCGCTCAAGCCCCGGCCCTTGTCGGCCGACAAGGCGGAATTCAAGCGCAGGCTCGGCATTCCGGCGCATTGGACGACGCTCGTGACGATTGCGAGCTCGTATAAGTTCGTCCCCTTCGGCGGCTATCACTTCCCGGCCACGGTCGGCGACGTCGTGGCCCGCCACGGCGACTGCGCGCTGCTCGTGGTCGGCGTCTATCCGGACGATCCGCACTGGCAGGAAGCCGTCGCCGCCGCCGGAGGCCGCATTCGGCTGTGCGGCGTTCAAACCGATGTCGAACCTTATTACGGAGCGGCCGACGTGTTCCTGGAAAGCTTCCCGTTCGGTTCCATCACGGCGGCGATGGATGCGGCCATGCTGGGAATTCCCGTCATGCTTGCCCTGGAGCCGCTCGACCCGATTCTCGGCTTGAGCCGCTATCCGGGGATGATGCCGAGACCGGTGTCGATCGAGCAGTACCGCGAGCAGCTCGCAAGCTTCATCCGGCAGCCGGTCTGGCGGCACGAATACGGGCGGACCGTCATGGCTTCGGTCGCCGGCCGCCACAGCGACGCTTCCTGGAAGGAGCAGCTTCGGCAATTGATCGCGCAGGGGCCCAAGGCGCATGCCGTCGGACTCGGGGACTCGCCCCGGGCGGAAGCGGAGACGGAGCTTGACCGTTATTGGGCGCAGATGCAACGGTTCGACGGGACGTTCGGCATTCTCGTTCGCAAGTTCGAACAGTTCAATCGGGAGTTCGGGGGGAGCGGCTCATGATTCGGAAGCTGGAATGGGACTCGGCTTTTTTCGGCTTGGCCATGGCGCACTTGGACCACGAGGCGTTCGTTCCCGGTTCGAGCGCCGCGTGGGCGGCAAGGATGGAGCGGGAGGGGCTGGACTTCATCCAGACGAAGGTGCCGGTTGGAGACGCCGCCCGCATCCGGGAGTTGGAGGACGCGGGGTTCCGGTTCGCCGACCTGCGCATGACGTTCGCGGCGAAGCCGGAAGCGATCCCGCATCCGGCTCGGGCAGTCGATGCGGCCCGATTCGTTCCGGCGAAGCAGGCGGACGAACGCGAGCTATGCCGGTTCGCTCCTTCGCTGTTTGCGGACAGCCGCTATTTCGGGTTCGACGCCCACTTCCCCCCTTCCCGCGTCCGCGATCTTTACGCCGAATGGATTCGCAAGGCGATTCGGGGCACCTGGGACGACCGGCTCTACAAATACGTGGCGAACGGGGAGGCCGTCGGCTTCGTCACCGTCAGGCTGTGCGGGGACTCGGCCTCCATCGGCCTGATCGGCGTTCGCTCCGACTGCCGGCGGCAAGGAATCGGCGGCGCGCTTCTGGGCGGACTCGCGCTGGCGCTGCGGGCGGAGGCCGTGCCGCTATTGACCGTCGCCACGCAGGGCCAAAACATCGCCGCCCAAAATCTGTATATGAAAAGCAACTTTCAACTGAACGCCGTGGAAGCGTGGTATTACCGATTCGCCGGGGGAAGGAGCGAGCGCCGTGATTCCGTTTAACCGACCGGCCTTGTCGGGGCGGGAGCTCGAGTATATTCGGGAAGCCGTTCGGCTCGGGCAGTTGTCGGGCGACGGGGCTTTCACGAAGCGGGCCAGCGCCTGGCTGGAGGAGAAACTCGGCGCCTTGCGGGTGCTGCTGACGACGTCGTGCACCCATTCGCTGGAGATGGCGGCGATTCTCGCCGACATTCGCCCCGGCGACGAGGTCGTCATGCCTTCGTATACGTTCGTTTCCACCGCCAACGCGTTCGCGCTGAGAGGCGCGCAAATCGTCTTCGTCGACATCCGCCCCGACACGATGAACATGGACGAAACGCTGCTGGAACAGGCGATCACGCCGCGGACGAAAGTCGTCGTCCCCGTGCATTACGCCGGCGTCGCCTGCGAGATGAACGCGATTATGGAGACGGCGGACCGGTACGGGCTTACAGTCGTGGAAGACGCCGCGCAGGGGCTGCTCTCCCGCTACGAGGGCCGGGCGCTCGGGACGATCGGCGATCTCGGTTGCTTCAGCTTCCACGAGACGAAGAACATTCAATGCGGGGAAGGCGGCGCGCTCGTCGTCAATCGCAGCGAGTTCGTCGGCCGAGCCGAAATCGTTCGCGAGAAAGGAACGAACCGAAGCCGCTTCTTCCGGGGCGAAGTCGACAAGTACTCGTGGGTGGACGTCGGCTCGTCCTACTTGCTGAGCGACCTGAACGCCGCTTACCTGTTCGCGCAGCTCGAAGCGTCCGAAGACATCGTGCGGGACCGCCTGAGCGTGTGGAACCGGTACCGGAGCGAGCTGAGCGATCTGGCCGCGCTCGAACGGCTTGAGCTTCCGCGCATCCCGCGGAATTGCGAGCACAACGCTCACCTTTTCTATGTGAAAACCCGCGACCTTCGGGAACGGACCGAGCTGATCGGCTACTTGCGGGAACGAGGTGTCTATGCGGTGTTCCATTACGTGCCGCTTCACAGCTCCGAGGCGGGCAGGAGAATGGGCCGCTTTGTCGGCGAGGACCGCTATACGACGCGGGAGAGCGAGCGGCTGCTGCGGCTTCCGTTGTACTATCGGATGGAGGAAGCCGACGTCTCCCGCGTCATCGAGGCGATCGATTCGTTCTATCGCCGGTAACCGGTCCTGCGCCCCGGGAAACGACCTTCCGCTATAGGTTCACCATCCGCGGGCGATCCTAACCGAAGCCCGCCATCCGCGCCAAGAAGCTCTCCAAAAAAATCCGACAAAAATTTTTGAATTTCTATTTTACAAACGGACAAGGATGTGATATAGTATTTATTGTCCTCGCTTGAAGGCCCCTAGCTCAGTTGGTAGAGCAGTTGACTCTTAATCAATTGGTCGTGGGTTCGAGTCCCACGGGGCCTACCATTTTACGAGACGATAAGCAGCCTGTATCGGGCTGCTTTTTTTGTGTTTGATTGGCGTGCCCCGAGGCGCGCCGACGAAGGGGCGGTTGCGCTGCGTTCGCTTCCGTAAGGGCGATCGCGCGCATCGGCTGAAATTCATCGAATGCGAAGAGGATGCTGCAACCCGGAGAGCGAATACATCTAAAGTCGCAGGAGGTGCATCATGAACAAAATTCTCATCGTGGAGGACGAACAAGATATTTCGGCGGTGCTGCGGGCCTATATGACCAAGGCGGGCTTCGAAGTTGAACAAGCTTCCGAAGGCGAGCGGGCACTGGCCCTGATCGGGCAATGGCGGCCGTCCGTCGTCCTGCTCGACGTAATGCTGCCCGATCTGGACGGATGGACGGTTCTGGAACGGATTCGGCGGAGCAGCTCGTGTCCGGTGATCATGCTGACCGCGTTGGGCGACATCCGCAACCGGCTGAAGGGGTTGAACGGAGGCGCCGACGACTACATCTGCAAGCCCTTCGTCGGGGAGGAAGTGGTCGCGCGGGTGCGAACGGTGCTGCGGAGGACGCCGCAAGTCGTCACGGAGAATACGGCGATCTTCGGCAGCTTGAGAATCGACTTTGGTTCAAGCGAGGTCAGCCTGAACGGCGAGGCTGTGCATCTGACGCCGCGCGACTTGCAGTTGCTGCTGTTCCTGGCCGGCCATCCCAACCGGCTCTTCGACCGCGAGCAACTCATTGAAGCGGTCTGGGGCATGGACTACGACGGCAGCGACCGGGCCGTGGACATCGCCATCAACCGCATTCGCCAGTCGCTGGCGGGCTGGCCCGACACAGAGGGAGAGATCGCTACGGTCCGAAGATTGGGGTACAAGTTCCGTGTCCGCACGTCCTCCTAAAAGTCTGCTGCGCTACTGGTCCGTCCGCTACTTCCTGATCATGTTCGCCAGCGTCGCGATTGTCGGCGTTTCGACCCTTTGCTTTATCCAAAAAGAATTTACATCGAATCAATATCGGAAGATGCTGGCGCTGGCGGCCGACATCGGCGCCGAAGCGATGAAGTACGGGGGCAGGCTGCCGGAACAGCCGGATTTGGCCCGCTTCCTGGACGAGCGCGCGGCGCAGCACGGTCTGTACAGTCAGCATACCATGTTTCTCCTGGACCCGGACGGCAATGTGGTCCGGCAGTTTCCCGCGGCTTCTCCCGAAGCTCGCCTGCTGAGCGCGCGCTTGCCGGCCATCCTGACGGACAAGCCGCATGTCGCCGTACTGGCGTCGGACGATGGCCGGCCTATGGTCGCAGCCGTCCAGCCGATGATCCGGGAATCGTCGGTTGTCGGCTACGTGTTGTATCTGATGCCGAGGGAGCAAGCGCTATCCGCGCTCTTCCGCCTGCGGTCGCTGCGGATCATCGTGGTTTGCACGTTTCTCATCATCGGCTGGGGCATGATCTATATGATGACGCGGCGCTTCGTCCGTCCGATTCGGAAAGCGGTCGCCGCCGCCCAGCAGATCGTGAACGGCAACTACGACATCCGGCTGGAACCGGCTTACAAGGTACGGGAAGTCGACGAACTGATGCAGGCGTTCAAGGAAATGGCCGGCCGGCTGAGCCGGCTGGAATCGTTGCGCAACCAACTGCTCGCCGGCGTGACGCATGAGCTGAAGACGCCGATCGCCTCCTTCAGCGGGCTGGTGCAGGCGGTTCGAGAGGGCGTCGTCGTCGGAGAGGAAGCGGACCGGTTCCTGGACAATGCGCTGAAGCAGAGCAACCGGATGCAGAAGATGGTGGAAGATCTGCTCGACTTCAACCGCTTCGCTACCAACGAGGTAGCGGTCAGGCAGGAACGCTTCGGGCTTCACGCCGTGTTGCGGGACATTGTGGAGCGCTGGCGTTGCGGGCGGCCGACCGGACTTGAGGTGACGCTGGAAGCGGCCGGCGAGGCGGAGCATCGGCAGGTGCTGTCGGATTCGTACCGCATCGAACAGATTATGGTCAACCTGCTGAACAATGCGGCGGCGGCGATCGGCAGCGGCGGCGGCGCCATCCGCGTGCGGGTGGAGGAGGGAATGGAGGAAGTGTGCGTCAGCGTGACAGACTCCGGCCGCGGCATCCCGGCGGAAGAGCGGGATTATGTGTTCGAGCCGTTCTACCGAGGCGAGGACAAGAAGAAGCGCGAGCGGGGGCTCGGCCTCGGCCTTCCCTTCAGCAGACGGATCGCCCGCTCTCTCGGCGGAGAACTGTCGCTTGAGGCGAGCGAGCCGGGAGAGACCACCTTCGTGCTGCGGCTGCCCGTCCGGTCCGTCTGATGGGGCGGCGGGCGGCAAGCGGCTCGGCCGATCGCGGACGGAAGCTCTCGCTTGTGCGCCGTCGCCGCGCGTCCTTTTTCCGCCGCAAAATTCGACGTTTCCGGCCGCTCTGAAATATGGCTGAAACATTTCGCGATTAGCATGGAGGTTATGGAGCTTCAAGGTTCCGTCATCATGCGTCGAAAAAGGAATGTTCAAGTCATCATGGGAATGTGGTTGGGACTCGTTGCGTTTGCCGCCGTCTGCCTTGTCTGCGGAATCTCCCTCTACGTCGTGTGGAAGCTGATGCATCCGAGGCGAAAGCCCGTGTCGACGACGCCGGACGCGGCGCAATTGGCGTATGAGCCGGTGGTCTTTCCGAGCCGGGATCGGGCGGTCGAATTGAAGGGCTGGTTCCTGCCGGCGGCGGAATCGAAGCTGACGGTTATTTTTGCGCACGGCTATCGGAACAACCGGCTGCAGCAGGGCAACGTGGCGGTGCTGAACCTGGCGAAGGCGTTCGTTGGGCAAGGTTATAACGTTTTGCTGTTCGATTTCCGCAATTGCGGCGAGTCGGGCGGCCGTCTGACGACGGTCGGACTCGACGAGCAACAGGATATATTGGGCGCGATCGACTGGGTGAGAAGCCGGTGCGACGGGCCGATCGGCCTGATCGGCTATTCGATGGGCGCCGCCACTGCGCTGCTGGCCGCGGCGCAAAGCGAGGAGGTCGCGGGTGTCGTCGCGGACAGCCCGTTCAGCGATCTGCCCCGATATTTGCTCGACAATCTGTCGGTCTGGTCGAAGTTGCCCAAGTATCCGTTTTCCCCGCTGATGCTGCTCGCGATTCGCTTCGTGATGCGCAAGAACCCGCATCTGGTCAAGCCGATCTCGTCGCTTCAGCGCATCTATCCGCGCCCGGTGCTATTCATTCACGGCGATCGGGACGAAGCGATTCCGTGCGCCGACAGCGAACGAATGGCGCAGCTGTTCCAGGACGCGTTCAGTCTGTGGAAAGTTCGGGGAGCCCGGCATATCGGCTCCTATCGGCTTGATCCGGACGCGTATACGAGCCGGGTGATCTCCTTCTTCGATCGCTTGATCGGGGGGCATGCCGGATGAACATCGGGACGAAAGTGACGGCGATCGGCAGTTACGTTCCGGAGCGGGTGCTGAGCAATGCCGACCTGGAGCGGATGGTGGATACAAGCGATGAATGGATCGTGCGGCGGACCGGCATCCGCGAACGGCGAATTGCGGCCGAGGACGAGTTCACCAGCCATCTGTGCCTGAGGGCGGTCGACGATCTGTTGCGGCGTTATCCGGTCTCCTTGCACGATGTCGACATGATTCTGGTCGCGACCTATACGGCGGATTTCCCGGTTCCGTCGGTCGCCTGCCAGATTCAAGCGCATTACGGCATCTCCGGCGCCGGGGCGCTCGACGTCAACGCGGCCTGCTCGGGCTTCGTCTACGCGCTGAACCTGGCGGACGGCTTGATCTCGGCGGGACTCCATCGCAAAATTCTCGTGCTCGGCGCCGATACGGCGTCCAAGATCGTCGACTACACCGATCGCTCCTCCTGCATTCTGTTCGGCGACGGCGCGGGGGCGATGCTGCTTGAAGCGACAGAGGGGCCCGGCGGCTTCCTCGCCCGCCAGTTCGGATCGGACGGCAGCGGCGGCATTCACCTGTACCGATCGGGCCTCAGCCGCGTTCTGGACCGGCACTCGCTAAAGGGCGACGGGCGGCTGATGCAGAACGGGCGCGAAGTGTACCGCTTCGCGGTCGGAACCGTGCCCGCCGGGGTGCGGGCGCTGCTGGAGCAATTGGGATGGGGAGCGGAGAAGGTGGACTGGTTCGTGCCGCACAGCGCCAATCTGCGCATTGTCGAATCGCTGTGCGAGCGGACGGGAATCCCGTTGGAACGGACGCTGTACAGCCTGGAGTATTACGGCAATACGTCGGCGGCCACGATCCCGCTCACGATCCATCTGGGCGTGAAATCGGGCCGGGTCCGCCCCGGCGACCACCTGTTGCTGTACGGCTTCGGCGGCGGCTACGCCTACGGCGGCCTGGTGCTGCGCTGGACGCTGGAGCCCGAAGTATCGCCTGTCGGGCTCTTCGCGAGCGTCGGAGATGCAGGCTGATCGGCGGAAGGGGGAGCGCTGCGTTTTTTTGCCGGCGATTGTGCCGCCAAGGCCGAGCTTGCCGGGCAGGGCCTCGTCAAAGTCAGACTAATGCGAGGCCCCACTTAACATTTTAAAGATCGCTGGCTTTTTCCTCGAAGAACCGATACAATGAGCTTAATACCCATTTTATCGGTTCCATAAGGGGCAAGTATGACG
>Ga0207789_1000437_pt1 | contig 15089 bp, 14 predicted proteins | sample HigsolmetaGSP12D_FD_184840 | JGI IMG/M metagenome (GOLD analysis project Ga0207789, IMG submission 184840) | High solid enriched microbial communities from the Joint BioEnergy Institute, USA - SP1-2-D (SPAdes) | ecosystem: Engineered > Bioreactor > SSF (Solid state fermentation) > Aerobic >...
AAGGAGAGCCACTTATCTTTTTAGAAGGAGGTTATCGGACATTAAAAGAAAAACCGGGACAAGCGTAAAACGTTTTATCCCACTCCTAACGGAAAGTCAAAGAATCCCGTTTGAAGATTTGAGTCGATACAATAGGTGGTAGAAGAAAAGCCCGCATGCATCCGATTTGTTTAACAACAAACAGTGAGGGATATCGATTCCCCACTGTTTGAAACTTCCTATATTGTTGCTGTGTTTATCCGGGACAACCGAAATTGTATGTTTATTTACTTGAGTATTGCACCTTAAAAACCAATTAGTCAACGAAACATATTCTCGTCACCATTTTGAGGCGAGAAATGCTATTTTTTGACGACGAAACTTATTCTCGTCGTCATTTTGGGGCGATAAATGCTCTATTTTGGCGACGAAACCCCTTCTCGTCACCATTTTGGGGCGATAAATGCTATTTTTTGACGACGAGACCCTTTCTCGTCACCATTTTAAGGCGGGAATTGCTCTATTTTGGCGACGAGACCCCTTCTCGTCGTCATTTTGAGGCAATAAATGCTCTATTTTGACGACGAGACCTTTTCTCGTCACCATTTTGGGGCGGGAATTGCTATTTTTTGACGACGAAACCCCTTCTCGTCACCATTTTGAGGCGGGAAATGCTATTTTTTGACGAGGAGACCTTTTCTCGTCACCATTTTGAACCGGAAATTGCTCCTTTTTGGCGACGAAACTTATTCTCGTCGCCATTTTGAGGCGAGAAATGCTCTATTTTGGCGACGAGACCCCTTCTCGTCACCATTTTGAACCGGAAATTGCTCCTTTTTGGCGACGAAACTTATTCTCGTCGCCATTTTGAGGCGAGAAATGCTATTTTTTGACGACGAGACCCTTTCTCGTCACCATTTTGAACCGGAAATTGCTCTATTTTGGCGACGAGACCCCTTCTCGTCACCATTTTGGGGCGAGAAATGCTATTTTTTGACGACGAGACCCTTTCTCGTCACCATTTTGAACCGGAAATTGCTCCTTTTTGGCGGCGAGACCCCTTCTCGTCACCATTTTAAGGCGGGAAATGCTATTTTTTGACGACGAAACCTTTTCTCGTCACCATTTTGAACCGGAAATTGCTCCTTTTTGGCGACGAATCTTATTCTCGTCGTCATTTTGAGGCGAGAAATGCTATTTTTTGACGACGAGACCCTTTCTCGTCACCATTTTGAACCGGAAATTGCTCCTTTTTGGCGACGAAACTTATTCTCGTCGTCATTTTGAACCGGAAATTGCTCCTTTTTGGCGACGAAACTTATTCTCGTCGTCATTTTGAGGCGAGAAATGCTCTATTTTGACGACGAGACCTTTTCTCGTCACCATTTTGAGGCAATAAATGCTATTTTTTGACGACGAGACCCTTTCTCGTCGTCATTTTGAGGCGAGAAATGCTATTTTTTGACGACGAGGCCTCTTCTCGCCGCCATATTGATGCGAAAAATGCTATTTTTTGACGACGAAACACCCACCCGCCTTTGGGATGCGAAACTTAAGTTATTTATTTTTTACCGATAGCAACACGCCATTGTTCCGGTCCTTCTTCAATGTAATCCCATGTGAAACATCCTTCCCGTTCAATCAAAAACTGATAATATAGTGGTTTCGGATCATGGTCGTTGGTTAATTCCATGTATTGGCCAGATTGTAATCCATCAAACGTTTCAAATATTTTTGCGTGACGATATTTTGGTTCAATATCCGGTGCAAAGATTTTTGTAGTAAATTCTATATTCATAAAGAAACCTCCATTTACTGATGAAATATGTCTTTATTTTAAAATAGTTTTCAGCAAAGCGGTGTGATTTACTTCACTGTGAATATGTGACTTATATCAGGGCGGTTGAATCCTACATCTATAAGAGAATTAGAATTTGCTCATGATAACGTATGTTCGAATCAAATCAGTTTGAATCCTACATCAATAAATGAATTACTACGGCGTTTCCCATTATTTAAAAGCTTGGCAAAAGATGAACCATTTTTGTGTTCATTTAGCGAAAAATCGAATACTTCCTAACTGAAAATTTATCTTTTCTTACGTATAAAAAACGCTGTTTAAACTTGATACTTGTTACAAATAATATATGAAAAATAGAAAGGAAACTCAAAATGAGGAAACCCGGTATTCAATTATCTCTGCAAACAACAAGTCTTATTGTTGGATTCATGGTTTGGGTATTATTATCTTCTTTGATGACCTTTATTAAGGAAGATATTTTGCTCACACCCGTACAGGTATCGATTGTTACTGCAGTCCCGGTTATTTTAGGTTCCGTGTTGCGAATACCCCTCGGATTTTATACGGACAGGTTCGGTGCAAGAATTATGTTCATAATTAGTTTTCTTATCCTTTTGTTCCCTATATTTTATATCAGTACAGCCAACACTTTTATTGATCTTGTTATCGGCGGTCTTTTTCTAGGTGTGGGAGGTGCAACATTTTCCATCGGTGTGACCTCTCTACCTAAATATTATTCGAAAGAGAGGCAAGGTTTTATTAACGGAATCTATGGTGTCGGTAATGCCGGAACAGCGATCACGACATTTGGCGCACCAATTCTAGCGAAATCAATTGGTTGGCAAGATACCGTTCGCCTATACTTAATTCTATTGTTGGCATTCATTGTTTTATTGTTTATTTTTGGAGATCGGAAAGAAGTTAGAGTAAAGAAATCAATGGTGGAACAAATCCAAGGTGTTTATAAAAATGCCACGCTTTGGTTTCTTAGTTTGTTTTACTTTATCACTTTCGGCGCTTTTGTTGCCTTTACTGTATTTTTGCCAAATTTTTTAGTAACGTTCTTTGGTTTGGATCCTGTTGACGCCGGAATCAGAACAGGAATTTTTATTGTTTTGGCAACTGCTATGCGACCGATTGGTGGATTTTTGGCAGACCGATTCAATCCCTTTGTAATCTTAATGATCGTGTTCATCTTCGTTTCTTTATCAGGGATATTATTAGCCTTTTCGCCGGATATTACTTGGTATACGGTCGGGGCATTATCTGTCGCTGTTTCTGCAGGTATTGGGAATGGGACGATATTTAAACTGGTCCCCTTCTATTTTTCGAATCAAGCCGGAGTAGTCAATGGGGTTGTTTCGGCAATGGGGGGGCTTGGAGGATTTTTCCCGCCACTGCTATTGACAGCGGTTAATAACATGACGGGACAATATGCGATTGCCTTCATGCTTATGTCTGAATTCGCCTTAGTCAGCTTTGTTATTGTTGTATTTTTGTACTATCAAGAAAAATTTGCACCTGTGAAGAAATGATAAAAATGATAAAAATAATAGAGCAACCCGGATGAATCAGGTTGCTTTTTTTATATTATAGATATCGTGTGAAAAACATCACCAAAATTGATCGTATCGACCGATTCCAGTCTTAAAATGAAAAATAATGGGTTGGTGTCAAAACCACTTTTTAAAACATTTGCGTGCATTTTCGAATTGAAAACTTGGTTTCAAGACCATCTTTTCAAATATTTGCTTCCGTTTTGATCTTGGGAAACGGCATTAAGGCACTTTTCCATATTTTTCATAAGTTTTGTTCTTGAGAACTCGGCTCAAGACCACTTTTTCAAACTTTCTGGGAGATATGGTTAGAACTCAGATAAATGTTTTTTAAACCTTCTGCCTACGATATCCTGAACGGGACCGATACTGTTGTGGCGGACGAGCCGGATAGCGGATTGGAAAACTAAAGATATGGACGAGCCTGGTAAACGGAATCGATGCAAAAAGTGCAAATGCGGTAATAACATGGATTTTAAATATATACGGAATATCAGTCATCAAATCAAATCTCGGCTGAAAAATAAATAAACTGCGAAACCAAGGACCTATAGTCGCACGGTACTCATAAGCCACCACAGTCAAATTGTAAATGATTGTCATATACGTTCCTGTCGCAGCAACAAATAATACAGCGAGGACAGAAAAATAATCTGCAAATGTTGCTTTAATACGGACCGGGTCAATGATCATTTTTCGAATTAACAGAATCACAAGTCCACAAACGACCATTAAACCTGCCAAACCCCCACCGTAAATCGCCCCAAAATGATACATATGATCAGAAATGCCGAGTGTCTGATAAAACTCCCAAGGAATCAAAATCCCCATTACATGTCCAAAAAATGCGAAAATAATCCCATAATGAAATAGAGGTGAACCAATTTTTAGCCATTTTTTCTCAAAAAAATTCGTTGAAGGGGCCGCCCAAGTTAATTGTCTGAATGCAAAACGATAAAGGAGACCGAAAATCATAATGGTTAAGCAGATATATGGGAATACGACCCATAAAAAAATATCGACCATATTTGTTCCTCCTTGACTGTCAAGTGATACCATACCCGATCATTGATACATGATCGGGTATGGCAGTTCTTCTAAATCTGCTTCTTCCCTTCCCAACTCTAGTTGCTCTATTTCTTCTTTTGTTGGAGTTGGGAAGACATGTTTCATTAACACTTTAAAGATTCCGCCATACGGGTTTTGTTGATTTACATTTTCCAACATATAGTTGATGACAACACCAAGTCTTTTCTGTAAACGATTTGTCTCATGATTTTCGGGAGCGACTGCCAAAAACTCCAGCAACATTGGGATATAGTCTGCTAATTCCTCACCGGTCCGTTCAAATCCGGACTGGTTGATTATTTTTTGTAATTTAATTAAAGCGGCTCCTCGCCGACTGCTGTCACCCAATTCATGAGCGGTCAAATAAAGACCAAGCTTCGTTTTCAAATCGAAAGTTTCAACGTACAGTTCTTGAATTTCTGTATCATTGAAATCGGATAAAGGCTTGTACATTTGCCTAATCTCTTCCTTTACATCTGTCTTAGCAATTAAATTTTCTACTAATTCTTCTATATCATTAATTAAATTCTTTATCCCATTCGCCGGGTAATCCAATAGGCGGGCAGAAATGACAAGAATGGTACGTTTCTCATTATTCATAAATTCTCTCTCACTTTCATCATACCGTATCTTGGATTCATTCCTTCTTTCGGTGCCAAATCTTCTATACTGCAGGCACCTTGCTGATAAAAAAGGTCATCATCCATTTCCCTGCGTCCGGTCGGGATGACATAACGTTCTTTATATTTGGCAACACCTAATAATCTTGCCATTTCTACCACTTCTTCGGGAGTAGTTTCTGCTTCCTTTAACAATTCACTTTGACGGAATTCATCGATACCCCCAACTGTTTTTCCTCGCATAAATACACGCATGGCGGTAAGTTTTAATAACACTTTCCGAATTACTTTCACATCATCGGCAGCTAGAATCGAAGCCAAATACTCCATTGGAATACGCATTTGATCAACAGCCGGAATATAGCCGTCTGTTTTTAATTCATCCTCATTCGTAATATGATTCATAATCGGACTAAGAGGCGGCACATACCAAACCATTGGTAATGTCCGGTATTCCGGGTGGAGTGGCAAGGCAATTTTCCATTTGATTGCTAATTTATAGATTGGCGATTCCTTTGCCGCTTCAATCCATGGATCAGTTATTCCCGCTTCTCTCGCCTGATCTTGTACTTCCGGGTCAAACGGATCCAGGAAACATGCAAGTTGTGCCTTATATAACTCTTTTGGATCTTCAACTGATGCTGCCGCTTTTACTTTATCAGCATCATATAAAACAACACCGATATAGCGAATCCGACCGACACAAGTTTCAGAACAAATTGTCGGTAACCCCGCCTCTGTCCGCGGATAACAGAAATTACATTTTTCTGCTTTATGGGTGTTCCAATTATAGTAGACTTTATGATAGGGACAGCCATTTTGACAAAAACGCCAACCCCTGCATGCATCGTGGTCCACTAAAACAATCCCATCTTCATCACGCTTATATAGAGCACCTGTCGGACAAGATGCGACACAAGACGGATTTAAACAATGTTCACAAATCCTTGGTAAGTACATCATAAAAGTTTTTTCATATTCTGTTTTAATATGTTCTTGCAGTTTTTCTACATTTGGATCTCGCTTCACATTTTCACTGCCGCCTGCTAAATCATCATCCCAGTTTGAGCCCCATTCCGGTTTGTCAATGTATTTTCCGGTTATTTGCGAAAAGGGCCTTGCAACAGGAAGATTTTCTCTTTTGGGACTATGGATTAAGTTATCATAATCATAAGACCACGGTTCATAGAAATCTTCCAACTCTGCCATATTCGGGTTATAAAAAATATTGGCCAGTTTCGCTATCGGACCGCCGGCACGCAATTTCAGTTTCCCGTTTTCTAATACCCAGCCGCCCTTATACCGCTTTGTATCTTCCCATCTTTTTGGATAACCGATACCCGGTCTTGTTTCAACGTTATTAAACCACATATATTCCGTACCGGGCCGGTTTGTCCAAGTTGTTTTACAAGTGACTGAGCAAGTATGACAGCCGATACATTTATCGAGATGCATCACCATTGCTACTTGTGCTTTAATTCTCAAGCCAGTTAACCTCCTTCAATGGTCTGACTATTGCCATCGTGTCACGTTGATGGCCGGTCGGTCCGTAGTAATTGAAACCATAACTTAATTGTGAGTATCCGCCAATCATATGGGTTGGTTTTAAAGTGACCCTTGTTATACTGTTGTGAGTCCCGCCACGTTTTTTGTTAATTTCTGTTCCCGGAACCCCCATTGTCCGGTCTTGGGCATGGTACATATAACACATCCCTTTTGGTATCCGATAAGTAACAACTGCCCGGGCAACAACAACACCATTTCGGTTATATACCTCAATATAATCATTATCTTTTATCCCAATCGAAGCTGCATCTTCTTCATTTATCCAAACAACCTGCCAGCCTCGGAATAACTGAACCATCGGTGTTGCTTCGGTAAACATCGTATGGATCCCCCACTTTTGGTGAGGAGTTAAATACCGTAATGTAATCGATTTACCGTTATCCGGTACCCCCTTTTCCTTTTTCGTAAAAGGTGCTTTCGCAAGCGGTGGTAAGTAGATTGGCAGTGCCTCCCCGCAGTCGAGAATCATCTCATGATCAAGATAAAAACTTTGTCGTCCCGTCAGTGTCCTCCAAGGGATGTTATATTCCGTATTGACGGTAAAAGGCGAATATCTTCTATTCTCTTTTTCCAACCCGCTCCAAATCGGTGTTGAAATCGATGTTCGCGGTTGGATTGTTAGCGCATCCAGTGTAAAATCTTCTTCCTCTCTCGGTAGGGCAATCTCCGCTAATTTTTGTCCTGTTTTCTTCTCTAACGATTTCCATCCTTCTACAGCCCGTTTTCCGTTCGTTGCACCGGACATTAATAAAATGGCGTTAATTGCTTTTTGGTCTGTATATAAATCCGGATGACCTTTACCGATTCCTTCACGATTATTTATGCCTAATCGATCTTTCAGTTCCTCATATACTTTGTCACCCGGTATAATGACCCCTTTGCCACCGTAACCTTTCTTAATTTCCTGGCCGATTGATGTCATCATATGGAAAACATTCGGGTAATCACGTTTTACTACTTTCAAATGTGGCATTGTTTTTCCCGGAATTGCCTCAACTTCCCCTTTTCGCCAATCTTTTATTTTTCCGTAGGCTTGGGCAATTTCATCTGGGGAATCGTGTCCCAGCGGTCTCATTAACAACTCTTCCGTTTCCGGTAAATAGCGCTTTGCAAGTTCAGAGAAGACTTTAGCAATTTCTCTGAACGTATCCCAATCGCTTTTTGCTTGCCACGGCGGACTGATAGCGGCATTAAACGGATGAATAAACGGGTGCATATCCGTACTGCTGATATCGTATTTTTCATACCAGGTTGCAGTGGGTAATACAATATCGGAAAATAATCCGGAACTTGTCATGCGGAAATCGATACTGACAAATAAATCAGCTTTTCCTTCAGGTGCATCTTCCGAAATATTAACGGTTTCCGGTTGCCAACAATTTTTTGGTTCGGTCAATACTGCATTATCCGCGCCAATAAAATGTTTTACAAAATATTCATGGCCTTTTCCGCTATCACCAAGTAAATTGGATCGCCAATTGAAAAAGACACGCGGGAAATTACGAGGATCATCAGGGTTTTCAATCGCCCAATCAATCTCTCCAGCTTTTATTTTTTGAACGACATTTTCAATTATTTCCTGTTCAGTTTTTGCACCATTTTCCTTAATTTCTTTCACAATATCGATAGAGTTTTGGGAAAATTGTGGGAATGACGGCAACCAACCAAGTCTCGCAGAAATTGCATTGATATCAGCCGGGTGCATATATGTGTATTTACCATTCCACCGATTTTGTTTCATATTTTCCTTTGTTTCATAGCGGAATTGCTCGGTTGCAAAGTAAAAAAACGAGGTTCCGTTTTGTAGCCTAGATGGCACTCCCCAATCACCGGCGAATGAAACAACATTCCAACCTTCTGAAGGGCGTACTTTTTCCTGACCGACATAATGAGCCCATCCGCCACCGTTTACTCCTTGAGAACCGGTCAATAAGACTAGATTTAAAATGGCACGATAGATTTGATCACTGTGATGCCAATGATTTGTTCCTCCCCCCATGGCAATCATTGACTTTCCTTCAGTCCTCGCAGCATTATCGGCAAATTCCTTAGCAACTTGAATCACATGATTTCGATGTACCCCGGTAATTTCTTCTTGCCATGCTGGTGTATATGGAAGAGGGTCATGATAATCTTCAGGATATTCACCCGAAAGACCTCTATTAACACCAACATGGGCCATCATTAAGTCAAAAACTGTCGTTACTTTTAAAATGTGCCCATCCGCATCTTTTACATGTTTAACCGGAACACCGCGGCGAATGACACCGCCTTCTTCTTCAGCAAAATAAGGAAATGTAACTTCAATAACCTCATCGGATTGATTAAGGAAACTTAATAAAGGATTGATTTCCTTCCCGTTCTCTTTCGTCAAGTTAAGATTCCATTTGCTATCTCCATCCCAACGAAAACCGATACTTCCGTTAGGGATTTCCGGTTTATTCGTATTTTCATCCCATACCACTGTCTTCCATTCTGCTAAATTTTGTGTATCGCCCAAATCTTTTGCCCGTAAAAAAGTATCTGTTCGATAATCGCTTCCGTTTTGTTTTATAGTGACTAAAAATGGTAAATCGGTATATTTTTTGACGTAGTTTATAAAATAAGGGACTTGTTGTTTGACATAAAATTCATTTAAAATTACATGGGTCATCGCCATGGCTAACGCTCCATCTGTACCTGCCCGGGCCGGGAGCCAAATATCGGCAAACTTGTCGTATTCGGCATAATCCGGACTGATTCCGACCACTTTTGTCCCGTTATACCTTGCTTCCACCATAAAATGGGCATCAGGTGTTCTTGTTTGTGGTAAATTTGTTCCCCAAATAATAAAATATTTAGCATTATACCAATCCGCACTTTCCGGGACATCGGTCTGCTCTCCCCAAACTTGTGGCGACGCAGGGGGAAGATCGGCATACCAATCATAGAAACTTAATATTGTACCACCGATTAATGACAGAAAGCGAGCACCACCCGCATAACTTACCATTGACATGGCCGGAATTGGACTAAAACCGGCTACTCGATCGGGTCCGTATTTTTTTATCGTATAAATAACTGAGCTTGCAATCAGTTCACAAAGTTCTTGCCAGTTTGCTCGTACGAAGCCGCCTTTTCCGCGAGCTTTCACATACTTGTTTCTTTTCTCCGGGTCCGTGACAATATTCTTCCAAGCTTGAATCGGGTTTTCCTCGACAGATCTTTCCGCCTTCCATAATTCATATAGATCGGAACGAATGTATGGATATTTCACCCTGGCCGGACTGTACGTATACCATGAAAAGGTTGCGCCCCGCGGACAACCTCTTGGCTCATATTCCGGAAAATCGTCTCCCGTTGAAGGATAATCCGTTTGTTGTGTTTCAGAAGTGATAATTCCGTCTTTTACATATATTTTCCAACTGCATGAACCGGTACAATTGACACCGTGGGTCGAACGGACGATTTTATCATGCTGCCAACGACGTCGGTAAATTTCTTCCGTATCCCGTGGACGCGGGCTTTCTTCAGTCCACCCGTCATTTATGATCTTGCCACGTTTTATATATTTAAGAGAATCTAATAATTTATTTTTACGCTTTACCATAATGATTTCCCCCTTCCATAGCTGGGTCAATCGGATTAAAACGATTTCCAACAATCCGAAAGCTTTCATTTCCTGTTTCCAACTCTTCCAGAAATATTTTAAAAGTTGGGGCATTAGCAGCGATTAAAATAAGTCGCTCCAAAGTATGTAAATCACTGATTTGATAGATTGCTTCGATGATTCCCGGAGCAATTTCACCAAACCGAAGTTGTAATACATACAAAAGGTCTTCACGATCTTGAACGAAATCTGCTTCCTGTTCAAATATAAACAATTTATAACCCCCTTAAGGCAGAATCATGGCGTCATCTTATTAAAATAATCATCTTTCAAAACTTGAATACATTGTCCTCCCGTTTTAGCGATAAAATCTTTCAGTGCAAGTTTTTCATTTTCTAATTGCTTATTAGAAAAAAATTGTTCAGAGCTGTGGTTGAAATTTTCTCCAAACCGTACAATTAATTTTATGCCTTCATCTTTATTAATCGCTTCCAATTGAACATCATAGGGTTGAATATGGAAATTAGTTTCTAATTCTGTAATGATATATCGATATAGTTTAGGGGATATTTTGTAAAGAAATATAGGTTGCTCTCCGTTTGACATATTCTCAACTCCGAATTTAATGGTGAGGCAATATTTTTTCTTCCTCGAAATTATGGTAAGCATCAACATGAACTAATGCATGGAATTGTTGCAATACTTCTTCAGTAAATCCATCTGTTTCAAGTGTTTGCTTAATTTGTTTGACCAAGTACCGCATTGTATTATGGTCGCGAACTAAAGCTGTGATTGCAGCCTTCAATTCAGGATGTTCCTCTGCTAGTTCTTTATATAATCCTTCCTCTTCTGCCTGAGCATGTCTGAGTGTACGAGTTTCCCAATGTTCTACTGCAATATAGGCTGTCTGCAATGCCTTTTCAGTTTGTCCCGCTTTTACTAATCTAGCTAGAATGTTGTTTAGCTCCTTTGCCTCCTCCAATGCTGCTTCATGAATTGCTGAATGACTATCTGCATGTTTCAAACCTGGACCTGACATAATCATTCTCCTTTTCATATTTTTACCAACAAAATAATTTTTACTTATCCATCATTATGTTGTTAAAATTTTCATTTTATACGTGAATAGTTGACGTAAAAAAAGGCCCCTTAGACAAGTGCCTAAGGAGCCGAAAATAGCATCATTATATATCCTATTGTTTTACCGGTTTTCGCCAAAAGCCAATGAGTAAACCGGTGATGACTGTACCAATAAGTAAGGCTATCAAGAACATAAATGGTCTTTCAGCAAGGGCAATGACGAAAATTCCTCCATGTGGTGCCGGAATAGCCGTATTCCAAAGCTGAGTTAGCCCGCCGGCAATCGCAGAACCAACAATGGATGAACCGATAATACGTAACGGATCAGAAGCCGCAAACGGAATTGCCCCTTCAGTAATAAAGGATATTCCGAGTAAATAATTAGACAAACCGGAACGTCTTTCCTCATCCGTAAATTTATTCTTAAAGAAGGTAGTTGCCAAGGCTATTGCCAGTGGTGGAATCATCCCGCCGGCCATAACTGCAGCCATAAAACTTCCGTCGCCGGTATCGGTAAATACACCGATAGAGAAAGTATATGCCGCTTTGTTGAATGGTCCACCCATATCAATTGACATCATTCCGCCAAGTAAGGCACCTAATAATACCGCATTGGCTGTTCCCATATCACTTAAGAAGTCGACAACCGCCGTATTAATACTTGAGAAAATCGGGCCAATAATGAAATACATCAGCGTACCGACAATGAACAAGCTCAATATCGGATATAGTAGTATTGGTTTTAACCCTTCCAATGATCTTGGCATACCGCGGAATAGTTTTTTCAAGAATACAACAATATATCCTGCCAAGAAACCTGCTGCCAAACCGCCCAAGAATCCGGCATTGCTGTTCACTGCCATCAAACCGCCGACCATACCGGGCATTAATCCCGGACGATCACCGATACTCATCGCAATATATCCGGCTAAAATTGGAATCAAGAAGTTGAAGGCATTTCCGCCAATCGTATTTAAAAACTTAAACGTTACACTATCATCACCTAATGTACTTTCAAACAGGAAGGAAATGGCCATCAAAATCCCGCCACCGACAACGAAAGGAAGCATATGGGAAACGCCATTCATTAAGTCTTTGTAAATTTTTCCCCATACAGAAGTATTGGACGGTTCTTCTTTTTGTCTATCATCATTTTCAGCATGGAAGGTCGGGGCATCACCTTTGATTACTTTTGAGATTAATTCTTCCGGTTTGTTAATACCTTCACTTACCGGTCTCTCTAAAAGCGGTTTACCATTAAAACGGGACATTTCAACTTTTTTATCGGCGGCAACAATAACTCCTTTTGCTCGCCGAATTTCATCATCTGTTAAACGATTTTTTACACCTTCCGAACCATTTGTCTCGACACGAATGTCCACATTCATTTCAGCTGCTTTTTTCTTTAACGCCTCTTCAGCCATGTAAGTGTGAGCAATTCCCGTCGGACAAGCCGTTACAGCCACAATAAACGGTTTTTCACTTGTATCCGCTTGTACGTTTACTTCCTTTTCTTCACTTTCTTCTTCTCTCTTTCGGAAGATATTAACGACTTCATCCGGCGTTTTTGCAGACTTTAATCCTTCAATAAATTTTTCATCCAGTAATGAGCGGGAAAGAGCTGCTAATGCTTGCAGATGTGTATCATATAGACCATCCGGAACAGCAATCATAAAGAATAGGTATGTCGGTTCCCCATCCAATGATTCATAATCGACTCCTTTGTTACTTTTGGCAAACAGGACGGTTGCTTCATTTACGGCTGCCGTTTTGGCATGAGGCATAGCAATCCCATTACCAAGGCCTGTTGTAGCTTGTTCTTCCCTTTTTAAAATTGCTTCCTTAAATTGGTCAGCGTTATTTATGACATGATGTTTTTCAAGACTTGCAATCATTTCATCAATAACCTCATTTTTGGTAGTTGATTGCAAATCCATAAGCATAATATCTTTTCTTAATAATTCGGTTACTTTCATTACTATTCACCTCATCTTAATATGGGTTTGTTGAATCAAGACGTTTAATTCCAACTTTTTTTACTAAGGATAAAATCTCGTTTCTTTTTGCCAAATCACTTGAGAAAGCGGTTGCACTACCTGAGGCAATACCTAATTGAAAAGCGGAAACAACGTCTTTTGTTTCGACGTAGCGGCTAATGAAACCGGCTATTAAAGAATCACCCGCTCCTACCGAATTTTTCACGGTTCCTTTTGGATTGATTCCTTGGTATACATCTACATCGGTGAATAACAATGCTCCGTTGCCACCCATTGAAACAATGACGTTTTGGGCACCTAATTCAAGTAATTTTTTTCCGTATGTTATTACATCATCCAGACCATTCATTTTAATATCAAAAATGGCTTCCAATTCTTCTAAATTCGGTTTTACTAGTAATGGACGGAAAGGCAAAATCGTCTTCAATTCATTACTTGTTGTATCGATGACAAATTCTGCACCTTTCTCTCTGGTTCGTTTTGCCACTTTGTGATAAAAATCTTCAGATAAAGAAGGCGGTTTACTTCCGGACAATACGACTATATCTTCATTCGAAATTTGACTAAGCTTATTTAATAAAGCATTTGCTTCTTCAGCGGATATTTTTGGACCAATTCCGTTGATTTCGGTTTCAACATCCGATTTTAATTTTATGTTGATTCTTGTATCTCCGACAACGCGTGTAAAATCAGTATTTACTCCTTCATTTTTTAACCAATTTTCAATAAAATCACCGGTAAAACCACCAATAAAACCAAGGGCGATCGTTTCTGTCATTAATTCATGCAAAATCCTGGATACGTTTATTCCCTTTCCTCCCGGGAATTTAAAATCCGCCTCCATTCGGTTTAGTTCGCCAAGTTGAACGTTTTTGACATGTACGATATAGTCTATTGACGGGTTCATTGTTAATGTATAAATCATGATATTGCCTCCAATATCGTAGCGTTTTCAAAAATGTTATGATTTTTTAAATGTTTAATCTGATCTGTTATAATCGTCACTTCATCTAAATCACACACCTTCGCAAAATTTACCTTTCCCCATTTTGAATGATCACTAAGCACATATGAATTTGAGGATTGCTGTATAGCAGTATATTTTAATAAGGCTTCCTCAGGATCGGGTGTCGTACAGCCATACTCTTCATCAATACCATTAATGCCGAGAAAAGCTTTCGTAAATCGATATTTTTTCAATTCACTAACACTGTTTACACCAACAATCGCTTTCGTTGTGTTTTTGACCACTCCACCAAGAAGGTAAACACGCAGTTGCTGGTCTACCAATAATGAAGCATGCTGTACACCATTCGTTACAACTGTAATATTTTTATTTAAAAAAGGAATCATTGCTAAAGTTGTTGTTCCGGCATCCAAGTAAATCACATCGTTCTCTTTTATAAGAGAAGCTGCATACCTCGCAATTAATGTTTTTTCTTGAACGTTTTTGGCGGATTTTTCAACAACTGATAATTCTTCATCCAAATCGTAAACCCGTTTGGCGCCTCCATGGATACGTTTCAGGTGCCCGGCATCTTCTAGTAAAATGAGATCTCTTCTTACGGTTGATTCAGAACAATTGAGCTCCCTTATAATATCTTGGGACTTGACAATTCCCTCTTCTTTCAACTTTTTTAAAATATATGAATGCCTTTCTTCAGTTAACATAGGCGGCCCTCCTACAGTGACATAATATCACCAAAATCATTCAAAATCAATCATAAACATCCAAAGTCGGTAAAAATTATTCATTTTTCTTTAAAACCGGTAAAATTTTTCCTTCGTTTTCTATTTAAGCTAAAATACGAACAAATATCAATGTTTTCCTCT
>Ga0207789_1000439_pt1 | contig 15000 bp, 16 predicted proteins | sample HigsolmetaGSP12D_FD_184840 | JGI IMG/M metagenome (GOLD analysis project Ga0207789, IMG submission 184840) | High solid enriched microbial communities from the Joint BioEnergy Institute, USA - SP1-2-D (SPAdes) | ecosystem: Engineered > Bioreactor > SSF (Solid state fermentation) > Aerobic >...
ATTTTGAACTGATTTTTGCACATTCTGAAATAAAGTGGAAAAATAAGCACATTATTTCAGATGATAAGCCGGATTAATTTGAAAATGATGAGCTGAAATAGTGTGCTCGTTTACAGAAATAGATGTTACCGATATCAAAATCTGCCATAAGATGTTTTGCGATTTCAAAAAGCGGCTCACTTATTATCTGCAAAAGAATCAACTGCCCGAATTTAAATACTTGGGTGTTATAGAATTTCAAGATGAAAATCGTCAAGGTGCTGTTCATTACCACTTAGTTTGTAACCTAATAGAAATTCCTTTAGATACGTTACAAGAACTTTGGCAGAACGGTTGGGTCTACAGGTCAATTGTTAAATCTGATGTTCTTGAAAATGAAAAAATTGTTCACTATCTAAATAAAGGGATAACTGATAAGAGGCTGCGGGGTAAAAAAAGTATCTTCACTCAAAAGGTCTTAAACAGCCCCTTGCTCTCATTATTGAGGACCCAGAGGAATTTTACAACACTCTTGAGAAGTTTGAGTCGACGTTGATTAGTGGTGAAACTTATCATTCACCTTTCTATGGGGAAACCAAATATGAAAACTATTATGTTAAGAATGCAGAGGAGCTGATAAATCATGTACAAGAACTTTGAAAATTATCCAGATGTATTGAATGTATCAGATATACAAGAAATCCTTGGAATCGGCAGAAAACAAGCTTACGAGCTAGTTCATTCTGGTGAATTCCACGTTATAAAGATTGGCAAGCGCATCAAAGTATCGAAAAATGTGCTAATCAATTGGATTGAAGGGAGTAATCATTATGACAAAGCAAACTAAATTAGTTAATTGCGGATCTTCGATTTTTGTTTACGACTTTAAAAGCAGACGACAAATAAAGAAACTTGGATTTGAAAAAGGAGTAACTGGAAGTGTTACTGATTTGCAAAGGTTGCTCCTAACTAATTTCGTAGACCATAGATTACTTGCAACCTTTAAACTTAAAATATCATTGCATCAATATGGGGAACTAGAAAATAAAATCAATCTCTTCATCGATCACTTAAAAATAACAAGTGGCAACTCAAAAATTAAATATTTAGCTGTATTAGAACTTCCTCTTACTAAGAAAGAACATTATGCGTTTATTCATCTTATTACAGATATAGAAATTCATCAGTTAATGATTAATTTAGATGAGGATATTTCAGAAGAAGATGAAGAGGAGTATTTGGAGGCTATTTGGGGAGATGAATTATCTGTAACCGTATATTCTCCAAGCGAGTTGCTGATGATTTTCACTTCAGCTTACCAAAACTCAATAAGAAGCTGCAATTACAGCAATTACCCTAGTATAGTCTTCCACAGCAAACTTAAACGTCCTGTTGTTCTTTGGAATGAAGATGCTGAAGCCTTCATACAGAATCATAATTTATTGGATTATCCTAAGTATCAAACCGATGAGATTTACGATGACATAGCAGGATTTGTTATTATAAATGAATATTCCCTTTATGATACTAGCTCTTTCACGGAAGAATTTGATATGAACTTTATCTAAAAACTGTGCAATATTACCCCAAGTTTAAAACAAGGAGTTCAGTACTAGAGCTCCTTGTTTTAATTATTTATAAAAAATTTTGTTGGTAAGTCGCACCAACAATTAAGCATTTAGCTTTCGACCGTTTGCTGCGTTTGTAAGCTTTCATAAATGTCCCTCAGCATCCATGCCTTAGCTACGCTTTAAAAATCAGTATCATCCATAATTCGTATGAATATCTCTTGGTTTTGTCCCATCCGTTCAATTATCTTGGTGATAAACACATCATCGAACACACATTAAAGTTAATGTCAAGAAAATAGCACATAAAGAAGGAGTGAAACAATTGCTGTTGGTTGTTTGTCATAAATCGAATTATACAACTGTTTCTAAACTGAGGGCAATATAAAATAGTCCACATTAGTTATGAGATCATTTTATATTCTTTAATTCCCTGAATACTTATTTGGTGTTATAGGATAATGATAAATTTCAATATCTTTGTCTATGAAGCCTCTTCTTTGAGCACCCTTCAATGTATGAAACATATTATCTCTACCAACGATATTGTCTGTATGGAGATATATTTTATCGGCACGCAATCCATTTGCACAAATGTACTTAACTAAATCGTACCCTGTTGGAAGCAAATTTCCATTTTCGTCTTCCCCTAAGTCGTGGTCAAGCGAAAGTATGTGAATTTTGTAATTTTCAAGATAATAAATAGCCTCTTGAACATTTCTCGCCAAAACAAAACCAGCAGGGCAATCCCTTAAATCATCAACATATAAATTGATTTTTTCTTTACTCATTAACTAACACCTCATCCATTTTAAATATATATTATATCGCAAATAACAACAATCTTTACAAAAACAGCGATTGAGTCAAGCGTATGTGGGCATTTTTTTAACCCCGTGCCGGAAATGTAAACGAATACAATTGTTCAGGGTTCCCTCCTTGGTCAATATTCCGCGTTTTTAAAAACCGGACAGTGCTTTCAGCGCTTTGTATGTGGGCGTATCTGCCTTGTTTTTTAAGATCGGGAGGTTGTCTCTTGTGACTTCTCCAACCGTGTTTTTTACCTTTTCAAGAAAATGTTTCGGCAGGTTCTTTTCTTCCTCGCTTTCTGTCCATCTTTCCACTCTTCCAAACAGCGTTTTTAATGCCAATTGATCCAAATAGGCCACCATTCCGGTGAACATGGCGCTTGCCCCTTTTTCCACCCAGCTGCGGCCATTTTTCAGCCTTTTGGCAAACACGCTCATCGTTCCTTCCGCGCTTCCCATCGGACGCATTCCGGTGGTGTCAATCCCTTGGCCTTCCAACCATTTTCGGTAATCTCCCAATGCTTCGGGATATTCTTCCAATTGGCGGATCAGCGCCTCAATCCGATCTTCCTGGGCTTTGTCTCCAAGTGTGCCGACTTGACTGTTTAATTCCGTCAACAGTTTTTGCCCATCAAAAGCGTCGAGCGCTTTTATCATATGCTGATAACGCGGATGGTTCCGGAATAAGTTCCGAATCTCCCGTTCCACATGGAAACGGTCGAGACAGAAGAAGGCCCGGTCTTTAAAATATTCCCGGCAGGCCGTGATCTAGGCGGCCCCGTCTCCATTGATCACCAATTTATGGATCGTCGGATCATAATCGAAAGTCTCCATCAGGAATTCCTCAAACGCCTCCCAAAAAGGCTCCTTCCCGTCATGAATGAAATGGCGTTTATTCTTCAGTCTCACCCGTTCCCCGTTGACTTCCCATCCCTGATGAACAGCGGCGATTTTTACTTCCTTTCCCTTTTTCCTTCTCCTTTGATGTTTGACATAAAGGCCGTCCACTTCCACAAAGAGAACAGGCTGGTGCACGGACTCCCGTTTTGGAATACTTGATACCTCCAAGAGGTGTTTTCGGATCGTCTCATGGCTGATAACCCGATAGCCGAGAAGCGTTTCTAACGTACGGGCCGCTTTTCGATAGGAAGGGCCTTGAATGGCTAATTCGATGGCCGCTTCCTCCATCAATGGGCTGAACGTGCCTGTCCCTTCGAATTTCAAATAACGGTCCAGAAGATAGACATATTCCCCGGTTTTTCGGTCACGGTAGTAATTTCGCTTCACCTCAATTTCACCAAAGAGGCTGGCGATCTGGAGCTTTCGCTTATCGAGCAGCCGAAACCGTTTTTTATCCCATTCTTCGGCAATCTTTTGATCCAAATCCTCCAGCAGACTTTTCAAAGCCTTTGAAAAGATTTCCTGCAATTTACTCCAAAGGATTTGCTCAATCTGGGGAACCAAGCGTAAGCGCGGTAGGAAAGAAAGCAAATATTAATGAAAAAGAGGGCTACTCCTTGGTAGAATGATAGTCAGGAAAAACAACACCACCAGAAAGGAGTAGTCCCTCATGGAAAAAATATAAAAGGAGTAACCCACATGAACAAGGATATCACATATGAGACAGGAGCGAATTACATTGAGCAAAAAAGAATTGAAGCGTTACAAAGTGATTCGTCAATGGATCGAAGGATATATCACGGGAAATCAAGCTGCCGAATTGTTATCGCTAAGTCTTCGTCAGGTTTATCGCCTAAAAAAACGAGTCCTTGAGGAGGATGAAAACGGAGTCATTCACAAAAACCGGGGGCGAAAACCTGCACATGCCTTATCCGAAGACATCGGCAAAAAATCCTGAATCTCCGCCAAAGTGAAAAATATCGGCACTGCAATGATGTCCATTTCTCCGAATGATTGGCCAAACAGGAGGGAATCCGGGTCAGCCCTTCTACGGTTCGTCGAATCCGATGCCAAGCCTCCCTCCCGCCCAAACGGAAACGGCGCCCGGCAAAGGTTCACCGCCCGAGAGAACGGAAACCTACTGACATTTTCACTGAAGCGTTACAATATGACAATATCACAGACGAACAACAGACGAGCACGTATGAGTAAAATATTTGTGGGCAAAACTTATCCCCTTCAATAGGTGAGCGACTTCCGACTGCGAGAAGGCCTCTTGAAACCTTTCTGCAGTGTATCCCGGTCCGCCATCACTGTTAGTTATCGCATGGGCCTTTTCGAGGGAATAGGTATGGGCAGCTCAGCCTAGACTTCATCCCAAAATTTCTGAATCGGTTCGGTTGTCATAATCACTTTAGGATTTTTCAAAGAGATCCGTTGGCCATTCGTTTCCCATCCCTCATAAAAAATCGCATGGTGAACTTCCAGACTCTGTTTCTTCTTCACACCCCGGACAAATACGCCGTCGGCCTCGACAAACAGGTAATCCAACTTTTTGCCCTCTGGCAGGCAAGCAGCGATCTCCAGCTCTTCTACAAGGGCCTGATCGGCTTGCGCCTAGGCTTTCCCTACACGTTTCACCATATTCCCAACCGTTGTGTGGGAAAGACGGACGGCTGTCCACTCTTTTAAGAAGTTCGCTACCTGCCGATAGGGCGTCTCACTGGCCATCTCAGCCACTTTTAGTTCGACAAGGGGACTATATCGCTGTTTAGGTTCAATCCCCAACCATTCATCCAGAGGATAATGGGGTTTTCATTCTTGTCATGCATCAATGAGCGTTTAAAATGGACGTTTCCAAACAGAAACTGAATGTTTCTTTTATCACTCCTGCTATACGCCCAACCTTCTGCCTGTTTTTTCTCTTTTATGGCCTCGTCTAATTTTACAAATACTTGCCCGATCAGTTCGGTAAAGAACTCTTCTAACAATCGTTTACATTGTTCCTCAAATTCGTTCAGACTCTTGATTGTGTAAACCATGGCCTTGGTCTGTACTACTAATGTTAGTATGTTTCAGTTATTATTGACTAATTATTTAATTTATTTCTTGCTTTGTAAAGATTGTCAATTTTCCTTACACAAGATATTACGATATTAGAAATTATAAGCAAATCAACTATTCTTCACTTAAATCACAACTAATAACATTTATTCCTCGTGTTTTATATTCATCGATAATTTTTGGATTTGTTTCATCAGTTACTAAATAGTCAATACAGGAAATATCGTGACAATAATATGTGGCGACGCTTTCAAGTTTCTCCTTATCAACAATTGCTATGACCTGATTACTTCGTTTTATTAATTCTCTTTTTAATTGGGTTTCATCAAAGGAAGGAAAGGTAATCCCATTTTCTATTGAAATCGAAGAAACGCCTAAGATGCAGCTTTCTATATTTATTCCTTGGATTTGTTTAACAGCACTTGCACCTAATATAATCTTAGTTTTGTGTTCCATATGTCCCCCTATAAGATGGATTGTGACATTCTTATTTTTACTCAAGGCTAGTGCTATGGCTGGCGAGTTTGTTATAACTGTACCAGAATAACTAGTTGGTAGTGCTTCCACAAATTGTAAATTTGTTGTACCACCATCAATAAATAAAACTTTTTTATCAATAACTAAATCCACTGCTTGAGAGGCTAATTTTTTCTTAATATCAAGATTGACATTAATACGTTCATTAAAGTCAATAATATCACTTTGAATTTTCAATATTCCTCCATGAATTCTTTTCACTAATCCTTTAGCCGCTAATTCTTGAAAATCCTTCCTAATCGTATCTTTTGCAACTCCTAATTCTTCAGATAAATCATTTGTTATTGCTTTTCCCTGTATCGTTACCTTTTTCAAAATATAATTTTGACGTTCTTTTTTTAACATATAAACACCCCCAAAAAATTTTTTAAAAGAAAAGATCTAACTATATACAAAAGTGGCTACTATTCATTCCTATTATTAAAGTATTATTTTGACTCGTAGCAAAAAGTCAAGGATTATCTGTTCAAATATAATTTTACCAAATATGACAATGTTTTATGCTTTCTTTAAAGGTGAAAAACTAAACAGAGCCCCCTTAATCAATATTTCTGTTCATCCACTATATATGTAGAATTATAAAATATACTTTTTTATTCCACATTTACTAAATTTATTAAAAAATAATTAATTAAAAAGGATCTGCAGTCCCAGTCTTCTTCAGCAGAAAATCCCTCTGATAAACAAGCACTAATTTAGTACAAAAAATACTGAAATATATTGATTTATATTGAATCAGGTGATATATTATGTATGAAAGCAATTTCTTTTATTGGTATGTATTGTTTTTTTTTATTGAAAATAATTGTTTTATCCAGTACAAACGGAAGGAAACCTAAATTTTTTTATTTATTTTTATCATAGGTGTTTGATTTTGAATACTATCATTTTATGGAATTGCTTTATTAATAATGATTTCAAATCTTGGGCTAAATGAGGGCTGAAAGAAAATAAAAAATCATATTTGGTGACGCATTGAGACAAATTTATTTCACGATTCCGGATTAAATAAATGATAGTATTCAATAATTATATTTTACTAAATTTTTAAAAAAGGAGTGAGCAAGAGCATGAAAAGTATTTTTATGAAATTTGTTAACAAACTAACAAACATTGGTGGTTCTTTACAGACTCCGATTGCCATTTTACCAGCTGCCGGTATTCTTTTAGCTCTTGGTACTATTTTTACAAATTCGAATTTCTTGGAAATGATGCCTTTCGCAGATACTCCTTCAGCTAAAAACTTTTTCAATGTCCTATTACAATGTGGAAGTATAATATTTTCGAACTTACCTTTAATTTTTGCGGCTGGTGTTGCTATTGGTTTGACTAATAACGACGGTGTTGCTGCACTATCAGCTATCGTTGGTTATTTAGTTATGAATGTAACAATTGGTGGAGTTTTGGGCGTAACACCGGAAATGGTCTCTACTTCTAATGAGTATACTACTATACTTGGAATTCCTACCCTTCAAACTGGTGTATTAGGCGGTATTTTTATTGGTCTTCTAGCATCGAGTATATATAATAAATTTCACGATGTTAAATTGCCCAAAGCACTAGAATTTTTTGCTGGTAAACGTAGTGTCCCAATCCTAACAGCTTTTTCATCGTTTTTTTTGGGATTATTAATGACAATAATTTGGCCACCAATTCAAACAGGAATTAATAATTTATCTGATTTTATTGTAAATTTGAATCCTGCCTTTTCTGGTTTTATGTTCGGTTTCGTAGAAAGATTAACAATACCTTTTGGTATGAACCATGTATGGTGGCCGACTTTCTGGTTGCAAGCAGGGGAATATATTAACAAAGCAGGTAATGTAATTAATGGGGATCAATTAATATTTTTTGCTCAATTAGCAGATAATGTTCCTATTACAGTAGGTACATTTATGAATGGCCTTTTTGTACTGAAAATGTTTTCTATGCCAGCTGTTGCGTTAGCGATGTATAAATGCGCAAAACCTGAGAAAAGAGAAAAAGTATACGGTATTCTTTTGTCAGGAGCAATTACAGCATTTGTGGCGGGAATCACAGAACCATTAGAATTTCTATTCATCTTTAATGCACCACGACTATTTTTAATATATGCAGTGGTTACAGGACTAGGGTTTGCGGTAATGAATATGTTAGGTGCCCATTTAGGATTATCATTCTCAGGAGGATTTTTAGATTACATTTTCTTTAATGTTCTCCCGAACCGCACAAATTGGTGGATATTAATACCAGTTGGAGTTCTGTTTTTCATAATTAACTATGCGCTATTTGTTTTTGCAATCAAAAAATGGGATTTAAAAACGCCAGGAAGGGAAGAGGATTCAGAATCTGATCAACAGGTCAAATTAGAGATGGATGATAATGAATTAATTGAAGGCATTATTGCTGCTTTAGGTGGATCAAACAATATTAAGAACGTAAATGCTTGTTATTCAAGATTAAGGGTAGACGTAATAGATCCAAAAATTGTAAATAAAGATGAATTTTCAAAATTGCAAGCTTCAGGTGTAAGCATACTTGGCCAAAATGTTCAAGTTATTTATGGAACTAAAGCTGTATCTATTAAAGAAGCCGTTTTAGCAAGATTACAAGGTGCTAAAGTAGAATCAGGTAAAAAAAATTTAAGCCATGAAGATATTAGAATTAGTAAAGATCCGCATAAACTTGAAAATTTAGTTGCACCCTTCGAAGGTGTTGTAATGAGATTAGATGATGTTCCGGATGAAGTATTTTCAACTAAAGCAATGGGGGATGGATTTGCCATTGATCTAAAATCAAATACAATTTCATCACCCGTGAATGGCGAAATTATAAGTGTATTTCCAACAAAGCATGCCATTTTGTTAATAGATCAATATAATAATGAAGTCCTTTTACACATTGGCCTTGATACAGTCAATTTAGGTGGCGAAGGTTTTGAGGTATTCGTTAAAGCCGGCGACAAAGTAAAAGCTGGGCAAAAAATAGCAGAAGTTGATACAAAATTAATTAAGGAGAGAGGTTTTTCATTAGTATCACCAATTGTTTTTACTAATCTTGATAATGAGAAGTATAGTATTAATCTAAAAGTTAAAGGCCAAATTAAATCAGGCCAAGAAGATCTGATTAACATAAAGAGTAATTGAATTTTTAGATATATTTTGAGAATGGGGAAGTGGAAATATAAAAACAAAAAATTAAATATCTACATCCATGTCCCCCATTATTAAAATGTAAAAAATATACAGTAATATTCCTATCTGTCTAGCAGAAACCCCTCATTCAAAAAAGGGTTTATATAATTAAAAATAATATACTTAGATATAGGTAAATTTTTAATTTATTGGAGGTATTAATATGATAATAGAATTAAAGAATAGTGGTCTCCCTATCACAATGGACAAGAAAACAGGCAAATTATTTTTTAATGAGCAACTTAATGTAAAAAATTCTTCAACAAAAATATTGAGCCAAATGAAAGGTCTGTTTAAAAATGACAAATTCAATGACGATGACGAACCAATTTATGAAGTTTATAGAGACATTGCTTTCCCAAATCATAAAGAGATTTTTTTAAATAATAAAATACAATACGACATAACGGTTATTAATGAAGGATTAATTGGTAATGAGAGAAAGAAAACAAGCGGGCATTATCATTCTTGGAACGAAATGAGAACATTCACCTATCCGGAAGTATATGAGGTAATACATGGTACAGCAATTTATATTTTGCAAAGGGCAGACAATTTTGAAAACCCAAATTATGAACACCTACATGTCGAAGATATTATTGTTGTTAAAGTCGAAGCAGGACAGTCAATTATAATTCCACCTAATTATGGACATTGTTCAGTCAATGGTGGAGAAGATATTCTAGTATTTTCCAATCTAGCTTATACAGGATGTAAAGTAGATTATAATCCTGTGAAATACTACCATGGATTAGGTGTATATGTAGTAGAAAACGAAGGAAAAATAAATTTCGAAGTAAATGAAAATTATTATAATTTACCAAAAATAAAATTTGCTACAGTTAAAGAAAATAAAGAACTAGGAATTGAATTTAATAAGCCAATTTATAAAACTTTCGTGAATGAGCCAGAAAAGTTTGACTTTCTGAGAAATGTAGATCCATATGTAAATGAAATTATGAACATGTTGGATATGAAGGAGGAAATAATTTTATGAAAAAATTACAAGTTGCACTCGATTTAAATAGTACAGAACAAGCCATTAAAATATTAGATGATATTGTTGAATATGTAGATATTATTGAGTTAGGTACACCTCTCATGATAAATGAAGGTAAAAGTGTAATAAAAGAAATTAAGAAAAGATATCCAGAAAAAATAATATTTGCTGATATAAAGATTATGGATGGGGCTAAAATCATGTCTGACATTGTTTTTAAGGCTGGTGCTGATATGGTTTCTGTTTTAGGGGCTGCAAACGATACTACTATTCAAGAGGTTATTGATAATGCAAAAAAGTATAATGCAAAAGTTTTAGTTGATATGTGTGCGGTAAAAGATTTACAGCAAAGAGCACAAAAAGTGTCCGAATGGAACCCAGATTATATTTGTGTCCATGTGGGATTTGATATTCAAGATACTGGAGCAGACCCAGTTGAAGAAATTAGAAAAATTCAAGATATCAATTGCAAAAAAGCTGCAGCAGGAGGAATAAATTTATTAAATTTTGAATCAGCATGTCAAAGTGATATAGATGTTATCATTGTTGGTGGTGGTATCTATAATTCTAATAATCCAAAAGAAACAGCAAAAAAAATGTATGAGATTATAAACAATTATCGATAGGAGGCCATGTAAGTGTTAGTCACGGAAATAGCTAGGAGGGCTGGAATTGAACTTTCGGAAATTGAAGAAAAAGTTGATGAAAAAGAAGTCTATGAGCTAATGGAATTAATTGAAAGTGCAAATAAAATTTTTGTTTGTGGCGCTGGGAGATCTTTGTTGATGCTAAGATGTTTTGCAATGCGTCTAATGCACATTGGTTTCGAAGTATATGTAGTAGGAGATACAATAACCCCGGCTTTTGAAGCGGGAGATTTATTAATTGTTGGTAGTGCCTCTGGTGAAACCACGAATGTTATTTCTATTGCAAAAAGAGCTAAAGAATATGGAGGGAAAGTAGCTGTATTATCTATTTTTAAGGATTCTACTTTAGGTAAAATTGCAGACCATTGTGTTCGAATTCCAGCCTATACCGACAAACTTCCAGAAAGTGAAGAAAATAAAAAAAGCATATTACCAGGTGGAAGTATCTTTGAGATAAGCATGTTAGTACTATTAGATTCAATGATTATTCCTTTAGGTGAAAAGAAAAACATTGCAACAGATAAATACTTCAAACGACATGCAAATCTAGAATAATCCAAATAAGTAGACTAGCAGTATTCTGCTAGTCTACTTAAAACATATGAAAGGGCTGTTAATAAATGAGTTTTTATAATAAAAATGGAGGAATCATTGTAAAATCCATAATAAATGTGATTCAGGAAAACAAGCAGTACTTGAGTGACATAGATGCAACAATTGGAGATGGAGATCATGGAATAAACATGAGTAAGGGAATGTCAATTGCTGAAGAAAAATTAAAAGGGACAAATTATTCTATGACCGAAGGATTAAAAGCTATTCAGAATGCATTAATAAATAATATTGGTGGGTCTATGGGACCGTTATATGGAATGCTATTTGGAGGTTTTGTTGAAGCATCTGAAAAAGAAGAGATTATTGATGGAAGTGTAATAGAAAGAATGTTAGAAAAAGCTTATTTAAATTTAAAAACAATTACAGATGCAAAACTCGGTGATAAAACAATAATTGATGTCTTATATCCATCAATAATTTCTTATAAAGAGAATTTTGCTAAGACTAATAATATAATTGATGCTCTAAATGCCATGAAAAATACAGCTGATGAAAGTTTAAATGCGACAAAAAATATGATAGCAAAAATTGGACGGGCAGCTAGATTAGGGGAAAAATCAAGAGGTTATTTGGATGCTGGTTGTGCGTCGTGCTGTTTAATACTTAAAGCTTTTGCTGATGCAGTAATTAAATTAGAAAGGAATGATTAATTTTGCAAAGATTCATTAATAATGCAAATAATGTGGTAGAAGATATGATAGATGGCTTTGTAGAATCAAAACAGTATATAGAATATGGAGGGTCAGAAAAAAAAGTCCTGAAATACAAATATTCTCCAAAAGGAAAAGTTGGGTTAGTTTCTGGTGGGGGAAGTGGACATGAACCAGCTTTTATAGGATATATAGGGAAGAATATGTTAGATGCTGTGGCTATAGGAGAAGTTTTCTCATCACCAACGGCTCATGCATTTTATGAAGCTTTTAAAGAAGCTGATCAAGGTAAAGGTGTAGCTTGCCTTTTTGGAAATTATTCTGGAGATAACATGAATGTTAAAATGGCAAAATTAATGGCAGAAAAAGAGGGTATTAGAGTAGAATGTGTCACTGCTCATGATGATATTGCTTCTGCTCCTAAAGAATCTAAAGAAAAGCGACATGGAATTGCAGGCGGAGTTTTTATGTGGAAAGTAAGTGGAGCAAAAGCAGCTAAAGGTGCTTCTTTGGATGAAGTAATAGAAGTAGCAAAAAAAGCAGTAGAAAATACACGAAGTATTTGCGTGGGTTTATCACCTTGTTCTATACCTGATGTAGGGCACCCAAACTTTTCAATAAAGGAAGGGACTTATGAATTTGGTGTAGGTCATCATGGAGAAAGAGGATTGGAAATTTGTCAGATCACTACTGCAAAAGATATTGTTGACAAAATGATGAATGCTATCGATGAAGATTTTGGCTTGAACGCAGGGGAGGAAGTATCAGTAATAATTTCCGGGCTAGGATCTACTCCTCTTATGGAGCTATATATTCTTTACAATGAAGTTAAGAGATATTTAAGAGAAAAAAATATCACAGTCTATCACCCGCTTGTAGGGAACTACGTAACTTCATTAAATATGAACGGTGCGGCAATTACAATAATGAAATTAGATGAAGAGCTTAAAGAATTGCTTGATTATCCAGCAGAATGCCCTGCGTTCAATTATTATTAATTTCTTATTTACTTAAATGTTAGAAAATTTAATCACCACCTTTTAAAGAGAATATGTCAACCATAAAGCGTAACAGTAATTAAAATAATAAATTCGTCTTAAACTTTTGTGCCTATCAAGACATATAAAGCATATCCGGAATTTTGAGGATAAGATGCCGACTCGTGACTAATTCAAGCCTTTTATATTTTGGAAAGTAGAGGAAGGTGCACCTTTCCAAAATTAAACCAATTCGTAAAACAATTATTTCAAGAATATTAATTGACTAAAAAATCTAGTTAAATATAAAAAGAAAATTTAAATAATGGATAAAACATATTTAAAATGTCTAAATGTAAGTTAGTTGTCAATAACGATTTAAAATTGGTTCTTACGTTCTTTTGGTGAAAAGTCGAGATAATTGAGAATGGAGAAACTAAAAAATTCTAATCTGCACACTAATTTTCTCAATTAATCCCTCCCTATCACCAAGATTGCGTAAGAGCCTTAAAATTCCCCAATTTCAACGAAATGAAATTCCCCATTATGAACGTTTAATTAGGCAACTGGGCAGGATAAACTCCTGCTTTTTTCTTTTCTCGTAGACGATAAGAATCGCCTTTAATGTTAAAGGTAATGGCGTGATGTAATAGGCGATCTAAAATCGCTGTCGCTAGTACATCATCACCGAATACTTTCCCCCATTCGAGATAGGATTTATTCGATGTGAGAATCATAGAGCCTTGTTCATATCGTTTCGATACGACCTGAAAAAAGACATTCGCCGTTAGCTCATCAAAAGGAAAATAACCTACCTCATCAATAATGAGTACATCTGGACGACTCCAACGATTCACCAATCGCGGGAGAGTCCCTTTTTCGTTTGCCTTTCGGCATTCAGCCACTAAATCGTCTGCGGTTAAGAATAAAGCTGTATACCCTTGAGTGATGGCTTCTACCGCAAAGGAAATCGCTAAGTGCGTTTTTCCAACGCCCGGTGGGCCTAGTAAGATTCGATTTTCTCCGTTGGCAATAAACCGACAGGTAAGCGTTTCTTTGACTCTCTTTTCACTGATACTCGGTTGAAAGGAAAAATCAAAGTCATGAATCGTTTTGATATAAGGTAATTTTGCTCGTTTCATTCGCTTTTCTAGTTGTTGAGACTCTTGATATTCAATTTCTTGTAAAACAATAGTGTTTAGAAACTCAGAATATGATACATTATCTCTAGAAGCGTCTTCTAATAAACTATCTAGTTGGTGGGCTGTGTGGTGCCAACCCAGCTTTTTTAAGCGTTCGATTAACAGCTCGTTCTCATACAGTCTCACCTTCTTCCAATGCTGCGTAAGCAGCGAGAGGGCGTTGTTCTACTTTAGGAGATGGGGCAGAAGAATAAAGGTCGTTGGTCGCCAAACCTTGAACGTCTTTTATTCTCTGTCCTTTTTCTTTTGTATGTAAGTCCTCATAATGTTCCATTTGAATATGAGCGGTTGCTTTTCCTGTCAAAATCGGATGTTTGGCAATACACTCCTGTTCATCATAAATCTCGATATGATGGTCGAGAGTTTCTTTCACTTTTACAACCTGTCCTGCATAACGATACGGAACGGAATATTTTTTTCCTCTGTATGAAACAAAACAATCTCGACTTACCTCTCGTGTCTCCCAGCGACATGTCGGGAATAATGGTTTGACTCCCCATGCTTGAAGGAACTTCTGTTCCTGTTCCAAACGTTGAATTGGCGGTTCATTCGTCGTTTGATTCGGCTTTCGATTGGCCACTTGATCCAGCCATGTACGAACGGCTTCATTTAATGCATAGAGAGTAGGTTCATGTTTTCGCTGAAAGAAATTATCTTTCAAATACTTTACCACCCTTTCTACTTTTCCCTTATTATGCGAAGCTTCGCATAATAAGGGCAAAATTGAACGGTTTTTTAAAACGGTTCAAACATGTTTTTATCCGCTGTTAAAAGCAGAACCCGTGGAGTCCTTAGAAGAATTAAATGAACGATTCTGGAGATGGTTAGAGGAGGACTATCATCGAAGGGAGCATGCATCATTAGATGGAAAAACCCCAC
>Ga0207789_1000440_pt1 | contig 14977 bp, 8 predicted proteins | sample HigsolmetaGSP12D_FD_184840 | JGI IMG/M metagenome (GOLD analysis project Ga0207789, IMG submission 184840) | High solid enriched microbial communities from the Joint BioEnergy Institute, USA - SP1-2-D (SPAdes) | ecosystem: Engineered > Bioreactor > SSF (Solid state fermentation) > Aerobic >...
AGATACCCCCAGTTTGGTTTTTATTTGTAGTATAACTTTATTATACCAAATACTGGGGGTATTTTTTTTCAATTTATTATACATATAATTATTTCGAATTTTCAGATTGACTTTTTCAGTGGCCCCGAGTCGCTCTATTGGACAGTTCTTGCCGATCGTCTCCTTGTTTTGACCGCGAGACGCGTTCTATGGGACAGTTTCCTCTGATCGACTCCTCATTTTGACCGCGAGAGCCGTTCTATTGGACAGTTTCTGCTGATCAACTCCCCATATTGTCCGTGAGAGCTTGCTCTATTGGACAGTTCCAGCTGATCAACTCCTCATTTTGACCGCGAGACGCGCTCTATTGGACAGTTTCTGCTGATCAACTCCCCATTTTGTCCGTGAGAGCTTGCTCTATGGGACAGTTTCCACTGATCGACTCCCCATTTTGTCCGTGAGAGGCGCTCTATTAGACAGTTCTTGCAGATTGAGTCTCCATTTTGACCGCGATAGCCTGCTCTATGGGACAGTTCTTGCAGATTGAGTCTCCATTTTGACCGCGAGAGGCGCTCTATTGGACAGTTCTTCCTGATCAACTCCTCATTTTGACCGCGAGACGGGCTCTATTAGACAGTTCTTGCAGATTGAGTCTCCATTTTGACCGCGATAGCCTGCTCTATGGGACAGTTCCAGCTGATCAACTTCCTGTTTTGTCCGTGAGAGGCGCTCTATTGGACAGTTCTTGCTGATTGAGTCCCCGTTTTGACCGCGAGAGGCGCTCTATGGGACAGTTCTTGCAGATTGAGTCCCCGTTTTGACCGCGATAGCCGTTCTATTGGACAGTTCCAGCTGATCAACTTCCTGTTTTGTCCGTGAGACGCGCTCTATTGGACAGTTCTTGCCGATCGTCTCCCAGTTTTGACCGCGAGAGGCGCTCTATTGGACAGTTCTTGCTGATTGAGTCTCCATTTTGACCGCGATAGCCTGCTCTATTGGACAGTTCTTGCAGATTGTCTCCCCGTTTTGACCGTGAGACGCGCTCTATTAGACAGTTCTCACCGAACGACTCCCCGTTTTGACCGCGATAACCGGTCTATCGGACAGTTTTTACTGAATGCCATCCTATTTTGTCCAATAGAATCCTTCGAGACCACTGAAAAAGTGTAAAATAATTTCTCTTGCCACCATGTCTAGGGGTGATTTTGTGATTTACCATACTATATATTGTGTTCGTGAACTTTTTTCAAGTAGTTTTTCAGTGACCCGAATCCTTCTATTAGGCCGTTTTTATCGCTTCTTCCTTATTCCAACTTCAAAATATTATACAAATCTTCGTCGGACATGTCGGCGAGCCATTGATCACTTTGGATAATCTGGTCGTTTAACGTTTGCTTTTTCTCCAGCATGGCATCAATCTTTTCTTCAAGCGTTCCCGTTGTAATAAATTTATGGACATGAACAAATTTGGTCTGCCCAATTCGGTAGGCCCGGTCGGTTGCCTGATTTTCAACAGCAGGGTTCCACCAGCGATCATAATGAATCACATGATTCGCTGCTGTTAAATTCAATCCGGTACCACCAGCTTTTAATGATAACAACAAAATCGGGAATTCACCCTTTTGAAAATTAGTTATTAACGTGTCCCGCTGCTGTTTGCTCGTTGAACCGTTCAAAAACGGCACCTTAAATCCGTAACGGGCTTCCAATACAGACTGAATCATTTCCCCCATACCAATATATTGCGTAAAAATCAAGCCACTTTCGTTTTGGTCCATGACCGTGTCGAACAGTTCAACTAACTTTTCCAGCTTTGTTGAACGATCGATTAACTCTTCGCCACGTGCCTGGTGTTCTTTTAAATAGAGGGCAGGGTGATTACAGAGCTGCTTCAACATACTAAGCAATTTCAATACGTAACCTTTCCGTTCAAATCCAGATAAGCTGGCTAAACGTTCAAACGTATCTTTAACGATTTGCTCATATAGACTGGCTTGTTCAACAGTAAGTGGGCAATATTCTTTTTGCTCAATTTTATCAGGCAAATTGAGGGCCACTTCTTCATCATTTTTCGTACGTCGCAACAGAAACGGTCGGATGAGCTTTTGCAACTCCTGAATTTTTTCTTTATTATTTTCCCGTTCAATCGGTAGAACAAAACGTTGTTGGAAGCGGGCGAGACTGCCAAGATAACCTTTGTTGATAAAATCAAAAATTGTCCAAAGTTCCGTTAAACGATTTTCCATCGGTGTACCGGTTAAAGCAATATGATGGTTGCCCTGCAATTTTCGAATGGCCCGCGATTGTTTTGTTGCGGCATTTTTAATATTTTGCGCTTCATCTAAAATAACCGCTTCCCATTTCACTGAAGAGAGTTCTTCAAAGTCCAAGTGTGACAAGCCATAAGTTGTCAGAACCACATCATATGTGTGCTCACCGGATAAGGTTTCGGTAAATTGTTCCGCTTTTAACCGATTTGCCCCGTAATGTAAGTATACATGAAGATCTGGTGAAAATCGTTCCAGCTCCTTTTGCCAGTTCCCAAGCACCGAAGTCGGACAGATGATTAAACTTGGGCCGGCCCCCGAATGATTCTCCTTTACGAGCAACAAATAGGCAATCAGCTGAATCGTCTTACCGAGTCCCATATCATCGGCTAAACATGCACCGAAACCATATTCTCGCAAAAAATAAAGCCAATTCATCCCTTTTTTCTGATAAGGACGGAGCTCACCTTGGAAGCTCTTCGGTACTTCCAAATCCGGAATATCGGATAAGTTGGTTAAAGAATGAACAAAATTCCTTAATTTCGGATGTAATTCAATTTGAATACGGGAAAAAATTCGCTGATCATTTTCCTCATCAAGTGAATCCGGTCCTTCCTTTTCGTCACTATACAACAATTGCTGCTCAATAAAATCTTGAACCCGCATCCCCTCTTTTTCTGCCTTTTCCATAATTGCTTGCATTTTTTTAATAAAAGCAGGGTCAAGCTTCATCCATTGTCCGCCAACATTAATTAGACGTCGGTTTTCCTCAACCAGTTTGCGAAATTCAGCTTCTGACAGATCCACTCCGGCCATAGAAACCCGCCATTCATAATCGAGTAAAGCATTCAAGCCAACAAAGGATGGCCCGGCGGAACTTGACTTTACTCTGGCCTTTAAACGCATATTGGCGTTTTTTAACGCTTCCCACCAAGACGGCAAAAGAATATCAATACCGAGAAGCAATAGTTTTTCACTGGCATTGGTCAAAAACGCCCAAGCTTCATCCTCAGTCAGTTCCTCCTTTACAATCGAGGGCGCTGAAGGGGTAGCATCGTTCATTTTCTCCTGTTCGCTGTCTTCGTAATCTTCATTCGCCAACCAAGGAATCAACTTTGCAATCCGTTTCTGTTCGGCAACAACTTCTTCAAGATACGGTTCCCACTTTTTCGATAGCCGTTTTTTGCCACGTTTCGATGGGTTGAAGGCAATGACTATATCTGGCTTCTTTTTATCCCGCAATACCGTTGTCAGCTGCCACATTTCTCCGTCTTCATGCGGTTCCTCAAGACGAAGCCCGATTTTAAACGGTATATCCATCTCACTGGCACCGATCCATTGCAAAAACTTTTTTTCATCAAAAAATAAAGACGCCTCGAGCCCGTCAGCAATAGCATTTTGCAACAAATCTTTCCGTTCTCGCCACTGTTTTCCCAATTTCGGTAGCCTCGATAAATACGATTCCACGCCATTATGGAATAAATGCTGGACAAAATCCTTCATTAGTGTCGGTTCGCTATCGACATCTTCTTCATAATCAACAAAAAGTTCAATCACCGGTGTTTCCCAAAATTCCGGCAAAAACTCGTACCAAACTTGATTCGGAACTTTCCAGCGAAATTCTCCATTTTTCCAACTTTCAAAATCCGGTTTAAAATGTTTTTCCACAATATTTTCATAAATAACTGGGGAGATGGCTAAGAGTGAGTTGGAAAGCTCATCAAACTCCCATTGAATAAACTGGTTAAACGGTTCGGTTCCAAATAACTCAAGGGTTTCAAAAGGATCCAATTCCACACCATCAATGGCAATGGTTTGGTTTCCAATTTGAAAGTGGACGGTACTCGCATTTAATTTTGAACCGTAAAAACTACTTTCATGCCATTGAAATAGAGGGAAAGTCCACGCAGGAAGCGGTACACCGGTTTCACCATTTTCAAAGGCATACAAAAAGAAGTTTCCATCTTTCAATTGAATACAATTTATTTCAAACTGTTTCGTTTTCAACATTGATTAACTTACCCCTTTGACACTCTTCTTGAAATGCACGAAGTCGCTTTGTTTCTTGCAAAAGTTGTTCAAAGTAGACTTCCCATTTTTCTTCCTTTTTTAGCTTCTTATAGATTGTTCGTAGCTTTTTTAAATAACGTACTGCCTCTTTATAGTTTTGTCGGTTTTTTTGCTGAATCGCCATCTCAACTTTCCGATGATAGTAGGGAAGAAGATATTGTGGTTCCTCCTTTTGAATCGTCCGTAAAATGTCGCTACTCAAATAACCAAAATTGGAAAGCTGAACAAACTCGATCAATTTTCCGTACTCTTTTCGTTCAAAATAAAAATATGATAATTCTCTGGTTGTAAAAGGATACATAGCAATTAATAGTTGCTCATAAAGATCGTATCTACCCGTTTCTCTAGCAAATTGATGAAAAACTGTATTAATAGAATAGAAAAATTTTTGTTTAAACGAATAAGAAATGGTATCTAAATAATCTTTGATATGGTCAATCAGGAATTGTGCTAATTTTGCAAAGCCGTTCCAATTTTTCCCAGCAGCATAATAATCCATAAAAACAAGGAGATAAAATAAATATTTGCTACCGATATTTTTTAATAAAGCTAAGGATTCTTCTACCTGGCCAGATAAAAAAAGTTGGAACATATAAGCAAATTGCCATGAAGAAGCATTCGTTCCTATTTTTGCCGTCTTTTCCGCAAAATAAAGCTCTTCCTTTCGTAATTGTGGATGGATAAATAAGGATTTCCATAGATTCCAATATATATGCAAGATTATATGTTTAAAGGCACCTTCTAAAAATAGCAATTCTCTTACATCCAACCGGAGCTGTTCACAAATCGAATCATAGGAAAAAGGGAACGGACTCGGCAAATGGTTCAATTCGTTTTGAATATTATTATAAATAACTTCAATCAGCGGATTGCAAGTATCTTCAATTTCTTTATAGCTGAACCGGCTCATTTGAAACCAATTTTGTAAATTTTGCAGAAGGCGGACATGAACGACCAGTTTATATAGGCTGTATTGTTCATTGCTTACTTTAAACGGATCATCTCTATTCAATTTTTTTAAAATCATCAATCCGTATAAATTTACTAAGTATGGTGGCAATGATTTCTTTTTTAGTATGTCCTTATGAAAAAGTTCATCTGTATATTCAACCCAACGATGATATTGATCACTCATAAAAACACTCCTTTCCAAGATGGATTTTTCACTCCATCGTTCAGGGGTTTTGTCTCAATCAAAAATAATCCATATTCTTTTATTATACCAATTTAAGGTGAAGGAAAGAAGGGGGGGAGAATGGTTTAGTCATGTTAGGAGCGGAACTTGGGGTAATTTATCTTTTTTGACTAAGGGGCATTATGTTAAGATGTGGGCATAATTCTCAATGCCAATAAGTTTTTAAAGTCTTCGCCAGAAAGTGAACCCTCCCGGCGAATATGAAGTTTCCCATGTCTTATTTCAAAAATTAAACAAACATGCCAAGAAAAATCGGGGTAATAAATGCTTCTACGGCCGCCGCGATGACCAATAATGGTATGCAAACAAATAAAAAGGTCTTTAAACCATTCATCAAACAATTTTTAAATGAAAATCGTGCATCATTAATTTTTCGGAAAATCCCGATTGATAGATAAAACGCAAGAGTTCCGGCGAAGATGATGGCAGGAATTTCAAAGATTCCATGTGGGATGATTCCTGCAAACAACATAGGAAAAATTGCTTGACCGCTCAATTTCATAAAAGCAAACATAATCCCCATAATGGCACTGTTCATCATAATAATGCCGATGGCCGGTAAAAAAATGGGGAAAAACCCGGTTACAAACAATAATAAGCAGGCCATTGTATTATTTTTAAACAAACCGATTGCTAATTCAATTGCAGATGTATCCGGCTTTATTAAGTCTTTTTCCTCAAACATTTTCGACACTTGCTCCATGAGAGTTGTTACAAGTGCCTCATTTTTTAGCATAAAAAAATACACCGCAACACTGCTTAAGAGAAACAAAATGAAAAGCCCGAAAAATATTTTCCAATAAGCTTGTTTAAAAAGATTCCATTGTTCATGATAAATCTTTTTCAAAAAATAACCTCCTTACAATACTTCTTTTTCCATTATACTTGAAATTACTTAAAATCATCCTTTTTGTGAACAGTTTTTAAAAATTTTTTGTCGTTCGTAATAAAATTTTTGGAAAAACCGTTTTTTGGATTTTTCATGGAGATTAAGGGAAAGTCTATATATGTAAAAATTTGGCCAAAAACGGCATGCATATCGGATTTGCTCCAAAGCATAAGGAAGTCACGACTCTGTCCAATAATAAGTACGGCTCCTTAAGAAGAAAAAGGGGAGTCAACCAGCAGAAACTGTCTAATAGAGCGGCTTCTCTCGGACAGTTTGGTGAATTTTTCAATAAGAACTGTTCATTAGAGCGGCTTCTCTCGGACAGTTTGGTGAATTTTTCAATAAGAACTGTCCAATAGAATGACTCTCGTGGACAGTTTGGTGAATTTTTCAGTAAGAACTGTCCAATAGGGCGGGTCTCACGGACATTTTCGTGAGTTATTTAGTAAGAACTGTCCAATAGAGCGGCTTCTCGCGGACAGTTTGGAGCATTTTTCAGTAAGAACTGTCCAATAGAGCGCCTCTCGCGGACATTTTCGTGAGTTATTCAGTAAGAACTGTCCAATAGAGCGGGTCTCACGGACATTTTCGTGAGTTATTTAGTAAGAACTGTCCAATAGAGCGGGTCTCGCGGACATTTTGGAGTATTTTTCAATAAGAACTGTCCAATAGAATGGCTCTCTCGGACATTTTCGTGAGTTTTTCAATAAGAATTGTCTAATAGGGCGGGTCTCACGGACATTTTCGTGAGTTATTCAGTAAGAACTGTCTAATAGAGCGGGTCTCACGGACATTTTCGTGAGTTATTCAGTAAGAATTGTCTAATAGAACGGTTTCTCTCGGACAGTTTGGAGCATTTTTCAGTAAGAACTGTCCAATAGAGCGGCTTCTCTCGGACAGTTTCGAGCATTTTTCAATAAGAACTGTCCAATAGAGCGGGTCTCACGGACATTTTCGTGAGTTATTCAGTAAGAACTGTCCAATAGAGCGGCTTCTCTCGGACAGTTTGGAGTATTTTTCAATAAGAACTGTCCAATAGAACGGCTTCTCTCGGACAGTTTGGTGAATTTTTCAGTAAGAACTGTCTGATAGGGCCGGTCTCACGGACATTTTCGTGAGTTATTCAGTAAGAACTGTCCAATAGAACGGCTTCTCTCGGACATTTTCGTGAGTTTTTCAATAAGAACTGTCCAATAGGGCGTGTCTCGCGGACAGTTTCGTGAGTTATTCAGTAAGAACTGTCCAATAGAATGGCTCTCACGGACAGTTTGTTGTATTTTTCAATAAGAACTGTCCAATAGGGGACTTTTCGCGGACAGTTTTGAGCATTTTTCAATAAGAACTGTCCAATAGAGCGGCTTCTCTCAGACATTTTCGTGAGTTTTTCAATAAGAACTGTCCAATAGGGGACTTCTCTCGGACAGTTTGGGTCATTTTTTAGTAAGAACTGTCCAATAGAACGGCTTCTCTCGGACAGTTTGGAGCATTTTTCAGTAAGAACTGTCCAATAGAGCGGCTTCTCTCGGACAGTTTCGAGCATTTTTCAATAAGAACTGTCCAATAGAGCGGCTTCTCTCGGACAGTTTGGTGAATTTTTCAGTAAGAACTGTCTGATAGGGCCGGTCTCACGGACATTTTCGTGAGTTATTCAATAAGAACTGTCCAATAGAGCGGCTTCTCTCAGACATTTTCGTGAGTTATTCAATAAGAACTGTCTAATAGAGCGGGTCTCTCGGACAGTTTGGTGAATTTTTCAGTAAGAACTGTCTAATAGAGCGGCTTCTCGTGGACAGTTTGTTGTATTTTTTAATAAGAACTGTCTAATAGAATGGCTCTCACGGACAGTTTTGAGCATTTTTCAGTAAGAACTGTCCAATAGAGCGGCTCTCACGGACAGTTTGGTGAATTTTTCAGTAAGAATTGTCTAATAGAAGGCTTCGAGACCACTGAAAAAGTGCGAAATAATTTCTCTTGCCACCATATCTAGAATGATTAACCATACTATATATTGTAGTCGCAAACTTATTTCGAGTAGTTTTTCAGTGACCCCAAACGCCTCCCACAGACATAGACAAGAAATCGACGACCAATCAATCCAAAAAAATCATTGAATTTGGCCATATGTACAGGATGCCGTCTGTAATGTCGACAATATCGTCAACGCAATACAAATAGTCATTGAATTTGATCATTTGTACAGCAGCCCTTTCCGAACCATCATATGAATAAAAAAGCGGGGCTATTCATGTCCCCGCTCAAAAAATCATTGCTCCATTTCCATTTGATGCAATAAATCCTTCATAAATGCAACCACTTCATCATGCAAGTCCTCATGTTTTAACGCAAATTCAATGGTTGTTTTCACAAAGCCAATTTTTTCCCCAACATCATACCGTTCCCCTTCGAACTGGTAGGCAAAAACACGTTGAATTTTGTTTAACTGCTGAATCGCGTCCGTTAACTGAATTTCTCCTCCTGCACCAACCTCTTGCTTATCTAAAAACATAAAGATTTCCGGTGTTAAAATATACCGCCCAATAATAGCCAGATTGGAAGGAGCGGTACCAGGTTCTGGTTTTTCAACAAAGTTCCGCACTTGATACAGTCTGCCGTCATGTGTAAGCGGATCAATAATTCCATAACGATGCGTTTCACTCTCCGGCACTTCTTGCACACCAATAATCGATGACAACGTTTCATTATATTGGTTAATTAATTGTTTCAAACAAGGGACACCATTTTGAACAATATCGTCACCAAGCAAAACGGCAAACGGTTCATCACCGATAAAATTCCGGGCACACCAAACCGCATGTCCTAATCCCTTTGGTTCCTTTTGCCGGATATAGTGGATATTTGCCAATTCAGATGAATATTGTACTTTTTCCAACAAATCATATTTACCTTTTTCAACAAGATTTTTCTCCAGCTCCGGAACCCGGTCAAAATGATCCTCAATGGCCCGTTTCCCTTTCCCAGTAACAATAATAATATCCTCAATACCGGATTCGACAGCTTCCTCAATAATATATTCAATGGTCGGGCGGTCCACAATCGGGAGCATTTCTTTTGGCATTGCCTTAGTTGCAGGCAAAAAACGTGTTCCAAGACCTGCTGCAGGGATGATAGCCTTTTTTACCTTTTTCATGAGATATACCTCCTAAGAATTCTAACAACAATTACATACCTTAATTCAAATTTTACCATAATAAGCCATTAAAGGAATGAATAATAGATAAGTTCTATCGATTTATTAACATTCATAGATATAGCAAGTTTATTGGGAAAAAATTTAAAAAAATTTAATATCTTCATCGTTGTCTTCTATTGCAATTTATATAGTTATCAATTATTATTAAATGGATGAAATTAGCACGTTTTCAAAGAAAAGTCAGGAATAAATATGCATGTCTAAAAAAAAATATATAGTATATGTTTTAATTTTAACGTCCGAATCGCGTCAATTTGTTCAGGAAAAAATTAAGGAGGACACTTAATAATGAAGTTCATTCTACTTCCAACATTGATTTGCTTCATTGTCTCACTCCTGACAACACCTTTCATCAAAAAATTAGCAATTAATATTGGTGCTGTTGATAAACCTAATGATAGAAAAGTGCATACAAAAATAATGCCTCGTTTAGGGGGATTAGTTATAGTTATCAGCTTTATAGTTGGTATTGTATTATTTTTACCAATTACTTCTGACATTTATCCTATATTAATTGGAGCAACAATTATTGTGATTGTTGGTTTTCTTGATGATTTAATCAGCCTCCCTGCAGCGGTAAAATTTTTAGGACAAATCATTGCCGCCAGTGTTCCGGTCATTTCAGGACTGACCATCGAATTTATTACCGTTCCGAACGGAAATGTAATTGAGTTCCATTTTCTGGCTATACCAATTACAATTATTTGGATTGTTGCGATAACGAATGCAATTAATTTAATAGACGGGTTAGATGGTTTAGCGGCAGGTGTTTCATCAATTGCACTTATGACAATGACGGCACTTGCATTTACTTTAAATTATTCCTTCGCTGTTATTTTAATGGGACTCATCCTTTTGGGAAGCACACTAGGATTTCTGGTTTATAATTTCTATCCGGCAAAAATTTTTATGGGGGATATCGGATCACTATTTTTGGGATATATGATCGGTGTTGTATCGATTATGGGATTTACTAAAAGTGCAGCTGTTTTCTCACTAATTATTCCGATCATGATTTTAGGTGTTCCAATAATGGATACGACTTCAGCCATAATACGGCGGATTATCCATAAAAAATCATTGACAAAACCAGATAAGTTCCATTTACATCATTGTTTACTCAGATTAGGATTTACTCATCGCCAATCGGTTGTTTTAATTTACTTATTGAGTGGATTATTCAGTCTGTCAGCAATCCTATTTACAAGGGCAACCATTTGGGGTGCATCTATCTTAATCCTAACCCTTTTAATTATAATTGAACTAATCCTTGAAGTAACGGGGATTATTAGTGAAAACTATCGACCTATACTAAATCTAATATCCAATAAAAAGAATTACTCAGGACGAACCCGAGATTAATTTAAAAAACCCATTTCCTGTAACGGAAGCGGGTTTTTTTAGCTAATAGCGTACAATGTCAAATACCTTTTTCAAGTTTTTGGGTAACTAAAATTCACTTACCTTGATTACAGAATAATCAAACAAGTAACAATTAACCAAGTTTTTTATGAAACAGGTACCAATTTCTTGATTCAGAAATGGGAATACATCTCAGCCAAAAATTTTATATTTTTTCGGTGAACGAGAGAGACATGGCCTCGCAAGCGAAAATGTTTTTTCGCTGGTTGCCTAAAGGCTCGGGGACCCAAGTTTTCTTTAAAAGATAAGAAAGTATAAAAATACAAGTAAAAAACTTGGGACGAGTTTAGTGTCTAGCTCTGAGTGCCAGCGACTGAGAAACTAATCACGATTTGGCAACATTGGCTCGTCCCTCGCCGTGTTTCCTTTTCTCGAAAAAGCTAATCGCTTTTTCTTCGTGCGATGTTTATTCGAGGAAGCGAATCTGTTCTCATTGCGGGGCCAAAATTTGTACGTCGCGATTAGGGCGCGACTCGCGTTTTTCTTAATATAAAAAACGAGGTTTAATGTTCATTAGTACTCATGAGACCACTGAAAAAGTGTGAAATAATTTCTCCTGCCACTATGTCTAAGAGTGATTTTGTGATTTACCATACTATATATTGTGTTCGTGAACTTATTTCAAGTAGTTTTTCAGTGACCTCGTACTTATATGTTTGCCGAATTCAAAAGCCCGTGAATAGGTGAATTTGAATAAGATGGTTTTACTCTTTCATACGATGATAATTAAACAGATATAAGAGAACCAACACCAGTGCGAAATATATACTAACAGCAGGGGCGCTTAAAACGTGACCGGCAATAAAAGAAACTCCTAATCCTAACACCATTGAGATAAGCAATAAAATATTTTCAACTTGGAAAAAATACCTTATATTTGTTACCAAGTTTTTTAAGATTTGAAAGAAAACGAATAAGAACGGTAAGTTTAAAACAAGAAAACCGAGAATACCGAATGAAAAATACAAGTCAAAAAAGTCCATTTCAATCAATTTCGGACTCTGTTCATAAAAGCCAGCATATCCAAGTCCAAATAATTTATGAAATACATCAGAGTCAACATAATCATAATAAATATTTTCAAAATAAGTGTTTCTTGAACTAAGCAAGATTCGAACAATGCCTGATTGTAAAATAGCACTCTTTTTCCTGTCAGATACTTGAACAATCTCATTTTCATTTCGGTCTTCTTCTCCATTAAGCGCTGTCTGTTCACTAATTGTGGCATAGTCTCCAGAGATATTTTGATAAGAAGGAGAAAAAGGGGTAACAGCAAAATAAATAAGAAGTAATCCAATATTTAAAAGTAAAACCTTTCCCCAATTATTAGAAGTTGAACGACGTTTTCGATACATAATCCAGTAAAAGAAATTTATAAAAAAGGCTGCAAAAATTGTAATAAAGATAGCAAAAAAACTAACTTTTGTCCCAATACATAAGGCTGCCAAAGCAAGAAATAAAGAAGGAATCCAATAGATCATATCTTTTATTGTTTTTGTCTTTCGAATCGAGTAAATCAACGTTAAAGGGAAACAAATGGCTACAATGGCTCCTAGCTCATTCCCTGCATAAAACCAACCCGTAAAACCTGACTTTAAATAAGCATAAGTTCTACTAGCTGTATTTGTAATAATTGAGAGAAATAATGACATAGAAACAATCATCATCGCAATGGCCACAGAAGAATATATAGTATCTTTTTTATTTAATTTGTAATCCTGTAAAAGAACTAATAAAATTCCGCAAAACATAACCGGAAAGTATACAGTTTTGATAAGAAATTGGATTTCGGAAAAAAAGTGGAAATTAGGCTTGGTAAAATAATTTAACACAAAACTGATTCCTAAAATTGAAAACAGAAGTGTAAAATAAATAAGTGTATAATTTCTTGTAGGATGATGATCGTTGATTACATATAGAACAGTTATTGCCATAAACAATACCCGAATAACAATTCCAATCGTTATATTTATGTTTAAATAAGTAATGGAGAAATATGTAAAAATATCAAGCAAAGGTTGGATAATGATAAAATATTTCAGCCAATTAACAAATTTAATATGTGTAAAATGAATGAGCATATATTCGCACCTCGAAGAATTTTTGTGGTTATATAAAATTCCTTATTTTAAATCTTACATAAGAATATTTATAATGTCTATGAAGTATGAGAAAACTTTACAATAGAAGTAAACTACACCAGGCCCCTGAAAAAGTGCTATATAATCTCGCTGAATGCCGTATCTATTTATTGTGGGTGTGAACTTACTTCTAGTAGTTTTTCATTGGTCGCAAACTTCAATACATAATTGCCGGACAAAGATTTTGATACATTTGGAGGAATTATCTTGAAAACCATTGAAATACAGAAAATACCGATCAATAATTATAATTTTAACCAATTTTTGGCTATATTAAATAAGAGATTAGATAATAATGAAAAGACATTTGTTGTAACAGGTAATCCGGAATTGATTATGTATGCACATGCACATCGCGAATATGAAAAAATTTTAAAAGAAGCTGATTATATTACACCTGATGGTATAGGTGTTGTTATTGCGTCAAAAATTATTCATAAACCGTTACAAGAACGGGTAGCAGGATTTGATTTAATGAATGCATTATTAGCAAATGCTGAAGAAAAAGGCTTAAAAGTCTACTTGTTAGGAGCAAAAGAATCAACACTGGAAAAAACCCATGATCATATGAAAAGAAAACATCCTCGATTAAAGATTGTCGGCAAACATCATGGTTATTTTGATATTGATGATGAAAAAATAGTAAATGAAATGATTCAACTGGAGCCGGATTTAATTTTTGTTGCACTAGGGTTTCCAAAACAGGAATTTTGGATCCATAAACATATGCAACATTTTCAAAAAGGTTTATTTATGGGGGTTGGCGGAAGTTTTGATGTTTGGGCAGGTGAAGTAAAACGAGCTCCCGAAATATGGATAAAATTTCACTTGGAATGGTTTTACCGACTATTAAAACAACCATCACGTTTTAAGCGAATGCTAGTACTTCCCCAATTTCTGTTTAAAGTTTTGAAAGAAAGGAAATAGGAAAGGTTGATCTTGATGAATGTACTCCAATTAAATTCCGGGAATGAAACAGGTGGAGGCATGTTTCATATCCTATCGTTAATGAAGCAATTAAAAAAAGATATTCATATTACATTAGGTGTATTTCATGAGGGAGAATTATCAAAAAGAGCCAGGGAATTAGGAATCCCTGTAAAGATATTTGAACAGAAATCAAAATTTGATGTGCTAATTGTAAAGGAATTAAAAACATTCATCGAGAACAAACATATAGACATCCTTCATTCACACGGGGCACGGGCTAATTTTATTTCCTTTCTCCTCCAAAGAAAAATACAATTTACCTGGTTTATTACTGTTCATAGTGATCCATTTGACGATTTTCTTAATCAAGGAATTAAAGGGAAGATTTTTACACATTTAAATTTACAAGCAATTAAAGCGGCAGATCAAATTCTTGCCATCTCAGAACAATTTCGGCTCAAACTGCTTGGCCTTGGCATAATGCAAAATAAAGTCATAACAATTCTAAATGGCATTGATTTTGAAGTGAAGCCAAAGGAAGTTTATAAAAGGTTAGATTTCGGATTAAGTGACAATGATTTTGTTATGATGATGATCGCCAGACTTGAGCATGTAAAAAGACATGAGACTGCTTTTATGGCCATACACCGTGTACTCAAAAAAAAGAAAAATATCCATCTACTACTAATTGGGGACGGATCGAGATGTATGGAATTACAAGAGATGGCAAGGACAATGGGGATCCAAAACCATGTCCAATTTTTAGGTTATCGAAATGACGTTACTGAATTATTGCCATTATGTGATATAACATTATTGACTTCGCAAAGTGAAAGCTTCCCATTAGTTCTTTTAGAATCAGCAAGAGCAAAA
>Ga0207789_1000444_pt1 | contig 14934 bp, 8 predicted proteins | sample HigsolmetaGSP12D_FD_184840 | JGI IMG/M metagenome (GOLD analysis project Ga0207789, IMG submission 184840) | High solid enriched microbial communities from the Joint BioEnergy Institute, USA - SP1-2-D (SPAdes) | ecosystem: Engineered > Bioreactor > SSF (Solid state fermentation) > Aerobic >...
TGGAGAAGAAGTGTTATCTCGTATGGCATTGGTGGAAAGAGAATATAAAGAGAGTTATTTTAAGATAACTCAAAAATTAATAGCACTATTTAGTGTGACGATTAAGGAAGAACCGCAATTTATGTAATACAAAAACTATATTTATCTACTTTATTCGGTTATAATAATAGGGTAAATTAGTTACAAAATTCATAAACTAAGAAAGCAAAAATAAAAAAAGAGGGATATCTATGACTATCTTAGTAACAGGTGGAGCAGGTTATATCGGAAGTCATGCTGCCATTGAACTACTTGAAAATAACTATGATATAGTTGTTGTGGATAATTTTTCAAACAGTCAAATTGAATCAATCAATCGTGTAAAAAAATTGACAGGAAAAGACTTTCCATTTTATCAGTACGATTTACTGGATTATCATGCTATTGATGAATTGTTTCAAAAATATAATTTTGATTCAGTCATTCATTTTGCCGGCTTAAAAGCAGTAGGTGAATCAGTACAAATACCTCTTAAATATTATCATAATAATATCACGGGTACTTTAAATCTATGTGATATTATGCAAAAACATAATGTAAAAAAAATAGTTTTCAGCTCTTCTGCTACTGTTTACGGAAGTCCGGAACGTGTGCCGATAGACGAAACTTTTCCTTTGTCAGCAACTAACCCATATGGGCGTACGAAACTAATGATTGAGGAAATTTTAAAGGATTTATCTGTTGCTGATCCTACTTGGCGGATTGCTCTATTACGTTATTTCAACCCAATTGGTGCACATAAGAGTGGTCAAATCGGGGAAAATCCAAATGGAATCCCGAATAATTTAATGCCATATATTACTCAAGTGGCAGTTGGGAAGCGGGAGAAACTTTATGTCTTTGGAAATGACTATAATACTAAAGATGGTACTGGTGTCAGAGATTATATTCACGTTGTTGATTTAGTCAAAGGTCATATCAAAGCTTTGGAATATCTCGATCAACACGAAGGGGTTGAAGCATTTAATCTCGGTACAGGAACGGGTTATAGTGTACTTGAACTAGTGAATACTTTTAGTGAAGTGAATAATGTGGAAATTCCATATGAAATTATAGAAAGACGCCCTGGTGATGTCGCTATCTGCTATGCAAACCCAGAAAAAGCAGAGAAGTTGTTACACTGGAAAGCTGAGTATGATTTACGAAGAATGTGCGAGGATTCCTGGAGATGGCAATCACAAAACCCGAATGGATACGGTGAAATTTAGAGTTTGAATTAAAGCTGCTTGTATCTTTGAGTGGCTTTATTAAATCTATTATGGAATATAATAAAATTTCAAACCATAATGAGCGATTGTTTTGTAAACCCGAAATAAAAAAATAAACGTACCTTTACGGTCGTACTACAAATAGCTGTAAAACCATGATTCTTTAATCAGATTTACGGTTATTTTACACATTCTACTTGGATCATTTTTGACTAAGACAAAAAGTTTTATATACTTTCTTGGTTTCTATGAATTGCCAAATTTGGTAGATCCTTCAGTAACTATACTAGATACTGATATCTACTCCATTCCCTTTAGCTATTTTGCGATACTAAAACAGATTGCAATTACTTTCGCACCAGCTTCACTTACGGAAAATAACCAATTTTTTCGACCACTTACATTTGGGCAGATGAAATTCTCAGCGGAATTGTTATCAATCTCTATTCGTCCGTCATTCAAAAACACTTTTAATCCATTCGTTCGATTTAGTGTGTATTCATTTCCTTTAGCGAGTGCATTTTTTCTGAAGAATGGTGAGTTTTCAACCCAGGTAAAGAATTCATCAACTAACGCGGTTTGGAGTGCTTTACGCGGTTTTTTCTTTGTTTACTTGGAGACAAATGCTTAAACGACCACCTATTAAAGTAGGTGGATTTTGACATAAATATCGACTATTATAGTCGTTACTAAAGATTGCAGTTCTTATAAAGATCATAAGCTGAACCATATTCAAAATAGACTAAAACTCATCCTCAATCTTAAAGATCTCATTTCTCTCTTCAGTAAATTGATTACCAATATTATTTCTTCTGTAACGGCTCCGACAGTTGCACAGAAATAGCCTCTTGCCCATAAGTGCTGTCCCGAGTAACGTTTCTTTAGTTCTGGAAATTCTTCTTGTAAAAATCTTGAGAATCTTCCTTTTAGGTACTGTAATATTTTTATTTGGAGGCAAACATGGTGGACACGAAATTAATAAGTGAATATGAACCTTTCCGACACTTCTCTGTAGAATTGTAATTACCCTTACTTGACACCATTGTCTTATCAGTTCTTTTACTCGGTACGCTATCGGTCCATGTAATATTTTATATCTGTACTTTGTCACCCAGATAATATGATACTTGATATCAAAAACTGCTTGACCGTATTTTCTATAGCCGTCCATACTCTCACCTCACTAGTAGTATGGACAACGAGGGGGGAAGGCTAAAAGCTTATACCGTCTAAAGACTGTGGGGTTAGACCACATTTGGAAATTAAATTTCCTTTCAAGACGAAATAAATCATCACAATATTTTACACCAATCTGACCGTTTTTCTTTCAACTCCTTAATGACAGTTTGAATGATGTACTCATCAATACAATTGAAGAAGGAGATTTCAACTTTTCCGGATGTAATCGTACAAGTTGAGTTTGAAGAGGAAACAGTTAATTTTGTTATCGATATATTTTCTGTTTCGGAATGCAATGTTACGGGACAAGGTTTAATTTTTGTTCTGGCATGGAAAATCATCTCTTTTGATTGATATGTCAATTTTAACAAGAGGTGCTGTTAATTTATATGCGTTATTTGAATGGGGGCTTACATTTTTTCTCCCTTTATTCATGATTTGAATCTATTATATTCATGAGTGAACTTGTCAAAAATAATTTAAAATTTAGATTCGTAATATTGAGTTTATCGGTATGAAAAAAGTAGAAAAAAGAGTGAAATCAAAAACTGATTCCACTCAATCTCCATTTTCTATTATTGAAAATAAGCTTCGATGCCGTTATAAATTCCTTGGGCGGCTTTATTTTTATAATCACTTTTTTTCATAATGGCAGCATCATTTTTATTTGTTAAAAATCCTAATTCAACAAGAACACTTGGAACTGTATTCTCACGTAACACGACAAAAGCATCTTCCTTGACACCTCGATTTTTCATCTTAGTTGTTTGTACAAGGTTCGTTTGTATACATTGAGCCAGCCGTTTACTTTCAGCTGGATATGGATTTTTTGCACCTTTAAATAGGAATTGATTATAATAAGTTTCAATGCCGCTTGCAGAAGCAGAAGCAGAAGCAGAATTTGCATGTATGCTTACAAAAATATCTGCGTTCATTTTTTTGGCAACTGCTGCTCTGTCATTGAGAGTAATATATGTATCTGTACTCCTTGTCAAATACACAGTCGCTCCACCACTTCTTAATTTATTAGCTAATTCAAGTGCAACACTGAGGTTCAATTTCTTTTCAATGATACCATTGCCGCTTGCACCAGAGTCCTTTCCGCCATGCCCGGCATCGACAATAATGATTTTGCCATGCAATCCTGCTTCCATATCACTTTTCTTAATATAGCCCGTTTTTGGTTTACCATTTATATAAACAGTCGCTTCATACCAACCAGAAGTAAAAGTTTTATATTTTAACGTTTTTCCTTTTGGATAAGATTTTAAAATACTTGATGACGTAGAAGCCTTAGCATAAACATTTACTCCTCTGTTTACATACACGACGCCTGTTAATATTTTTTGGGTGGAAACACTGTTTTCCACATCTTTTTTGTAAATATATCCGGTATATTTTTTTCCATTCACATAAACGGTAGCCTGATACCAATTGGTAGAAAAAGTTCGATAACTTAAGATGCTCCCGTTTGCATAGGATTTAAGAGCGGAGGCAGTAGTGCTTGCAGTCCGATAGACTTTAGTTGGATTTTTTGTCGCAATACCTCTTAATGCCTTCTGATTAGTCACAGCATTTTCCACATCTTTTTTGTAAATATATCCGGTATAATTTTTTTCATTCACATAAACGGTAGCCTGATACCAATTGGTAGAAAAAGTTTGATAACTTAAGATGCTCCCGTTTGCATAGGATTTAAGGGCAGAGGCAGTAGTGCTTGCAGTCCGATAGACTTTAGTTGGATTTTTTGTCGCAATACCTCTTAATGCTTGCTGATTTGTCACAGCATTTTCCACATCTTTTTTGTAAATATATCCGGTATAATTTTTTCCATTCACATAAACGGTAGCCTGATACCAATTGGTAGAAAAAGTTCGATAACTTAAGATGCTCCCGTTTGCATAGGATTTAAGAGCGGAGGCAGTAGTGCTTGCAGTCCGATAGACTTTAGTTGGATTTTTTGTCGCAATACCTCTTAATGCCTTCTGATTAGTCACAGCATTTTCCACATCTTTTTTGTAAATATATCCGGTATAATTTTTTCCATTCACATAAACGGTAGCTTCATATCATTCGGATGTGAAACTCTTAAATTTTAATAGTTTGCCTAATGGATATGACTTTAGAACATTAGCGTTTTCATTAGGCTTTTCGTAAACTTTTGTCGGATTTGCTAAACTGTATCCGTCAAGATTTTGTTGTGGCACTTTTGTGTTTTCAACATCACTTTTATAGATATAACCTGTTTGTGCTTTTCCGTTTACATAGACAGTACATATGTACCAGTCTGTGGAATAAGTTTGATATTTTAATACTGATCCGGTTTCGTAACTCTTTAGAACTTCTGAACTTGTTGAAGCCTTATTATAAACATTTGTTTTTTTTAAGGTTACACCTCGAAGTTGTTCACTGGTATTTGAATGGATACTGTGAGTATTTACATCATGATTGGATGCTGTGTTTGCCTCTTCCATGTCTTCATCCGCTGGTTTGGTAGCTTCTTGATCATTTGTGTCATTTGAAAGAGCAATATCCTTGAAAGAAACTTGCTTATCAGTTTGAATATTTTTATTTTCTTCATTTAATTCTTTCGAACCTTCTTCACTTTCGTTTATAGCCTTCGTTTCATCAACCAAAGATTTTTGAATGCGTTCATTTCGAGTCTGTTCAGCTTGCCTAATATCTACTAAATATTCGTTTTTAACATATCCGATTAACTGTTCATTTGATTCTTTATTGGTATAAAGAATTTGACTGAATATTTCTCCTTGAGTTAATAAAGAAACTTCGCTTTCATCGGGTAATAAAAATAAGGTTTCACTTGCTTCGTCAGCTTCTGAGTAAAGAGTAATTGTATGGCCAATTTGGTCGGAAAAAAGGACATGGGTTATGTCCGGTACATTTACAGGCTTTTCATTCGAGGTGTCAGCAGAAGCAAACCCGGGAAAATATGAAAAAACGAGTAAAAAAATAATGATATAACTCCAGATTTTTTTATAATGTGTCACAAAATCCCCCCTATGTAGCATTTTTTGCAGATATTGAAGGGTGAAAGAAGTCAAACACTCAAATAGTAGCAGTACCAACATCCTATATATCGACAAAAATAGAGAAATTTGTAGGGAAATCAACAGGAAAATCCAATTTTTTCCCACTTACATTTAATTATGAAAGTTTCCTGTTTTCGTTTACTGCCCTGGTAAAGATATGATAGATAAGTGGATTTCATAGGATTATATAAAAGTAAAAAAGAGTGATAACAAATATGTCTTTTGTTATCACTCTTAAAAATATTATTTAGAAATGGATACATAATCACTGCTTACCCATCCGATTATACCGTTATAAACGGCTTTGTACCAACCTTTAGTGCTTGTTTGATCAACAATTTCAATCTTTGTTCCATTTGGAATAAGTGCCAGACTTTTAGAAGAAGTAGAAGGATCCATTCTCAAGTTCAGATTCCCACTATCCAAAGTTACGATTCCAAAAGTCGTATTGCCAGAACTCGGTTGATTTGTAAATTTGGGTATTTCAAAGGCTAAAATAACATTATCTAAATCACTATAAACACTGTACATTTTTTTGGCAATGATTGTGGCCCACTGTACATGTGTAGCATATTGGTGATTTGCATATCCATATTTCGCAGCACCCTCAGGGTTCCACCGTATTTTATAAAGAGTATTTTGTCCTGCATTAATATAGTTATTGGCAATATTACTGATACCGCCGACAATGGCGTCATATACGGTAAACCATCCACTGTTAAAAGCTGTTTTAGCACCATTTTTAACTGCAGCACCGTCAGTAGCTCCATATCCGAAAACGTTGTATACCGTTTTATAATAATTCGCATCTTCTTCGCTGGAGACAACATTTCCATTTTTATCTACTGGTACACCTTTAGCGAGCGTCGATGTTCCGTTTCCGGTTTCATGTAAAGCGTGTGCAATTAAATATATGACGTTCATATTATAATAATTTGCTGCCTTAACAAATGCTTCTCCTTGTCCGGCAAGGCCATGGGCTTTACTTGATGTAAGTATTTTATTATTTATTTCTGTCGCACTTATGTTTGCAGAACCGGATAATATTAAGAATTGGAAGAATTCCGGTGACCCCGAAGAAAATGTGCCTGGGTTAGCATAGTATTCGACTTCTTCCCTAGAAGCCACTTTTAATCCAGCTCCATCCGATTTAGGATTAGCTTTCATTTGCATGTTTATAAAATTATCAAATGTAAGACTGATTTTAGAATTATTAATTACATCATCTGTCGAGATATCAGCTACGTTGATATATCCGGTACGAGCTGTTCCATCAATATAAACGGTCGCTTCATACCAATTTTTTGTCAGAGTTTTAAATTTTAATAGAGTAAATTTGGCATAAGACTTTAGAACGTTGAAATCTCGTCCAGGACCAGCGTATACTTTAGTTGGATTGCTATTTGCAAGGCCTTGAAGACTTTTTCCATAATCCGAAGCTAATTGTTCGACATGTGCTTTATTAATGTAACCAAGTGTTTTTTTACCGTCTAAATAAACAGTTGCTTCGTACCAATTACTTGAAAAAGTTTTAAAATTTAGTATTTTACCTGCTGCATATGTTTTTAGTTTCTTTGAACTTGTTGAAGCAGCCGAGTAAACTGCTGTATTTTTCAAAAGCGCGATTCCTTTTTGTTCTTGTTGATTCTGCGTAGCATTTTCCACATGGTTCTTATAAATATACCCAGTTTGCCATTTTCCGTCCTTAAAGACAGTTGCTTCATACCAATGATTTGCAAAGGAACGATATTGTAAGATACTTCCTTGTGTGTAAGACTTCAAAGCACTGGAACTAGTAGAAGCGCTTTTGAAAACTTTTGTCGGGCTTTGCAAGGCAATCCCTTTATAAGTAGTCTGATTTGATGTATTAGCATTTTCCACATGGTTCTTATAAATATACCCAGTTTGCCATTTTCCGTCCACAAAGACAGTTGCTTCATACCAATTATTCGCAAAGGAGCGATAGTGTAAGATGCTTCCTTGTGCGTAAGACTTCAAAGCGCTGGAACTAGTAGACGCACTTTTGAAAACTTTTGTCGGGCTTTGCAAGGCAATCCCTTTATAAGTAGTCTGATTTGATGTATTAGCATTTTCCACATGGTTCTTATAAATATACCCAGTCTGCCATTTTCCGTCCACAAAGACAGTTGCTTCATACCAATTATTCGCAAAAGAGCGATAGTGTAGGATGGTCCCGGATGCATAGGATTTCCAAGTACCGGAACTAGTAGAAGCTTTTTTGTAGACTTTTGTTGGATTATCCAAAGCAATTCCCTTATAATTTACTTGGTTCGAAAGATCTAAATTTTCGACATGAGCCTTATAGATATATCCAGTATACTCTTCTCCGTTCACGTACACGGTTGCTTCATACCAATTTGATGTGTAGGACTTGTACTTCAAGATAGAACCTTGACTGTAGGATTTTAATGTTTTGGAACTGGTTGATGCAGATGAATAAACATAAGTTGGATTTTGTAAAGCAATTCCTTGATAGGAAATTTGTGTGCTATTTAATTGTATGCTCGCTTTCTTCACTTGATTGCCAGCAGATTCATCTACTTCGACTGAAGGATTATCATTAGTTCCTTCGTTCGCAGTTGTTCCTTCATTGGTTGTTATTCCTTCATCTGCATTTTCAGATCCATCAGTAGTTACAGTCTCATTTTCTACTGATTCAGTTGGATTAGTGGCTCCGTGCTCCTCCGGTGTTGTTTTCGTGCTTTCGTCAACCGGTTGTTGATCAGCATTTTCTTCATCAGTTATTTGTTGTTCCTCAGTTGTTTGTTGTTCCTTTAGTGTTTGCTGTCCCTCGGTGACTTGTACGGGACTTTCTATACTCGCTTGTTTTTCCGTTTCTCCTGTTGAAATTGCAGTGTTTTCACTATTATCTATATTTTTTTCTGCAAAAGTAGATAATGGAAAACTAGAAATCTGGAACAACAAAATTGATGATAAGAAAATAGGAAAGTACTTCTTTTTCCTACTCGCCATTATCAATCCCCCATTCATTTTTTCGAAAATAGAACTATAGTTATATGTCTTGAGGCATTTGTAACAATGAATCTATAATTCTATTTTCTGATTAAAAGTGATATCGTCTCTAATTATCTCAGATTTTTCTTTTCCTGTTAAGGGAAAAATGACAAATTTATACAGAAAAACGACAAAAAATTTAAAATGAGTAGAATAAGATTAATAAATATTAAAATTAACTCGAACCTTTTTAATTGTAGGAGTACCTTTTGAATATAGTTTGTTATTTTTCAGAAAAGTGAGGATCAAAAAATATTTATCTAGACTCGAAAAAGTAAATATTGGTATCTATAGGGTTGGTTTAATTATATATTTTTTAATGGTGGACAAAGTGTTTCGAGGGAGTGTCGTTAATTTTAGTTAAATAACCTATTATCTAATAGAAAGTTTAACCAGTAAATTTTTGATAATATTTTATGTGGGTTAAGCACAGGACCACAGCTTTGCCTCTTGTACTTGTACTTTTTTGATGATTACTGGTTGGGTGCTGGGTGTCCGTTAGCAAGAACTTAAAAGAGTACTGTCATTGTAAGCAGGATTTGCGGATGGAATCCAATATAGAGCTTTACTTTTTCCATCCGCTATTGTATTTACTACTACTTACGCAAATAAGGTCAAGGATGGAGATTCAGAATTTAGATTTGCTCTCAAGAGATTCAAACATGCGTATGAGTAAAATCAATTTTTAGTTACCCAAAGACCTATAAGTCCACATTTTTTCGTTACTTCTATGGGAAAAACATTTTTCAGCATATTCGCTATCCTTTGGGAAACAAGGAATAGGGACATCGCTATTAACTCAATTGTTGTAATGTTAAAGTCAAATAATATAGTAATGAAAAACTGTCGTAGTTCTGTTATATTATTTATGGCATAATTTTATTAAATAAGTGAAGATTATTAAGGTTTCTTATCTCATTGAATTTGTAATTTGATAAAGATATAATGTAAAATATAACCTTTTGTCTAATTTAGAAGTACTCTTAAAGAAATTCTATTAAAGCATATCCATTCCGGTTTTAGGGAATACTAAATAAAAAAATAATGAAGAATTGGTTATTTGTTATTACTGAATATCTAGATATTTGGCACTTTTGATTATCATATTGTATTCGAGTATTCGATTTTTTTATTTTTTCTTTTAGTTTTTTACCGTTTATATAATTTGACATCATGATTGCGTTATAGAAAAGAGGTATAAGTTATGCTTAATTTTCATCTTCTTGAAAATAAACTCAACAAGCGGTATAAAATTAACAATGAGAGGAATTTCCTTTTCTCAATTATTATTCCTATATACAATGTTGAGGATTATCTTGAGGAAACGATTAATAGTATTTTGAATCAAACTTTAAATTTTGAAAAACATGTTCAAATAATATTGGTAAACGATGGAAGTCCTGATAACAGTGAAGAAATCTGCTTGCGCTATCAAAAAAAATATCCTACGAATATCATCTACGTAAAGAAAGAAAACGGTGGGGTTAGTAGTGCCAGAAATGAAGGGATTAAATATGCAGCAGGTGAATATATTAATTTCTTGGACTCTGATGATTTATTAGAGAAAGATGCCCTTGAAAAGGTATATCAATTCTTTTCATCTCACCATAATGAGATTGATGTCGTATGTTTACCGATATATTACTTTGAAGCAAGAAATGGTGAACATCTATTAAATGATAAATTTCAAGAAGCCCAATTAATTGATATCGAACAATCTCCAACAAAAATTCAATTACATGTAAGTAGTGCATTTGTTACAATAGAACAAGCTAAAAGACATATATTTGATGAAAATTTAAAGTATGGGGAAGATGCGAAATATATTAATGAAATTATACTTGAAAAAGGAAAATATGGAGTTTTAACCAATACAAAGTATTTTTATAGAATAAGGAGAACACAGACATCAGCAATTCAGAGGAGTCATACTTCAAAATCTTGGTACAATGAGAGTATTAATAATTTTTCCAAGGGACTAATAAATATGGCGCTAGATTTATGGGGATATGTTCCTAAATATGTCCAACATATTATTATGTATGATTTACAGTGGAAAATGAAAATCAGAGAAATTCCAAGCTCTATATTAAGTGAAGATGAAAAACAAGAATTTATCTGCCTAGTTCAAGAGGTTCTTCAGTATATTGATGATGATGTCATCTATAAGCAAAAATTTATCGGCTTCCATTTAAAATTGTTTGCTATTAAGCTTAAATATCTTGAATCTAATACAGAACTAATCGGTTGTTTGAACCTTAAAGATAATTTGAAAATATTTCTTAATGGACAAATGATCAATAGTTTGAAGGACCAACAGGTCTACTTGAATTTAGTCGAAATAGAGCACAATCAAATTTTTATTGAAGGAATGTTTGCTAGCGCTTTTGACGAATCGGATTGTGAAATATCAATTGTTTATAATGGAAAAGAAATAAAAACAGAGAAAGTTGAACGTCCATTAAACGACATCAAAGTATGGGGGATTACTGTAAAAAAAGTTTATGGTTTTAAGGTAACCGTGGATACATCAGGATTAATGAAAAAAGGTCAAATAGAGTTTTTCGTAAAAGTATATAATGTTAAGGTGAATGTTAATTATAAATTAAACAAGCTAGTACCATTTTCTAAAAAAATTCCAAGTTACTACGCTAAAGACGAATTAATTCTTTACCCTGGAAAAAGGAATATCACCGTAATTCGGAATTCAATTTTTAATCATGTAAAGAAAGAAGTAGGTATGATTAAAAGGCTAATTCGCCTTTGGAAGAAAAAATCAGGAGCCAAAAAGGCAATTGCAGTTAGAGTAATATATCATCTATCTAAAGTATTTAAAACAAGACCAATCTATTTGTTTATGGACCGGGTCGATAAGGCAGATGATAATGCTGAGGTTCTGTTTCGATACGCAGTAAGACAAAATGATGGCATAAAAAAATATTTTATTGTTTCTGATACCAGTGAAGATTATGAACGAATGAAGAAATATGGAAAAGTTGTATCTTATGGATCATATCGCCATAAATTACTTTTATTATTAAGTGACAGATTAATCTCATCTCATGCAGATGAAGTTATTGTAAATCCTTTCCAATCAACAAGAATTTATTATAAAGATTTATTAACATTCGACTACGTATTTTTACAACATGGTGTTACACAAAACAATTTGTCCGGATGGTTGAATAAATATCAAAAAAATATTAAGTTGTTTGTTACTACTGCATATAAAGAATATGATTCCATTATAAATGGATCTTATGGATATACCGAAAAAGAAGTAAAATGTATCGGATTTCCAAGATACGACCGTTTGATTAACGAAGAGAAGAACCAAATCCTAATAATGCCTACTTGGAGGAAAAATATTGCATCTAAATTAGATCATAATCTTAAAAGAGTGTACAATGATGCTTTTAAAAAAACGGAATATTTTCATATGTACAATAGTTTGATCAATAATGATGAACTTATAGAGAAAATAAATCAATTAGGATACAAAATTAAATTTGTCATTCATCCGGCGTTAAAAGAACAGATTGTTGATTTTAAAGCAAGTAAAGGGGTTGAAATTGTTAATCCCGATACAATTACCTACTATAAATTATTTAATGAATCGAGTTTAATGATTACCGATTATTCTTCGGTTGCATTTGATTTTGCATATTTACGGAAACCAGTAATTTATTTCCAATTCGACCAAGAGGAATTTCATCGTACTCACTTTTCACGAGGATATTTCAATTATGAAGAAATTGGCTTTGGACCAGTTGTGAAAACATTGGATGAAATGATAAAGGAACTACTAAGGGCTTTGGAAAATAATTGTGAGCTGTCCGAGACTTATCGGAATAGAATTGATAATTTTTTTGTGAATGCTGATCAAAATAATTCAAAAAGAGTCTACCATGAAATAAAAAAACTTGACGAAACAAGATAAGGAATAAATATATCGATTTTTGAGAAGGGATATATAATGATGTTTCTCCGTCCGAAAAGGAAGAATCAAAAAAAATTTGTTCCCAGTTTATTAAAAGTCAACCAATCCGAAAATGGCTTAGCCATTTCCGGTAATTTTGGTATTAAAGATCTTATGGTTCTTGAACTTTGGATTATTTCGAAAAGCAAACAAGAGAAATTCGAAATTGCATCCACTTATACTTTGGGAGAATTTGACTTTCAGTGCTCCATTGATAAAATTCTGAACTTATTATTAGAGAAGACAACTGAGAGAATATTTAATTGGTACATAAAAGTTAAAGCGTTAACTCCTACTTCCAAGGAGTTAATTAATAAAGCATTTTCTGACACAGAAATGATAGAAATGAAAGATGCTGAGAATTCGGTTTATTATATACCGTGTGGGAAATTTCTTTCTACAGACATTAATGGACTGAAATTCTGGTCTAGTAATGGTCATTCATTACTAAATTTTGTCAATAATAGAGGCAATTTATCATTGATTATTGATGGGGAATCCGAATCAAAGGTAAAAGTAAGAATTGATAAATTTAGAAAGAATAAAACTACATTCACATTGGAAGGAAAATTATTTACAAACAGTTCCCTTATAATTAATGGTGAAATATTATTGGTTGGTAGAGAAACAAATTTGAGGATTCATGTGGCAAATATTAAATTTAAACATTTAAAGGAAGAGTCAAATAAAAATTATGGCTTGAATCAGTATTGGTACACAATCACTTTAAATTTTGGAGAGATATGCAAGAATACGGATATTAATGATGATATATTTGATATATATTTAAGATTAAACCTAAATGATAAATTTGACACAATACAAATACGAATAGGTAAGCCAAGGAGAATAACAAAATTATTTTTAAGAGACCTTTATGTAAATAATATAAATGACACATTTGTAATAAATCCATACTACACATTTAAAAATTCAAATTTATCAATGGAAATTAATAGATTTTCCAATGATACGTTCTGCTATTTAAAAAGGATGATGTGTTGGTCTTGGTTTATTCGTCTAATTCATCGAAAGAAAAATGTTTGGTTAGTAGGCGAGAGAGTGTATAAAGCGCAGGATACAGGCCTTGCTTTTTTTAAATACATGAGGGAAAAACATCCTAATCATGAAGTTTACTATGTTATTGACAGAACTTCTCCTGAACGACATAATGTAGAAAAATACGGAGGAATACTTGATTTTAAATCAAAAGACCATATAAAGTATACAATAATAGCAAAAAAGATACTGTCCTCGCACCATCCAGATTACTTGTATCCATTAAGAACTGATCGTTTTAAACGGAAAGTAAAGGCAGATAAAATCTTTTTGCAACATGGTGTACTGGGAACGAAAAACATTACAGCTAATTATGGTGTAAATTCAACTTCAAATTTTGAAACGGATTTTTTCGTAGTTAGTTCAGATTTTGAAAAAAATATAGTAGTAAATGACTTAGGGTACAAACCAAATCAGGTGCTTGTAACTGGACTGCCACGTTTCGATGCATTATTTGCAAAAGATATCGATTTAAAAAGACAAGTTTTAATTATTCCCACTTGGCGTGATTGGATAATTAATGATCAGATATTTACTGAAAGTGAATACTTCTTAAGATATAAAAACTTAATTAATAATAAGCAAATGCATAGTCTAGCGAAAAAATATAATTTTGATATACTTTTTTGCCTGCATCCAAATATGCAAAGGTTTCGAGAACACTTTCGAAATACAAATGTAAAAGTAATCAAGCAAGGGGAGGTAGATGTTCAAGTATTGATAAAGGAAAGCATGTTAATGATAACTGATTACTCTAGCGTTGGATTTGATTTTAGTTTTTTAAATAAGCCTGTTATTTATTACCAATTTGATCGAGACAAATTTATTGGAAAAAAACCGTCCCACTTAGATTTGGATAATGATTTACCTGGCGAGATTTGTTGTGAAGAGGACGATGTTTTAGAGGTATTGGCTGAATATGCAAAAAGTGATTTTAAAATGAAAGATGAATATAGAAAAAGAACAAATAAATTTATTAAATATAGAGACCAATCCTCTTCCGAAAGAATCTACAAGCTAGTAAGTACAACTCGGTCAAAAAAAGCGTATTTATCGAATATAAAAGCTATAAAGTTTTTACGTATTTTGTTAAAAAAATGATTACGATTGTGTATATCCTCTTGATATATAAGAATTATTATATAATAATTAAGAGTACTTTAGATTATCGATATGTTAATTATTGAAAGGACATTTCTATGAAATCTGCAATTGTTGTAATCCAAGAGCAAATAAAATATTTTTATTTAATTAGAAGGCTTTCGTGGTATGAGTTGAAGAGTAAAAATAAAAGTAACTACCTTGGAATTGCATGGGAAGTATTAAATCCTAGCATTCAAATTTTGATATACTGGTTTGTTTTTGGAACCATCAATAAGCGGGC
>Ga0207789_1000448_pt1 | contig 14869 bp, 8 predicted proteins | sample HigsolmetaGSP12D_FD_184840 | JGI IMG/M metagenome (GOLD analysis project Ga0207789, IMG submission 184840) | High solid enriched microbial communities from the Joint BioEnergy Institute, USA - SP1-2-D (SPAdes) | ecosystem: Engineered > Bioreactor > SSF (Solid state fermentation) > Aerobic >...
TTAAGGCAATTTCAGAACAGCCTCACTGAGCCAAGAAAACAAGCAAGTAAGGTAGCCGAAAGTGTACAAAAAGAGTGTCTTGGAATACCCGATATTTAAACCCTATCGAGAAAAACTTGACACATACCCTTTTACAGGTTTATTGAAATTCATCTTTGTTTCATTTACACTAGTCATAGAGTAAGCCTCTTTGGTTTGTTTTGTCACCTATTACATGACCAAAATTTGGCTTTTATTCAAATTTTTTGCTTTCACTTCTTAAGTGGAAGTTGTTAAGCCTCAGATTAACTGGCATATCTGCATAAGTCAGGGCTGATCGATTATATAGAATATTCGAGGAGTAACTATGCGGAACACAAGAATGCCAGCGCACCATTGATAATCTAGGATTAATTCTTTTTTAACCAAATACATTGATTGAATTACACCGTTTCGTTATATATATGAAATTAATTATAAATGATTAACTTAGGAGTTGCTAATGAAAGCTTTTATAAAATTTAATATAGTTGGTCTGATGAATACACTTATAACAATAATTAGTTACAATATATTAGTTTATTTTCATGTCTATTATGTTGTTGCGAATATTATTGGTTATTTACTCGGCGTTTTAAACAGTTATTTTTGGAATAAAAATTGGGTATTTGAGAATCAATCTAAAGGAAATGTTGTGTTTTTAAAATTTTTATTAGTCAATTTGTTAACCTTGGGAAGCAATACTTTGCTACTATTTTATTTTGTCGAATCGATAAAAATGTCACCTATTTTATCTCAAATTTTATCTACAGGAATAGGAATGTTGGTGAATTTTTCGCTGAATAAATATTGGACATTTAAAAATAAACAAAACACGACAGAATGATGTCTCTTTATACATCTACGTTAATCCGATAGTTTCGGTGAATTTAGAAGAAAGGCATCCTGTTCGGTTTATGAATTGGTTTACACTAAGCAGAAAAACACAATCTAAAATATAATTTTAAATACACTACAAGGATGGATAGTCAAATGAATGAAGTGATTTCAGTTGTAGTACCGATGTATTATGAAGAAGAAGTAGTTGACGAATGTTATCAAAGACTTACGAAGGTTATGAAGGACAATAATTATAATTATGAACTAATTTTTGTTAATGATGGTAGTAAAGACGGTACCCTAGAAAAATTATTAACTATCGCAGAAAAAGATAAGAAAGTTAAAATAATTGATTTTGCAAGAAATTTTGGTCACCAGACTGCAGTGACTGCCGGGATTGATTTTGCAATAGGGGATGCCGTCGTGATTATTGACGCTGATTTACAAGATCCGCCGGAATTGATTCCGGAAATGATTAGTAAATGGATGGAAGGATACGAGGTCGTTTATGCGAAAAGAAAAAAAAGAAAAGGAGAGTCCTGGTTTAAATTAACCACGGCAAAATATTTTTATAAATTTTTAAACTATATGTCTGAAATCGAAATTCCAAAAGATACGGGGGATTTTCGGTTAATTGACAGAAAGGTTGCCGACGTTTTTAAACAAATGACGGAGCGGAATCGGTTTGTTCGTGGGATGATTTCTTGGGTCGGTTTTCGACAAACTTGTATTGAATATGTTCGCGATGAACGATTTGCCGGGGAGACGAAATATCCTTTAAAAAAGATGTTAAAGTTTGCAGCAGATGGAATTATTGCTTTTTCTACAAAACCATTAAGAATTTTGATGACAGTTGGCTTCTTATCTGTATTGCTTTCTTTCTTTGTTTTGATCTACTCTTTGCTTGTCAAACTTTTTGGAAAAGATGTGGAGGCTGGCTGGACATCGATTATGGTTGCTATCACTTTCTTTAGTGGCATTCAATTGTTGAGCCTGGGAATTATTGGTCAGTACATTGCAAGAATATATGATGAAAGTAAAAATAGACCCATTTATATTGTCCGGGATGCTTATAATATTGGAGCTGAAAACAAAGAAAGACAGCAAAGCAGAGTTTAGTTAAAGGCAAGACAGAAAATTTAATGCAAAATACTGTAGTACGATATAAAATATTGTACTTTGAAAATCTACTTTTTGCGATTTAACCCTAGTATCAATTAAAGCTGGTTTGATAGGCCGGAAATTAATGGAATAGGTTTGCTTGTCGCTAATCCAACATAGTTGTGAATTTATTTACTAGTAAGAGGTGAGGATTTGTTTGAAAATATATAAGGGCTTTTCCAATTTTTCCGTATATGCTATTTATGTAATTTACGGGGTTATGATATTAGGTTTAATGCTATATTTTTTATTTGATTTTCGAAAAGGATATTATCCTGTTTATACAATCGGATTTTTGTTATTCTTTTTCATGTCAGTGCTGATTCTATATCGCATTTCTTCTATTTTGCAACAGATGAGTGAGAAATATATACTTTTTGGTTTAATATTGCTCTGTTTTATAATTAAATTTTGTTGGATATGGTTTGTTCGAATAGAACCATTAGTGGATTACGCGACATTTTTTTATACGGCTGTTGATTTAAGCCAAAACGAAATTATTCAAAATCGGTATGTCGCTCTTTTTCCGCATATATTTGGGTATTCATCATTTTTAAGTATTTTTATGAAAATATTTGGTGCAAGCTACATGCTTCCGCCAATTCTTAATGTTATTTTGAGTACCATTTCAGTTACTCTCATCTATTTTATTTGTAAAAAAATTGCTGATCAGAGAATCGCGATTGTGGCAAGCTTATTATGGATTTTCTTTCCTTCGCAGACGATCTATAATATGTTTGCATTGTCTGAACCGCTTTATACAACGGTACTACTTTCGATTATCGCTTTAATGATTGTTATCCATGAAAAATTGAGCGATAGATTAAAAACATTTGGTTATAGTCTTGTACTTGCTGTGTTACTCGCCTTCATGAATATGTCCAGACCTATTGCCGCTATACCAATTATTGCACTGGCAATTTGGTTTTTTATTATTGATATAAAACATATCGGAAATAAGAAAATATTTGTTAATAAAATCATTAATCTTGTAACAGTAATTATTGCATATTCATTCCTGACAACACTTTCCGATCATTATATTTCGTACCGTCTGGGAGAGGAAATTGCCACTGTTCCCGGCTATAATATTCACGTCGGTTTTAATATGGATAGTTATGGTCAATGGAACCAACATGATTCGGATTTGTTGTATTATTATAACGATATGAAAGAATTATCAGCCAATGATGTACAGAGAAAAATGCTCGAGGAAGCAAAAAATCGGATATTTCATGAGGATAATAATTTCTTCAAGCTTTTCTGTGTAAAGTTCTTAATCTTTTTAGGTAAAGATGATGCCGCTGTCGGTTATGCTAGCTCTGTTCTTGATCATCCTTTGAGATTACAAATTTTATCAGATGTATATTATTATTCTCTTTTATTAGCTTTACTTTTTGGGACTTTTATAGTTTTTAAAAAGAGAGAGCGCTCAGTGGTTATCGTTCTTTGTTTATATACCATTGGATTAACGATGGCACAAATGCTTGTTGAAGTATCATCTAGGTACCATTACTCTTTAACTATTTCATTTGTTATACTTGCATCAATAGGAATAATTAGACTAGGAGACTACATAAAGTTAAAGTTCGGTAAAACATACAGGAAGAGATTATGAAGCAGTATATGATTAGATAAATTATATGTTTGTTTTGGTGGTATAAGGCACAAAATCAAGATTATGAAATAGTATATGATTAATATAAACCAGGGGGAAAACGGTGGTTAGTCATTTAGCAAATTGAAAACTTTAAGGCCCGATTTAAAAATGAAAAAGGCTAGGGGCTAGGGGCTGTCCTAAAAGTACAAAAGAAGAGAAAAATCGGGCTTGGGGATATCAATTGTTTTTCCAGTTATCGTAAAGAAAACTCGGGCGTACGAGCCTTTAAGCGAGAGCAGAGCCGTAGTCAGAGAAAAAACATTTTCGCTTGCGAGGTAATGCTACCGAAGCCTCTCTAGTCACCGAAAAATATAAAATTTTTTTCGGTTGCGATGTATCACCGCAAAGCTTTCCTATTAGCTTAAAAAAACCGGGCATGCTTTTGTCCCGGTTTTCCTTACTTTTTCAAAAGGAAATTTGCTAATTTACGGTAATTGTTTGAGACTGTACTTGGATTTGCACCGTATTCATTCGCAACCATATTTTGAGTGGTGGATTCGTTCATTAATACATTTTTTTGAACATAGTAATCTAACGCTGCCGCATATGGTTCAATATTTTTAAAAGACGGATTTTCTTTCTCGCAATATTGCTTCCAAAGTGCTAATCCTTGCAAAATAACCGCGTCTTCCACTTCTTTCTCCACCGTATGGTCGGTAAATTCCTGAGCTACCCGTTCATGGAGCGGGTTCAATTCCTCATTTTTTACACTGAGAAGTAATGCTTCCGTTAAAAGCTCCGGGAAATGACCGGAAATTCCACCTTCCATCTTGGCAAAGCGTTCCATCAATTCAAGAGTGGAATTATGGTCGATTCCGTACAGTTTAATAATCGATAATAAGAAAGCATGATAACCAGAAAATGGTACAAGTGTGCCAATAACTAAGCTTCCCTCAATATACTCATCCTGATCACGAAAAGGAATCCTAAACCGCTTATTTGTTAAAACATCCTGTAATTCCACCATGTCTTTGTTTTCAGCGGGAACAGTAATCACCTTATAAATGGATGGATCTGCTGTTAACCACTGACTAAATAATCGTTTGACAATAGGGTTTAATTTTGAGGAGATGACTTGGAAGAATAACTCCAAGATTGTTTGTACATTTTTAATAATTTTCAACTTAGAAATTATCCATAAATTCAGCCCGGTATAATAAATGTCCATTAGTTCTGGATGTCTTTGTAAGGCTGGTTGATCGAATCTTTTAGCTTGTTCATTTATTTTTTCACCATAATTTTCGGTGGCAAACGAAAGAAGCTGCTGGTGTAAGCGGTTGAGTTCATTATTAATTATAACAGGATTTGCAACGTTTGGATTTGGCGCACCGCAACACTTTTTATATTTCTTACCACTTCCGCAAAAACATGGATCGTTTCTACCAATTATTCTCTTACTCACGACTAAGCCTCCATGATTATTATGTCACTTATATCATTATGAAGGAAAATCCAATTAAGTTCAAGAAAATCAAGTATTTACCAGTGAAACAAAGGGAAAATTCATAAAAATAGATTATTTTTCCAGTATTATCTCTCTTAAAGAATTAAACACGTTCCATTACACAAATGATATTTTGTGGATAGGTAAACTTCTATTTTATAAGCGGCAAGAAAATTTGAAGACAAGTTTCCTTAAACAAGCAGTTTTTCTGGTCGTCAGTACCATTTTCCGTCTTTTAAAGCAAAACTTGGTCTTGAGATGTGTTGTCAGTGCCATGTTTCAGTCTATCAAAGCAAAACTTGGTCTTCAGATGTGTTGTCAGTGTCATTTTTCCGTCTTTTAAAGTAAAAATTGGTCTTGAGGTGTGTTGTCAGTGCCATATTTCAGTCCATCGATGCAAAATTTGGTCTTGAGACATGTTGTCAGTGCCATATTTCAGTCTACGGATGCAAAATTTGGCGCTGAGACTGGCTATCAGTGTCATTTTTCCGTCTTTTAAAGCAAAACTTGGTCTTCAGATGTGTTGTCAGTGCCATATTCCAGTCTATCAAAGCAAAACTTGGTCTTGAGACGTGTTGTCAGTGCCATATTTCAGTCCATCGATGCAAAATTTGGTCTTGAGATGTGTTGTCAGTGCCAAATTTCAGTCTATCAAAGCAAAACTTGGTCTTGAGACGTGTTGTCAGTGCCAAATTTCAGTCTATCAAAGCAAAACTTGGTCTTGAGATGTGTTGTCAGTGCCATATTTCAGTCCATCGATGCAAAATTTGGTCTTGAGATGTGTTGTCAGTGCCAAATTTCAGTCTATCAAAGCAAAAATTGGTCTTGAGACGTGTTGTCAGTGCCAAATTTCAGTCTATCAAAGCAAAACTTGGTCTTGAGATGTGTTGTCAGTGCCATGTTTCAGTCTATCAAAGCAAAACTTGGTCTTGAGACGTGTTGTCAGTGCCATTTTTCCGTCTTTTAAAGTAAAAATTGGTCTTGAGGTGTGTTGTCAGTGCCAAATTTTAGTCCATCGATGCAAAATTTGGTCTTGAGACGTGTTGTCAGTGCCAAATTTTAGTCCATCGATGCAAAATTTGGTCTTGAGATGTGTTGTCAGTGCCATATTTCAGTCCATCGATGCAAAATTTGGTCTTGAGATGTGTTGTCAGTGCCATATTTCAGTCTATCAAAGCAAAAATTGGTCTTGAGACGTGTTGTCAGTGCCATATTTCAGTCTATGGATGCAAAATTTGGCGCTGAGACTGGCTATCAGTGTCATTTTTCCGTCTTTTAAAGCAAAACTTGGTCTTCAGATGTGTTGTCAGTGCCATATTTCAGTCTATCGATGCAAAATTTGGTCTTAAGGTGTGTTGTCAGTGCCAAATTTTAGTCCATCGAAGCAAAATTTGGTCTTGAGGTGTGTTGTCAGTGCCATATTTCAGTCCATCGATGCAAAATTTGGTCTTGAGATGTGTTGTCAGTGCCATATTTCAGTCCATCGATGCAAAATTTGGTCTTAAGGTGTGTTGTCAGTGCCAAATTTTCATTTTTCTTCGCTGAATTTGGCATCGATAACCATACTCACAACCACCTTTCAATCTTCCTCAAAAAATTTTTTAAAAGAATTCTGATGGGATACAAGTTTGATATAATAATAGTAACTTAATTTTTATTAGATTGGATTTTGTCAGTTTTTCTTCTTTTCAAGAGTGCTGAACGATTTTTTCCTTCTCTATTTATTTTTTATGTAATCTTATTAAGCGATAAAAGGAGAAACTCTATGTTTATGAGAAAGAAGTCCTTCAAAAGTTTTCTAGTTGCTATCATCTTCGTTCTTCTATTTCCACCAACTGGGTTGGCAATAGACCAAAGTGATATTCAAATGCAATCACAAATGGATTATAGAGTCAAAAATCATCAAAATACTGCTTCGAATAAAAATATCGACGATGCAAAGGTGAAAAGGGAGTATCATAAATACCAAAGTGATTTTTATACTCAAGGAGTGGAACAGGTTGACTTAACCAAAGTAAATGACCGTCGAATTGTTGTGAAATGGTTGGAAGGGAAAATATTTGATGCAACAAAATATGGTCTTATTCCTATGACAGTTTCCGGTATTCTAAAAGAGAGAAATATTTATTTGGTTAAGGTTCCTGAAACAATAGATTATAAAGAGATTTTGCAAGAATTGAAGAACGATCCGGACCAAATTTCGGTCGAACCGGATTATCTAACAACGTCTTCCTATATTCCCGCAGATTCCGGTTTTTCCAAACAGTGGTATTTATCGCGAATAGATTTACCAAAAGCATGGGATATTACAAAAGGTTCAGCGGATGTAACCATTGCAGTTCTTGATACAGGTATTAAGGCGGACCATCCTGAGTTTAGAGGACGGCTGTTGCCGGGTTATGATTTCGTAAATCATGATGCAGATCCGAGTGACGATAATGGACATGGTACACTAGTTGCAGGAATTATTGCTGCAAGTCCCAATCAATCCGGTATTGTCGGCATTGATTTGAATGCCAAAATTCTCCCTGTGAAAGTTTCAAATCGTCAGGGTAATGGTTCTGTCATTGATGCAGTCAGTGGAATCTATTATGCAATTGAAAGAGGGGCCGATGTAATCAACATGAGCTACTCCAGCTATGAGTATTCTGAAGTTGAAGCAACGGCTATTGCTGAGGCGCATAGCAAAGGCATTGTGCTTGTGGCGGCTGCAGGGAATGATGGAGGTGACAACTGGTCTTATCCTGCATCTTACAAAGAAGTAATTAGTGTCGCTTCAACAAATAATAGGGATGAACCATCAACATTTAGCAATTCTGGTGATTTCATTGATTTGGCTGCACCGGGTGAGGATATCATCGGACCAAGTTATATGGGTGGGTATCAGGTTGGTAGTGGAACATCATTTTCTGCGCCAATCGTCAGTGGAATTGCCGGACTAATTTTGGCTGAACATCGGGACTGGAATCCGGCTCAAATAGAATGGGCAATGGAGCTTACAGGGGCAAATATTGTTGCAGGTAATTGGAATCCAAATTATGGTTTTGGTCGGGTAAATGCGTATGGTGCACTAACTGTCCAGCTACCTTCATTGGCCGATGAATCCCCCGATACAAGTGAAAAGGCTGAACCAATTGATGTCAATCAAGTGGTGACTGATCGAATCAATATGCCGATGGATGATGATTGGTATACGTTTGACATTTCAAAACAAGCTGATGTAACGATTCAATTGTCAAATTTTGCCGAATATCTTAATGTTGTAGGTATACTTTTTAAAAAAGATGGCGGCCAATTAGTTGAAAGCCAGGTAATCGATGACTATGACAGTGGAGAGAATGAAACTTATTCGGTTCGTTTGGATGCTGGTACGTATTATTTAGTTGTCTATGACTTCTACAACCATTGGTCAACGGAAGAGTATCAATTGGAAATTTTGGCACCGTCACTGGCACAGGAAGATTCGGATGATCAAGATACACCAATATTTCCTGATATCGTCAATCATTGGGCTAGGGTCAATATTGAAAAGTTAGCCCGGCAAGGTTTTATTTTCGGATACCCGGATGGGAGTTTTGGCCCTAACGATATGATTAACCGGGCTTCCACAGCAACTTTAATTGGAAGGGTGCTCGGATTGCAACCTGATCCCGAAGCAATTCAAGTTTTTTCAGATGTACCTTCTAATCATTGGGCAAGTGGCAATATTGGTGCAGTTACTAAAGCCGGAATCATGATTGGTGATGAGAATGGTCTTTTCCATCCGGACAGTCAGCTAACAAGAGAAGAAATGGCAGCAGTGCTTGTTCGGGTTTTTCAATTGACAGGGACAAGCACAAAAACCTTTTCTGATGTATCTGTGAAATCTTGGTCGTATCCCTACATTGAAAAATTGATTGCAAACAACATTGCTTATGGCTATCCGGACGGAACCTTTAGACCAAGGAATAGTATTACAAGAGCCGAATTTGCAACAATGGTCGAACGTGGACTGGATTTGGAATAATTTCCAAAATGGAGGAATAAATTTTTTTGCTTCCTCGCTACTTAGTATAGGCGTTAAAGGATTTATATATGGAGAGGTGGATACGTTAGTATTGAATGTGTGAGTCCGCGAGTCTACATCCTTTGATGCTTGGCGGCGTAGCTCGTAAATCATTCCCACAGAGTCCATGTGAAAGTCTATCTTTTGACTTTATGTTCAAAACTAGATAGCGAAAGGTAAATTTTTTAAGATGAAAATAAGAGGGGCTACCCGGAAAGTCATTTTTTCGACTTTTGGTTGCCCCTCCATATTGTATACCTTTTTTGAGTAGATATTAGGGGATCTCCATTTTTCGGACAACCCTTCAATTTCGAATTATAAATTATGAACAAAAGCTAAATTTGTAGATTGTATAGACTAAAAATACTGCGAGACTTCTCTTGTCAGGGAGTTATCCGGACCTAAAGCCTTTACCCTGCGCATCAAAGAACAAGAGCTTAATTTGCATTTTTCCAGTTGATTGTACGAACTAAAAACACAGCGAAGTCTTCTCTAGTTAAAGAGTTTTCCGGTCCGAATTTTGTCGGGCTAATGCCGGTTGTAATACCTGCCCCGTATAGCCGGCCAATCGAATCGGCATACCATGAACCCGATGGAACGTCCGTAAAAGGAAAGCTCCCACTAAGTTCCGGAAATTGATAGATTCGTTGTAATACTTCTGCCATCATGCCTCGTGTGAAAGTTCCGTTCGGGTCGAAAATATTCCCGGGCAATCCTTTGAAATAGCCTTCATCAACGGCTGCCGCAATTTCCCGATAATATGGATGAGATTGATCAATATCAAAAAATCCCGGGTCAGGTCTATTGCTAAGGTCTATATGGTTCGCACGAGTTAATAGTAAAACAGCTTCATAGCGGGTCAGTTTTCGTCCAAAACCGAATTGATCATCGCCAATCCCGTTTAAAAGCCCGCAGTCGTATAAATAAGAAATGGCTTCCTCTGCGTAATTCCCGACAGGTACATCATTAAATCTATATTTTAAATAACTTGATGCGATATAACCTTTCTTTCCAGTCTCTGTTTGTACCGGGTACCAGACAAAGTGGTTCTGTTTATTGACGTTTTCCTCATATTGAAATGGTCCGGTAATGGTTATTACTTCTCCGGTTTTTAACGTCGTCCCTTTACTATCGGTGGTTGGACTCTCCCGTAAATACACATCTGCAGTTGTTTCAGCTTTTTGCCCTTGATGAAAAGAGTACTTAGTTTTTGTAAAAGGACCCTCAAAATAAAATTGCTTTGTAATGAATTTTATATTTTCGTCACTATCCGGGTTGTACTGGAAGTCCTCCCGGGAAAATTTTAGTCGTGTAACATTGGTTAGACTGAAGTCTTTAATAATATCGTACACTTTTTCTTGGTAGGCTTCAGGATTTGGCTTTCCTGTTGATTGAACAACCGGACTATTTACAGGTTTTGTCCCATTGTATGCCATTATGGCAAAATACCAATGTTCCAATACGTTTCGGTTTTTTTCATTAATGGCAGGTAAATCCCTTCGATTGAAATTTTTTCTTAAGATGTCAACTCCGGCACGAATATTGTATTCAATGTCAAATTTCAATCGCTCTGGATCATAACCTGATTGGTTCGTAACTTGCATAATTCCGATTCCGCCGTCATCACTGATTAATGGCTCTCCCGCTGATTTGAATTGTTGCCAACTGCTTTCTACTTCGGCAATAGCTTTTACAATTTCCGGTGGTACATTATATTCCAAGGCTATCTCGGTTAGCATTTTATTAATTGTTTGTTTGTTCGGGTTGTTCATTGCAGACGTTTTTGTTTCCGCAGCATCCACACTTATTGAAAAACTCTCAAAAATAAAACTGAAAGACAATAAGGCTATTAAAATAACATACAACCGTTTTCCCATTCACTTCCTCACCATCCTTAATTATTTTATACAAATAGAATACCATATTATGAGAATGACTGTCTTAAAAAGTTTGCTTGCGTTTCCATATATTTTTGCCTTTGCAAACTTACCCAGGATTGTAGAATTGGTAAATTTCCAAAAGACAATGAATCTATGACCGGTATAATATTTGTTCCTTCTATAGATATTGTTCATACCATATTGAGTGAAATTTTCCCCATTTGATACCAACAAAACTCTAATAATTGAAGTTTAATAAAAAATTAACAGTTTTCTATTGTTATCTTAATATTATGGTAGTAAAATAGAAAAGACGAATGATTACCAAGCTTAATTAATAATTAATTAAGTATATTAAGGATATTTTCGCACTTTTGTTATAGGAATTCGCTTTCATTTTTTGAAAACCGAATATATAAAAAACTCATCATTTTTTCCTAGAAAGGTAATAAGGTATTGGTATGTGCGTCTCATTTTTGGACGCTTGCCATAAATAAAAAAAGAAGGAGAGGAATGTATGGCTACACAGAGGCGATGGAGAAGAGGTATAGCGATAGTAACGATGGTAGCAGCACTTCTGGGTTTCGGAGTAGCAACAAGTGTATCTGCAGAAGAAATTAAGTTTAGAGATGTCCCGGAAACCCACATGTACTATAAAACTATCAATGATCTGGCAGGAAAAAATGTGATTTCAGGTTATCCGGATGGCACATTTAAACTTGATAAAGGACTACAACGCGCTGAATCTGCAAAAATTTTGACTACGATTCTAAAGTTAGATGTGAGCAGCGAGAAGACTCCTTTTACGGATGTGGCAGACGGACAATGGTACACGGATTCTGTTAAAACCTTGTTTAAAGCAGGTTATATTCAAGGTTATGACCGTAAATTTGAGCCAGACCGTGAAACCACCCGTGCTGAATATGCACAGATGTTAGTTAATGCTTATGATATTCCGGAAGCAGACATCCAATTACCTTTTACAGATGTGGTAAAAGGTGAGTGGTATGAACCCGCTGTTAAAGCGCTCTATGCAAGTGGTCTTATAACCGGTATTGACGAAGATTCTTTTGCACCGAACCAATCCATTAAACGTGGGGATGCTGTATGGTTGTTGGCAAAAACCGATGCAAAATTTGGGCCATATAAATTAACAATCTTACATACCAATGACACTCATGCCAATTTGGATAATATTGCAAAACGTGTGACCGGTGTAAAAGCAGAAAAGGCGAAAAATCCTAATGCTCTACTACTTGATGCCGGTGATGTTTTCCAAGGAACACTTTATTTTAATGAATTTCATGGACAAGCTGATTTGAAATTTATGAACTTAATGGGTTATGATGCAATGACTTTTGGTAACCATGAATTCGATCTTGGAGCCACACCTGAAGGCCACCAAGCTTTAGTTGATTTTATTAAAGGAGCACAGTTCCCGTTTGTTAGTTCAAATATTGATTTTTCCGGTGATGAAAAATTTACTGGTCTATTCAGTGACCTTATTTCAAGTGAACCGGAAAAAGGAAAAATTTATAATGGCATTATAAAAGAAATAAATGGAGAAAAGGTAGGTATTTTCGGATTAACGACAGCTGAAACGGTTGATATCTCAAGTCCGGGTGCGGTTAAATTTGAAGATTATCTTGCTGAAGCTGAAAGAGCCGTTAAAGCCTTTGAAGGAAGGGGTGTTAATAAGATTATTGCACTGACCCATATTGGTTATGATGATAATGCTAATGTTGATAACGACCTGACATTAGCAACAAAGGTTGATGGCATCGATGTGATTGTTGGGGGTCATAGCCATACAACATTAACGACGCCTGTTGTTGTTGATAAGGACGAGAATGGAGCTAAAAAAGATCCGACCGTTATCGTACAAACCGGTGCAAACAATACAAACTTAGGGGTATTGGATGTAAAGTTTAGCAAAAATGGTGTTATTAAAGAGTCAGAGGGAAAATTAATTCCGGTAGCTAATTTAAAACCGGATAAGGAGGCAGAGGAGCTTCTTAAACCATATGCTTCCAAAATTAAAGAGGTATCCGAAAAAGAAATTGGTGTCACGTTGGAAAAAGCATTGGAAAATCCGAGACTTGGTGAAGGACAATCTTCCGGTATAAGTGTCCGGAACCATGAAACGATCCTTGGAAACATCATAACGGACGGTATGTTGGCTAAAGCAAAAGAATACAATCCAAATACGGTAATGGCATTGCAAAATGGTGGTGGAATCCGTGCAGCAATTGAAGCCGGTCCTGTAACAAACGGAGAAGTCATCAAGGTCTTACCATTTGGAAACACACTTGCTGTCATGGATCTGACTGGAGCTGATTTGAAGGCAGCTTTTGAAGTAAGCCTCAGATCATACCCGGGTGAAAACGGTGGATTCCTACATGTCGCAGGCGGAAAAGTAGAATTTGATTCAACTAAACCAGTGGGCCAACGAGTTGTGAACGTATATATAAAAAATGCAGAGGGAGCATATACTCTTGTAGTCGATAATCAAACTTACACAATTGCAACCAATGCATTTACTGCTCAAGGTGGCGATGGATTTGATGTCTTTGCAAAAATATACAAAGCCGGAAAAGTAACGGATCTTGGTTTATCTGACTGGGAAAACTTCCGCGACCATCTTGTAAGCTTAGACAAAATTCCTACAGAACTTGAAGGAAGAATCGTGGACGTTGCAGAAGGAAAATAATTTTATTGCCAACTAAATTCGGTTGTTGCTGTTGATATGCGGGTTGCCTAAGTAAGCAGTGAAATAATTTTTATAGGCTACTGGGTTCGGTAGTTGCTGTGGGTATGTCGGTTAAGCAATGTAGAGGGGAAGTAATTTTATTCCCGACTGAATGCGGTTGTTGCTGTCGGTATGTCGGTTGGTCAAGCAGAAGGAAATAATTTTTATCGGTGACGAAATTGGTAACTATTCCCAGCATTTACGAGACAAACGATTTTTCGAAAAGATTTAATGCTTATTAGTGACTATTTTGGTAGAAAGGGGGATTTAGCGTCCCCCTTTTTTTGTTTATACCATTTGGACGGTTTATTATAGTATTTCTCGGAGCCACCTTCCAGTTCACCAATGCAAATTTTGTCCCAGAGAGTAGTCCTTTGGTCCACTTTTTACTTCTTCATCGCTTGATTTGACCCCGAAAGCTGTTCTCGATGCCACTTTTCAGTTTATCGAGGCCAAATTTGGCATTGAGGTCTGTTCTCAGTGCCACTTTTCAGTTTATCTGAGCCAAATTTGGCATTGAGGTCTGTTCTCAGTGCCACTTTTCAGTTTATCTGAGCCAAATTTGGCACTGAGACGTGTTCTCAGCGCCATTTTTCAGATCTTCAAAGCTAAATTTGGTACTGAGGGTAGCTGTCAGTGCCACTTTTCAGCTTATCGGAGCCAAATTTGGCATTGAGGCCTATTCTCAGTGCCACTTTTCAGTTTATCTGAGCCAAATTTGGCATTGAGATGTGCTCTCAGTGCCACTTTTCAGCTTATCTAGTCCAAATTTGACATTGAGATGTGCTCTCAGTGCCACTTTTCAGCTTATCGAAGCTAATTTTCGCACTGAGACTCGCTGTCAGTGCCATTTTTCAGTTCATCAAAGCTAAATTTGGTATTGAGACTCGCCGTCAGTGCCACTTTTCAGCTTATCGAAGCTAATTTTCGCACTGAGACTCGCTGTCAGTGCCATTTTTCAGTTTTTCGGAGCTAATTTTCGCACTGAGACTCGCTGTCAGTACCATTTTTCAGTTTATCGGAGCTAATTTTCGCACTGAGACTCGCTGTCAGTACCATTTTTCAGTTTTTC
>Ga0207789_1000449_pt1 | contig 14868 bp, 15 predicted proteins | sample HigsolmetaGSP12D_FD_184840 | JGI IMG/M metagenome (GOLD analysis project Ga0207789, IMG submission 184840) | High solid enriched microbial communities from the Joint BioEnergy Institute, USA - SP1-2-D (SPAdes) | ecosystem: Engineered > Bioreactor > SSF (Solid state fermentation) > Aerobic >...
GCGGTTACTGGATACTAACGTGCTTTCACCGGAACAAGTCCAACAATTGCAGGTGTGTCAGTCTGCCCAGGACCCGCTTGCCTTGCGCAACCAGTTGGAGGCGTTGCTTTCCCGCTCCGCGACGCCTGCCTCCACCGCACGGCCTGTGGAGGCTGTCTGACAGCCTCCACAGGGTAACATGGGTAACAAAAATACATGAGTGATCCATTCTCCTTCGGTAACATTTTTATATGAGTTGACACGCCAAGCGAAGAGGCCGGGCGGGATTGTCCACGTTCCCGGCCTCAAATTCGCCGCATATGGATAGCGGGCGATTGAACGAAAGCGCCGGGGCTCGTCCACGGGGACAACGACATATTTCTCCGTTCCAGGGAATCCGGTATAATAAAAGTATCAACGCAGGGGGTGCCGTATGAGCGACAGCGGAAACGAGCTGATCCTGTCGGAGATTCGGAAGGTACATACGAGACTCGACCGGATGGACCAGAGATTCGACCAGGTCGAGAGCCGGCTCGACCAGGTGGACCAGCGGCTTGATCAGATGGACAAGCGCTTCGATCAAGTCGAAAGCCGTCTTGACCAAGTCGAGAGTCGTATTGACCAAGTGGACCGGCGGCTTGATCAGATGGACAAGCGTTACGATCAAGTCGAAAGTCGGCTTGACCAAGTCGAGAATCGTATTGACCAAGTGGACCGGCGGCTTGATCAGATGGACAGGCGTTTCGATCAGGTCGAAAGTCGGCTCGATCAGCACGAAGGGATGTTGTCGCAATTGATTCAAATTACAGCCGCGACGAATTCGCGGGTGGAAGAATTGACGGAGGATGTTCATCAGATCAAGGAGAGCATCGCCGCGATGACGGAGACGCAGCGGACGATGCTTCAGATTCAACAGGAACAGCAGAAGATATTGGATCGTCTGTCCGTTCGCTCCATCGCCCACGAAGCCGATATTGCCGAGCTGCGGCGCATCAAATAAACGCAATTCCTTCCACTCCATCTGCCGCAGCGACATCTTCTTTTAGCGTATACGGTCTTACACCGCCTGGACGACGGAGAACCCCGGAGCGGCGGTCTGCCCCGGGGGTTGCGGTTCCGCGTTCCAGTCGGACGCGCCGTCTTCGAACCGTCAGGAAGAAGCCGCCTGCTCCCGATACGGATTGAAATTCGTTCGTGTACAATTCCTCGGCCTTAACCTGACCTTCCTTCAGTTCGCCGTTGGCGACCAGCCAGTCGATCCAGACCTGGTACGCCTTTGGCTTCCAGTCCGAACTCGATATTGCCCCGCGCCGTCTTCCACGGGAACAGCGCATACTGCTGGAAGACGATGCCGCGATCGAGCCCGGGACCTAAGATGCGCTCGCCGTCCATGAGGATTTGGCCCCGCGTCGGTTCCGAGAGGCCGCTGATCATATCGAGCAAAGTCGATTTGCCGCAGCCGCTCGGCCCGACCAGCGTCAGGAACTCGCCTTCCCGAACGGCGAAATTCAGATCCTTGACCGCCGTGAACGGCCGCATGGCGCCTTTGTTCTTCGGATTGCGGACGTTGAACGTTTTCGTGACGTTGTCGAAGCGGATTTTTGCGTTTGCCGGCATCGTTCTCTCCCCTTCATGCGGAAAATAAAAAGCCCAGTGAACAAACGGCGATCGTTTGTCCGCTGAGCTTCCGGTTGAGCTGGTCAGCATCCCCTATTCCATTTTCCAACCGTAATTCCAACCAATCCGATATGGATATATTATCATTGAAACCCTGTTTGTCAATAGCCAAAAAGCATAAATTTGGCAAAAAAATCCCCCCTTGCGATTGCCCTTGTAGTCGGGCGGGATTGCCCGCGTTCCCGGGGCTCGAATACGCCGCGTATCGACCGACGGCGGGCGATCGAATGAGATCGCCCGAGATTCCGCCCCTGGACGACACGGATTTGCCAAAAGACCGGAATCGCGGTATTTTTAACATAAATGTGCGATAATTTCGCTTAAGCAAGGCGGGTTCGAGCCAAAATGCCGGTAAACATTCGGGATATCGCCAAGGCGGCAGGGGTGTCGGTAGCGACGGTGTCCAAAGCCTTGAACGGCTACAGAAGCGTAAACGCCTCCACCCGCGAGAAGGTGCGGCGGATTGCGGAGGAGATGCAGTTCCAACCGAACGCGGCGGCCCGGTCGCTCGTCGGGCAGCGCTCGATGACGCTCGGCGTGCTGCTGACGACGGGGCTGGCGCATCCGTTTTTCGCCAGTCTGCTCGGGGGAGTGGACCAGGCGCTGAAGGAGCGGGGCTACGATCTGATCTACCTGGCCCAGGTTCCGTTCCATCAGGAATACAACTTCGTCCGGCACTGCCGCAGCCGCAACGTGGAAGGCGTGCTCGTGTTCGGCTTCCAGGAGTCGGACATGGACTTCCGCGAGCTGATTGAGGCCAAGCTGCCGGCCGTCTTCATCGACATGGACATCGAAGGCAGCCATATCGCCACGATCTCGTCGGACAACGTCGACGCGATCCGGTCGGCGGTGCGGCGGCTGTGCGAGTGGGGCCACCGGCGCATCGCGTTTATCGCCGGGCAGCCGGGTTCGTATGCAAGCCGGACGCGGTTCGAAGGGTATCGCGCCGGGCTGGCCGCAAGCGGGCTGCCGTTCCGGCCGGAGTACGTTCTCGCCGGCGACTTCACGCGGGAGAGCGGGTACGAGGCGATGAAGCGGCTGCTGGCGCTGCCGCGGGAGGAGCGGCCGACGGCGGTCGTCTGCTGTTCCGACATGAGCGCGATCGGCGCGATGGAAGCGGCGGCCGAGGCCGGCTTGTCCGTTCCGGACGACGTGTCCGTCGTCGGCTTCGACGATATCGAAGCGGCGCGCAGCGTCCGTCCGGCGTTGACGACGATCCGCCAGGACACGCACGCGATCGGGCGCAAGGCGGTGGAACTGCTCGACGACCTGATTCGCGAGGCGGACATTCCGTCGAAGCGGGTGATCTTGCCGACGCAGTGGGTGTCCCGCGGGACGTGCGCGCCGGCCCCGTGACCCAAAGTGAAGCGGCAGCCGATCCCGGCCTGCCCGCGATGAATTCAGGTATCCTCCCGCAACGAATCGATCAAGTTCATCCTGGACAGACGCCGCATCGGGCCTTGCACCGACAGCAGCCCGACGAGCAGCGCCGCGCCGCAGGCGATCCAGGCGCCGGTCCAGGGGAAGCGGAACGGCATCCCTTGCAGGCCCGAAAATTCTACGAACAGCGCATAGCTGAGCCCGATGCCGCACACAAGTCCCCAGAAGCTGCCGATCGCGCCGTACCAGACGCCTTCGAGCGAGGCCATGCGGCGAAGCTGGCCCATCGTCATGCCGACCGCCTGCAGCAGTCCGAATTCGCGGCGGCGCAGCAGCAAGTTCGTCTGCACGGTGTTGATGATGTTCAGGCTGCCGATGCCGCCGATGACGATCAGGAAGCCGTAGACGAAAATTTGCATCTGCAGATTGAACTGACGCTCTTGCTTCTGCTGCTCGGCGATGTCGGCCAGACGGACGTTCGGCAGGGAATTCGCGATCGCCTCCAGCTTGTCGCGAACCGCCGCGTAATCGGCTCCGTCCTGCATGGCGATATCGACCCCGTGCAAGCGTCCCCCGTTCGCGCGGTCGGGATCATCGTCCGGGACGGCCTCCTTCAGCCGCTCGAACACCGGCCTGGGCGCCATCAGGTTCAGGTTCTGAGCCAGGTACATCTGGCCGAAGGGGGATTGCGACAGAATGCCCCCCACCGTCACTTCCCGGAACGAGCCGGACGCGGCCTCCCCGCCCTCCCGTTGGCCGGACATATCGATGATCAGTTTGTCGCCGACCTGGTAACGGGTCATATCGAGCAGCGTGCGCTTCCCCGTCTGCGGATCGGCCGGCTTGACCGCCTGTACGATGAGCACGGCGTTCTCCGCCGCCAGCTTGTTGGGATCGGCCGTGCCGGCGAGCAGATAAGGCGCCGAATCGCGCAGTCTGGCGTCGTCATAAAGATTGATTTGCCCCAGCACGATGTCGTACCGGCCGTCTCCCTTCTGTCCGACAGTAGCGTCGCTTCGCAGAACAGAGTACAGTTGCGGATTCATCTTGCTCTCGGGAACCCAGACCGCGCCGCTGACCAGGCTGTAACTGCCGTATACGCCCTTGACCCCCGGCGTGGCCGCCAGCTCGTCCATTTGCTGCTGCGTGATGAAGGGGGTGTCGGTCACGTCGTCCGGATAGAGCGAGAAGGCGATCCGATCTTCCTCATTGATATCGGCCGTCAACCGGAAAGCTTCCTGGGTAAAATAATGGAACACGATAAAAAGGCAAACGCTGATGACAATCGAAAAGGTGGTGATGCGGAACTTGCTCCGGTTGCGCCGAATGTTCTTGGCCGCCATCTTGCCCCCGACGCCGACCGCCTGCAGGGGAGACGGAATCCGGCTCCGGCGGAACGACTCCCGCACGATGCTGCCCGCCCCTCGCACCGCTTCGACCGGCGAGACCAATGCCGCTTTGCGCGCCGGAAGCCAGGCCGCCAGGTAGACCGAGAGCAAGCCGACCAGCGCGCTGCCGCCGATGATCCAGGCATGCCAGCTCAGCCGGAAGTCTTCCATCTGCAAGATTTGGAATCCCGCCGCCAGCATCAGCCGGATGACGAGCCACAGCGCTCCGCAGCCGACGAGCAGCCCGAGCGGAACCCCGATCGCCGCCAGCGTCGTCGCTTCCCTCAGCACCAGTCCCCGCAGCTGGACCGGCGTCGCCCCCAGCGTGCGCAGCAGGCCGAATTGGCGAATCCGCTCGAGAATCGAGATGTGGAAGATGTTATAGATGACCGCCGCGGTCGACAGCACCACCAGGGCGATTAGCGTTCCAAAGATGACGGAGATGCCCCGGTTGATGCCCGGGTCCGACGTTTCGCCCATATAGGCGAGCATTTGATCGTTCGCCTTCATCTTGTAGCCCAGATGGGCGAACTCGTCCAGATGGCTGCTGATGTCGACCCCGGACTTCAAGGCGGCGAACAGAGTGAACGGTCCCGCCGGCACCTCCTTCGCCAGCGTATAGGCCGCCGACTCGGCGTTCATCTGGCCGGAACGGCTGTTGATCAGCACGCCGACGATTCGATAAACGGTCGGCTTCCCGTCCGGTCCGTTCAGCGTCGTCTCCTCTCCCACCTTCGGGGTGCCGGGCAGGTGGGAGAGCATCCATTGCTCCACCACGAGCTCCCGGTCGTTCTGCGGCCAGCGCCCTTCCTTCAGATGAAGGGGCGCCAGCGCGAACAACCCGGAGTCGGCCTCTCGCAAGGCCGCCTTGTACGTCCCGCCGAGCTTCGTGACCGGCCCCTCGGCGACGAAGCCGAGCTTGCCGATCCGCACGTTGTTGCGCAGCTCGTCGTACAGTTTGGCGTCGGCTTGCGGATAGGCGAAGTGATACGCTCCCTGTTCGTAGATCGCCTGCCTCAGCGCGTTGTCCAACAGACTTTGCCCCATCGTGCCGATGGCGCTGATCAGCGCGACCGACAGCATAATGCCGATGACCGTCAGCAGCGACCGCTTGCCCTGCCGCTTCAAGTACCGGCCGGCCAGCGCTCCGTAGCTTCTCATACGCCGCTCCCCCCGCGCGTGTCGCTCATCAGCTTGCCGTCCTGCATCCGCAGCACGCGGTCGGCTTCGGCGGCGACGTTCAGGTCGTGGGAGATGACGACGACGGTCTGATGGAATTGCCGGACGGCCAGCTTGAGCAGCTCCAGCACCTCGCGGCCGTTCGCGCTGTCCAGGTTGCCGGTCGGCTCGTCCGCGAGCACGATGGCGGGACGGTAGGCGAGCGCGCGGCCGATCGCCACCCGCTGCTGTTGGCCGCCGGACAGCTCCGACGGCAGATGCTTGCGCCGTTCGTCCAGCCCGAGCGTCCGGATCAAGTCCTCGATATATCCTTTGTCCGGCCGACGGTGGTCGAGCAGCAGGGGCAGTTGAATGTTTTCCTCGACGTTCAGGACGGGAATCAGGTTGTACGATTGGAAAATAAACCCGATCTTCCGCCGCCGGAAGACGGCGCGCTCCCGCTCCTTCAACGCGTACAGGTCTTCTCCGTCAATGCGCACCGTGCCGCTCGACGGCCGGTCGAGTCCGCCGAGCAGATGGAGCAGCGTGCTCTTGCCCGAGCCGCTGGCGCCGACGATGGCGACGAATTCTCCTTGCGGCACGCTGAAGGTGACGTCGCGGAGCGCTTCCACCCTGGTGCTGTCCTTGCCGTATGTTTTGCCCAGATGTTCCGCTTCGATGACGTTCATCGTCTGCTTCATCCTTCCCCCGTAATCTAGGAGAAAGTATAGCGATCGAACCTTACAACGGGACGCTGCCAAGCTTACAGCTTTGTAAGGGAGGCGCCGCCTTGCCCGTCTCCCCCGTCGCGGCCGGCGGGCAAGGCGGCGACGAACGTCATGCCGCCGGCTTCGTTGCGCACGGCCGACAAGATGCCTTCGTGCCGCTCCACGATCGACTTGGCGAGCGCAAGACCCAGGCCGACTCCGCCGCCCGGCCGCGCGCGATAAAACTTCTTGAAGATATGCGGAAGGTGCCGCTCCGCGATGCCTTCTCCTTCGTCGCGGACGATCAGGCGGACGAATACCGGCGTGCGTTCCGTCCGCACGGTGACGGCGCTTCCCGCAGGGCTGTGCTCCACCGCGTTCTTGATCAGGTTGCCGATCGCCTCGGCCAGCCAGTGCGGGTCGTGAACCGCCTCGAGCGGCCGGTCCGGCGGCACGATTCGGATGTCGACCTGCCGCTGCGCCGCCAGCGTGCGCAGCGGCTCGGCCGCCCGCTCGATCGTGCCGGCCAGAGGCGCGCGAACCGGCTGCAGTTCCAGCGCGTCCGCCTCGAGCCGGGCGATCTTGAGCAAGGTCAGCGTGAGCCATTCCATCCGTTCCAGCTCCCGCCGGCAGATGTCCAGAAATTCCTTCGCGTCCGCAGGGGACGTCCGCTCGTCCTGAAGCAGCTCCGTGTAGACCATGAGCGAGGCGAGCGGGGTTTTGAGCTGGTGGGAGATGTCGGCGATCGTCTCCTTGAGGAAAGCTTTGTCCCGATGGAGCTGCGAGATCGTCTCCCGCAGGCGGAGGGCGAGCTCCTGGACGCCGTGCGCGAGCAGGCCGAGGTCGTTCTCCTCGTAGATTCGGTAATCGAGCGGCCGATTCTGCTTGACGACCGCCTCCAGCGCGTAGGCGAGCCGGCGAATTTGCCGGTTCGGTCGGTCGAATTCGCGGAGGAGGAGCACGGCCAGAGCGGCGAACAGCAGCGGCAAGCCGATCGTGAGCGTTGTTACGAGGCGGCGCCGCTCTTCGCCGACGACCGGCAGCAGCGAGCCGTCCAGCTCGGTGTCAAGCCCGTAGCGGGCCGCCAGCCGGCGGCCGGCCGCCTGTGCTTGCGGATCGGCGGCCGTCTCCTTCGAAGCGAACAGCGCCGGCAGTTCGGCGGCCAGCTCGGGATGCCGGGCGGCCAGTTCGCCGATCAGCGCCGCGTCGCGGTCGAGCCAATCGCGCTTGAGCCGGTTCGACTCGTAAGCGGCCAGCGCCTGGGCGAGGAGCACGGATACGACGGCGGCGGCGAGGAGCAGCAGCGCCAAGCGGCGGGTGCCGGCGTTCCGCCACAGCCGGCCGGCGCCGGCGAGGAGCGCGTTCAACCGTTCCATCGGTAACCCGCCCCCCGAACGGTTACGATGAGGCGCGGGGCGTTCGGCTCGTCTTCGATCTTCTCGCGCAGCCGGCGGATGTTGACCGCCACCGTATTGTCATCCATATAGTCGCCGCCGTCCTGCCACAGGTGCTGCAAAATTTGCTCCTTCGAGAGAACGGCGCGGGGATGGCTCATCAGCAGGGCGAGCAGCCGAAATTCGGTGACGCTGAGCGGAACGTCGCGGCCGTTCTTCGCCAGCCTCATTTCGCCGGTGTGCAGCGTCAGCCCTGCGCTGCGGAGCACGGCCGGCTCGCCGCCAGGCGGGCGGACCGCGGCGGAACGGCGCCGGAGCACGGCCTGAATCCGCGACAAAAATTCGCGCAGCCGAAACGGCTTCGTCACGTAGTCGTCGCCGCCGATGTCGAGGCCGCGAACGACGTCCAGTTCGCTGTCACTTGCCGTCAGGAACAAGATCGGGACGTCGGTCCGTTCGCGGAGCCGCGCGCAAACGTCGAAGCCGCTGCCGTCGGGCAACTGCACGTCCAGCACGACCAGGTCGAACGGGCGCTCCGCCGTGGCAGCCAGCGCTTCCGCCGCCGAGCGGACGCCGGTCACCTCGCAGCCTTCCTGCCGCAGGGTGAATTCGATCCCCCGGTGCAGCGCTTCGTCGTCCTCCACCAGCAACAGATGCGCACGGGGCATGGAACGGGCACCTCCGAATTCGCCGGGCGCGTCAATGCGGGCCATTCGGCCCCCGGCACATAGTACTTATGGACCAAATATGTCGGAAAAAATAAGAAAAATTTACGAAAAGCAGTCGACACTTTTCTACATGTATTCCAATCTATTTATCATATAATTGGGTTTGGATTCCAGATTTTAGCACTCCGCGACAAACTTGAATCGAAAGGAACGGTCAGGAGACCCAATGGACACGGACCTGCTGATTCACCGCCTTCAGATGCTGCAGAATCGCCTTTACGACATGGCGAACGACTTGGGAAATCTGACCGATCCCGAAATTGTGGCTGTCAGCGAGGAAGCGGACCGATTGATCGTGCAACTGCAGAAGCGGCGAATGGATAAACACGAGTTGAAGAAACAGAACGGCGTCTCCCCGAAGGAGCCCCTATTTGCGAATTCGCAGTCGCCGGAAGAAGTCAGAGAGAAGAGCCGCGCACTGCTCCTGAAGCACTCCTGAACGCCACTCGGCGACATGATTGAACCGATGGTCCTGCAGCAAGTCCATTAGCGTACCGACGCAACCCGCTTTCGGATCGCTCGTCCCGTACACGACCCTCTCCACCCGGGATTGCAAAATGGCTCCTGCGCACATGGGACAAGGTTCGAGCGTGACATACAAAGTGCAGCCCAACAGGCGCCAGGCGCCTAACGTTTCGCTCGCCTGGCGGATCGCCACCATCTCCGCATGCGCCGTCGGGTCGTTCGTCGTTTCCCTGCGATTGTGGCCGGCGCCGACGACAGCCCCGTCCCGAACGACGACCGCGCCGATCGGAACTTCCCCGATTTGCTCGGCCAGCTGCGCCTGACGGATCGCTTCGGCCATCCACCGTTCATCTTCGGACAAACGGGGATTCCCCCTTTCTTTTCCCGCGAACGTTTATTCGTTGTTAACATGCTGTGCACAATTCTGTGGATAACGACAAAATCATCCACAGAATTGTGCACATTTTGTCCTTTTCTGTGGGTATAAGTAGAATCTTTTCCCCAATATTTGTCGATCTCCGCTCCAAATGGGCTTTTTTAGCGCGTCGGCTTCTCCGCGGAAGGAGGCCGTTTCCTCCAAACGAATGGAGAAGCGGCCAAACATTTTTATTGTAGCAGAGAGGGGATGAAGTTCAAACCGCATTAAACCAAAAGACGGCCTGCCTTCCGGCAAGCCGTCCTTCTCCAAATTAGGGAGCGGGGGAGGCGGAGGCGGGAGAGCCGTCTTCCCGATCCTGATTGGCGATGGCGTCGAGAACGGTGTCCTGGGTCGGAGCGTCGGTGTACTTGCGCAGGATGGACACTTCGACCCGGCGATTCTTCGCGCGTCCCTCCGCGGTGTCGTTCGTGTCGACCGGCCGGTATTCGCCGTAGCCGATCGCGCTGAACCATTTCGGATCGAGCCCCGAACTGTCCAGCAAAATCTTCATGAAGTTGATCGCCCGCTTGGAGCTTAGCTCCCAGTTCGAAGCGAACTCGTACGTGTTGATCGGCTGGTTGTCGGTATGTCCCGAGACGATCACCTCGTAACCCGGGTACTTCATCAGCATCTGCCCGATGGCAACAGCCAGCTTCTGCGCGTCCGGCTTCACGTCGGCGCTGCCCGAATCGAACAGCGCGTTGTCGCGGATCGTAATCATGAGCTGCGACTGGTTGAGCTGGGTCTGGAGCTGGGTGGACAGCCCGTTCTGCTTGATGTATTGGTCGAGCTGCTTCTTCAACTTTTCCAGATTCTCTTGTTCTTTCTCCTTGAGCTGCTCCTCGTTCGTCCGGAATCCCGTCTGTTCGTGGCGCTGCTTCTGGGATTTGCTCTGCTCGTCGGCGGCCTCGATCAAGGCGTTCTTGTCGAGAATATTGATCCCGGAAGAAAACGCATTTTCGAACGCGTGGCTCAGCTCTTCGAGCTTCGAGACGTTGACGGAACTGACCGCGTAGAGCACGATGAACAGAGCGAGCAGCAGCGTCATCAAGTCGGAATAAGGAAGCAGCCAGGACTCGTCCGGATGCTCCTCTTCCTCATGCCGTTGCCTTCTGCTCACGTTCTCTCTCCTCCTTCTCGGCCAGCTTCAACCGTTCCGTCGGGGTCAGGAAGACGGACAGCTTCTGCTGAATCGCGGTGGTGGAAACGCCGGACTGGATGGAGAGGAGGCCTTCGACCATCATCAGCCTGAGCTCGATTTCACGCTTGGAAAGCCGCTTCAGCTTGTTGGCGATCGGATGCCAGAGCACGTAGCCGGTGAAGATCCCGAGCAGCGTCGCGACGAACGCGGCGGCGACGGCGTGCGCCAGCTTCTCCATCTCTTCGAGGTTGCCGAGCGCCGCGATCAGGCCGATGACCGCCCCGAGCACCCCGAGCGTCGGCGCGTACATGCCGGCCTGGGAGAAGATCGCCGCGCCGGACTTGTGGCGTTCCTCGGTTGCCGAGATGTCCTCCAGCAGCACGTCGCGCACGAATTCCTGATCGTTGCCGTCGATGATCATTCGCATGCCGTTCTTGAGGAATTGATCTTCGATCTCTTCGACTCGCGTCTCGAGCGCCAGCAGGCCTTCGCGGCGCGTGATGCCGGCCCATTCCATGAACATGCTGATAACTTCGTCCTTCGGAAGCAGCTTCGGCTCGGCGAAGACGATCTTGAACAGTTTCGGCACCCTGGACAGGTCCCGCATCGGGAACGCCATGAATACCGAGGCGCATGTGCCGCCCAGAATAATGACATAGGCCGCTGGGTTGGAGATCAAGGCCGTGATCGGGGCGCCCTTCAGGATCATCCCGACAATCAGCGCGAAGAGCCCCAGGATCAATCCGATAATCGTTGAATTTTTCATTCGTACACCCCAGCTTGTCTAGTATTGAATGTTCTTGCGCTAACCGACACTTTACTAGGTTTATCGACATGCCGGGGCCAAAGATTTAGAGATCGACCCGTCCTTTTTTCGCAAAAACCGCTCTGCGCCGACTTCGGGGCGGCCCGATTCGAACGGGGGAGAAGACGTTGGCCGGGCAACCGATAGGGACGCCGGAGGAGCTTGGCTGGAAGGAACGGCTGCCGGGCCGGACGGCGCTCGAGCCGGAAGCGGCGGCGGCTTGCGAGGGCTGCTCGGCTGGACGAAACCGATGCCGCCGGCGAACCGTACACTAACTCAAACGAGAAAAAGGAGGAGCTTGCGCTCATGAACTGTCCGGTGTGCCACGATTCTCGAATGAAGGAAGTGGAGAAGAACGGGGTTCTGATCGACGTTTGCCCAAGCTGCAAAGGGGTCTGGCTGGACCGCGGGGAGCTCGACAAGCTGATGCGGGAAGTGCGCGAAGTTCGCGACGACTTCAACCGTTGGTACTACGACGACGAGGACAAGCGCCGCAGCCCGGGCTATCCGCCGCACGGCTACGACTCGCATGGCTACGACTCCCATGACTACGGCTCGCACGACGACAGGCACCGGTACGAAGGCGGATACGGGCACAAGCATAAGAGGAAGAAAAGCGTGATGGATCTGTTCGGGGATTTGTTCGACTAAGGGGGCAGATGAAAGCTGGAACGGGACCGCGGTTGCGCGATCGGGACCGCCTTTAATGGAGGCGGTCCTTTTGCATGACCATGCAGTAGATGGAGACGATGCCGTGTTCGGCCTTCCGGTCGTAACGGTCTTCAATCTCGAAGCCGGCTTTCCGGTAGGCGCGGATCGCCCGTTCGTTCCACGTCTCGACCTCCAGGTCGATCTCGGCGTCCGGGGCGCGCCTTGCCGCCTCTTGGGCTGCCGCGCGCGCGAAGGCCGCGCCCCAGCCTCGTCCGCAGCAGTCCGGCCGCAGCCCCAGGCCGAGGCGAACGACTCCCGCGAGCGGGAAAAATTGCACATACCCGACGAGGCTTCCCTCATCGTCCAGCACGGAGGCATACTGGCGGGCGCGAATGTCGGGATCGCCGAACTCGATTCCGGCGGCGGCCATTCGTTCCCACGGCGGCCACCGGTACACGTCGCAGGGCGGCGGGTAGCGCCAGGTGCAGATCGTTTCCCCGTCCCGCTCGGTCATGGGCACGATGCGGAAGCGGGGAACGGGGGCGGGAACCGGACGATGATCCGGGGTTCGTGCGGTCACTGCAGCATCTCTCCTTGAGACTTGCTGAGGTTTGCTGATTCCAACATAACACAAATCCGGGTTCGTGGTATAATGAAGCGTCTGCTTTTTTTGAGAGAAATGCGGGGCGTTTCCCGGCGGCAAAGGGAGGAGTCGGCAAGGCGAAATGACGCGGTTGATCGGGTTGGGATGTATCGCTTATTTGACGATCGGCCTCGGGGAACTCGTTCTCGGAGCCGTGTTGGAACCGATGGTTCACGCTTATGGCGTTCAATATAGCGACGGAGGACAACTGGTTCTGAACCAGTTCATCGGAGGATTGTGCGGCACGCTGTGCGCGCCGTGGCTCATACGGCGCTGCGGACGGAAGGCGCTGCTATTGTCGGCGTTCGCGGCGATGACGCTGATGGAGGCGGCGTACGCGGTCGCGCCGCCCTGGGAAGCGATGCTGGGCATCGCGCCGGTAACCGGGTTCGCGTTCGGCATCATCGAGACGCTGGTCGGCTCGCTCGTCATTTCCGGCGCGGGCGCGAACGCGAACGTCGCGATGACGCGCGTGGAGACGTTCTTCGGCGTCGGGGCGCTCATCATCCCGTTCGCCGGCGCGGCGCTGATCGAAGCCGGACAGTGGCGGTTGGCGTTCGGAGTCGTCGGGTTGCTCTCGGCACTGTCGTTCGCGCTGTGGCTGCGCTTCTGGCCGCAGACGCTGCTGCGGGGCGCGGAGCCGGCCGCGCGCGAGGAAGCCCGTGGCGGTTCGCGGGCCGAAGCGCGGCGCGGCTTGCTCGCGGGCGGGATCGGCCGTCTGATGTTGCCGGTGTGCGCGTTGTTCTTCGTCGCCTATGTCGGTCTGGAGATGAGCTTCGTCCACTACCTGCCGTCGCTGCTTGTGCAGACGAACGGCTTGTCGGACGCCGAGGCGACGCTGGCGCTCAGCGTGTTCTGGGGCGCGATGACGATCGGCCGCCTGTTCGCCGGGAAAGTCGCCGACCGGTTCGGCGGCGCGGCCTACCTGGCCGCGGCTTGCCTGGCGGGCGTCGTCTGCTTCCTGCTGATGAGCCTCACCGGCGGGACGGCGGCGATGTTCGCGCTCACGTTCCTGGCGGGGCTGTCGCTGTCGGGCATCTTCGCCATCGCGCTCGTGTTCGCCAACCAGGCCGTGCCCGGCCTCACCGAGCGGACGACGAGCGTGCTGATCGCCTTCGGCCTGCTCGGGGGCGGGCTCATGCCGCGGGTGGCCGGCTGGTGCCTCGACCAGAGCGGACCGGCGGCGACCCGGTGGCTGTTCACCCTGGACGCGGTGCTGATGCTCGCGATCATCGGCGCGGCGATCGAATTGTCCCGGCGCGTCAAGCGGCCGGCCGTTCTGTTCAAGGATGCCTGAACCGACTGTTTGTCGGGGCGCAAGCGTCTTTTCTTTTCATCAGAAAAGGGAGGGAAGATGAGGATGAAACACGTCGTATCGATGAAGTGGCTGCTGGCGCGGCTGTACGAGCCGGATCTGGTCATCGTCGACTGCCGCTTCCAACTCGGGCAGCCGGACGCCGGACGCCGAGCCTATGAGGAAGCGCATATTCCCGGCTCGGTCTATCTTGATCTGGAGCGGGACCTGTCCGCTCCCGTAGGCGAGCACGGCGGGCGGCACCCGCTGCCGGACGCCGCGGAACTGGCCGGCCGGCTGGGCCGGGCCGGCATCGGCAACGACAGCCGGGTCGTCGCGTACGACGACCAGGGCGGGGCGATGGCGGCGCGGCTGTGGTGGCTGCTGCGCTATCTCGGCCATGACCAGGTGTACGTCATGGACGAAGGCTTCTCCGCGTGGCGGCGGGAAGGGTATCCGGCGAACGCGGAGCAGAAGGTGATCGTGCCGGCGGCGTTCCTCGCGACCGTGCAGCACAACATGCTCGCCGAGGTCGACGACGTTCGCGAATCGCTCGGCACCGACCGCTGGGTGCTGGTCGACTCCCGCGAGGCGCCGCGCTACCGCGGCGAGACGGAGCCGCTGGACAAGAAGGCGGGGCACATCCCCGGCGCCCGCAACAAGTTCTGGAAGGGCGTGCTGGACGAGCAGGGCCGCTTCAAGGACGGCGACGCGCTGGCCGCGCACTTCGCCGATCTGCCGCGCGACCGGGAGATCGTCGTCTACTGCGGCTCCGGCGTCACCGCCACGCCCAACGTGCTCGCCCTCAGCGAAGCCGGCTTCGACAAGGTGAAGCTGTACGCGGGCAGCTGGAGCGACTGGATCTCGTACGACGAGAATCCGGTGGCGACAGGAGACGAGTAAGAGCCGAGAGGCGCGACTCCTCCGGTCCTTGTTCCGCATCCAGTTCCATAATTTCGCCCAGTCGGTCGGCGGCCACGACGGCCGTCTGCAGAGAAGACTGCAGATTGATCAGGTTTTGAATCGGTTCCAGAAAATAA
>Ga0207789_1000455_pt1 | contig 14714 bp, 15 predicted proteins | sample HigsolmetaGSP12D_FD_184840 | JGI IMG/M metagenome (GOLD analysis project Ga0207789, IMG submission 184840) | High solid enriched microbial communities from the Joint BioEnergy Institute, USA - SP1-2-D (SPAdes) | ecosystem: Engineered > Bioreactor > SSF (Solid state fermentation) > Aerobic >...
ATGTCATCCACCTGATAGATGATGTCATCGATACGCGACTGCGGCAGCGCCAGCACACCGTCCTCGCAGGCGACGATGACGTCGCCAGCCCTCACCTGCGCCCCGGCGCAGACGATCGGCACGTCGAGGGCAACCGGTTCCATGTCAAGCGGGATCCGCACGGCGGTCCCGCGGGCGTAGACCGGCATGGAAACGGCCGCGATGCCGACGGAGTCCCGTACGGTGGAGTCGGTCACAAGCGCCGCCAGACCGTGCAGGCAGGCGAAGTTGGCCACGTTGTCCCCCAGCAGGTTCTGTGGCGTGCCGCCTGTGCCGAAAACGAGAACGTCACCCGGCTCGAGGCCCGCGATCGTGGCATACAAGGTCTTGCCCCATGTGCCCTCGCCGCGCTTGGGACCGAAGAGCAGGGTGCGCGCGCGCCCAACGGCCCGGCGCTGCCCCCCGCCGACGGGATAAAGACCATCCATCCAGCCGCAAATGCCGAGCCGCATCATCGCATCGGACACGATGCCGGACTCGACGGATTTCAGGCGCGCGATCGCGCTTTCGGAAACCGACATCAAGTAACTCCGTCAGGAAAGGAGGGAGCGCCGCCGGTGGCGCCAGCAGCGCTTGTTTCGTTGCCCTAGGGGCGGTTCATTCGACCCAGGGCGTTGCCTTCCAGGCTTCCGCCAGCTCCTGGTTCGACTTCTGCAGATAGGCGCCGTATTCCTTGCTGTTCATGAAGACGAGGGGCAGGGCGATCTCCTCGGCCTTCTTGATCAGCTCGGGGTCCTGAAGCGCCTGCTCGACGGCCTTCTCGATGGCGGCGATCTGCCCTGGATCCATGCCCTTGGGCGCGACGAGCCCACGACTGGCGCCGCCCTCGAGCGGATAGCCTTGCTCGGCATAGGTCGGAACGTCGGGCGCCATCGGGAAGCGCTCCTTGGTCAGGATACCGAGCATGCGGATCGTGCCTTCCTTCTGGAAGCGCTGGCAGTCGCCGAGGGCAGAGGCGATCAGCTCGAGGTGTCCGCCCAGCAGCGCCGTTCGCGGTGCAGCTCCGCCGTCGTAGGGAATGTGGTGGAACTTGATGCCGGCCAGATGCTCGAACCGCAGCAGGTCAAGATGCGTGTTGGAGCCGATGCCCGCCGAGCCGATCGTGACCTTGCCCGGCCGTGCCTTGCACTCGGCGACGACGTCGGCGAGCGTCTTGTACTTGCTGTCGGCCCGCGTCGCGAGGACCGCCGGATCGAAGACGAGGTTGGCGATCGGGTCGAAGCTGTCGACGGTGAAGCCGGCATCCCGCTCATGTGGCTTCATCATCGTGTTGGGCACGTTCATGAAGCCGATCGTGTAGCCGTCGGGCTTAGCCCGCGCGATCTGCACCGCGCCGACCTGCCCGCCGGCGCCCGGCTTGTTGATCACGGCGATTGTGCCGTTCAGGTACTTCTCGATGTAGGGAACGATGAGCCGGGCGCTCAGGTCCGTTCCGCCGCCGGGGGCGAAGGGAACGATGAGCTCGATCGGCCGCTCCGGATAGGTGCCCTTGGCGAAGGCGGGAACGGAAGAGGCACCCGCAGCAAGCGCCAGCATAGAAAACTGACGTCTGTTCAACTTCATAATGTTTCCCTCCCATCTCGATTTATTATGAAGGCGCGAGATATCGGATCACGCGCCGAGGATTTTCTTCAATCCGGCTAGGACGATGTCGTTGATCCAGGCAACGGAAATAAAGTCTTCGCGAATCGGCTTTCCTTTCGCCCTTGCCTGGTCCGATGCCACCTGAACCGCCTTGACGACATCGGGATGCTTCGGGTTGCCTGGATGGCCAAGCGACTGGCACAGATCCATCATGCCGAAGCTGAGATAGTCGACGCCCGGCACCGAGGCGATGGCCGAGATGTTCCGCAGGCCTTCCTCGGATTCAATCATCACGCTGAGCGAGACCTCCTCGTTCGCCTCGGCGAGAAGGGCCGTCAGGTCGCCGGTCCGCAGGTGGGCATAGGGGCGGCCGCCGCCGAAGGACCGCCGGCCGAGGGGCGCAAAGTACGTCGCTGCCACGGCAGCTCTGGCCTGCTCTTCCGTCTCCACATGCGGCACGACGATGCCGCGCACGCCCCTGTCGAGAAAATGAGTGATCGTCGGCACCAAGCCGTCGGGAACCCGTGCCACGGGCGTCGCCCCGTAGCGCTCCGCGACGATGCAGGCCGCCTCGATGTCCGCGCCGGAAAAGACGCCGTGCTCGCCATCGATATAGATATAGTCAATACCCGTGGCGGCCACGATCTCCATTGCAGGAAGGGCCGGATACGTGAAGTGAACACCCCTTATGCGACGTTTCTCGGCAATAGCACGTTTGACTTTGTTCAAGCCGGCCTCCCTTAATTGGCCGACAGTATGGCGTGTTTTGGACCCGACCAGAAATTGAATGTTCCTTCCATCATTATAGGAATCGCCTATGATGCGCTTCACGCTCGACCAGCTCGTGACATTCGATTGCATCACCCGGCTCGGGTCCTTCAGCGCGGCTGCGCGACACTTGAACCTGACGCAGCCGACGGTGTCGCAACGGATCCGGGAGCTGGAGCAGGCGATCGGCAACCCCGTCTTCGTGCGCCGCGGCACGGGCCTGCAATTGACACCGGCGGGGGAGGAGCTGCTTCAGCCGGCGCGGGAGATGCTGGCCGTCTCGCAGAGGATTACCCGCCGCTTCGGGGGCAACACGCCGCTCAACGGCAACCTGCGCTTCGGGACGACCGACACCTTCGCGCACGTGTGCCTCGCGGAGATGATCGAACGGGTCGAGGCCATATACCCGGGGATCAGTCTGTCGGTCTGCGTCGACAACAGTTCGACCATCAGCCGCATGCTCGTGGCCGGGCAGGTCGACATCGCGATCGTGAGTCAGCCCGAGCTCGGCGAGGACATCGTTTCCATCGAGCTCGGCTACAACACGATGAACTGGGTCGCGGGGCCGAAATCGCATCTGCCTTCCGGCCCCGTGAGGGCGGAGGTGCTGGCAGAGCAGCACATCGTGCTGGCGGCGCCGCCATCGCGGCTGCACGCGACGGTCACCAACTGGTTCGCGGGGCTCGGCCTCTCGCCGCGTCAGGTCAGCACCTGCAACAGTCTGTTTGTCATCGCGGACATCGTCGCCCAGGGAAGCGCGATCGGCATCCTGCCCGTGGCTGCCCTTCGGGGGCACAGCCCGGCTCGCCAGCTGCGGGTGCTGCACGTCGAGCCCCGCATCCGCCACCGGGCGGCACTGTGCTACCGCCGCGACAATCCGAGCCCTGGGCTGCAGGAGGTGGCCGAGATCGTGCGGAGTTTGGTGGACAAGCACCAGGTCTTCGCGACCGATCTCGTGCCGGTGTGACCCGGCGAGCGTGGCTTCAGCCTCCTGATGGCCGCATCGCCCAGAGGACGGCCGATGCCATGGCCGCGGCGGTTCACGGCAGCCAGAACGGATCGCGCACGCGCCGGCCGATTTCCATGAGCTTATGGCGGATGGCGTCCCTCATGCGGAGGCTCAGCGCCTCGTCCGCGGCGGCCGTCGGATAGGACAGGCACAGGGCGATTGTCTCGTTGCGGCCGGGATCGGCCACCGCGCCGCCCACGGACGAGATGCCCTGTGTCACGAAGCTTGAGGAATAGGCGATCTTCTCCTTGCGGATCCGCGCCATTTCCGCGAGCACATCCCGGCCGGAGATGCCGGAGACCGTGTCATTCTCGTCCCGGTAGCCCAGCTGCTTCAGGACCTGCTCGTCCGGCAGGCGCGCGAGGATGGCGCGGCCGATGATCGAATCATAGGCGGGCTTCCTCTCGGCTACCGAGCCCGTGTGCTGCAGCGGGAAGGAGCCCTGCTTCGCCATCAGCAGGATGCGGTCGCCGCCGGAGACGATGCCCGCATGCCCGGTGAAACCGAACTCCTTCACCAGGTCGTCAAGCGCATGGCCGACGAGCTCGAGCAGCGTGTGCCGGGCCAGATACAGCCGTCCGAGATCTAGCGCCCGCTCGCCCACAAAATAGCTTCCATCCCGGTCGTCGCGCTCGAGGAGTCCCGCCTCGGACAGGGTTTTCATCAGGCGCGACACGGATGCCTTCGGCATGTCGAGGTCGCGCGCAACCTCGCCCACACGCAGGCAAGGCCGGTCGTCGCCCAGGAGGGCCAGAATGCGCAGTCCGTTATCAATCGAGCTCATATGATCAATGTTCCATATACAACACCAGTGTTGACACAGGTGGAACGTGCCGTGTTTGATAGCACGGTGGCCGGCTGCGACCTAGCCGGCCTAAAGCGGAGAGGCGCCTATGATGGTTGGAACGGCACGGCGCGAGCCGGGTAAGATCACGCGCGGCCATGTCGAGCTCGGCTCGTATCCCGATGGACCGCTGACGTCGCCCGTGATGATCGCGGCCGGTGCGAAGGAGGGGCCGACCCTGTGGCTGCAGGCATGCATCCACGGGCCGGAAGTGGTCGGACCGCTGAGCATTCAGCGCTTCCTGAAGACGGTCGACCTGTCGCAGATGTCCGGCACGGTGATCTGCCTGATGCTGGCCAACCCGCTGGGCTTTCGCGGCTACAACAGGCTGACCCCGCAGGACGGCTTCAACCTGAACCGGGTGTTCCCGGGCGATCCGGGCGGGCACCACAGCCAGCAGTTGGCGCACCGGCTCCTCGAGCTGTCGCTGGAGAAGTCCGATGCGATGCTCGACCTCCATTCGGGAGGCGATCTCACCATCACCTGCCATTACACGCTCTTTCACAACGACGGTACGCCGGCCGGCATCGAATCCGAGAGGCTCGCGCGCGCCACGGGCGCTCCGAACGTCTGGAACTCGCTGGAACCGTTCCTGAGCGGAGCCCATTTCGCCAACTACACCAAGCGCGGCAAACCGTCGCTCATCGTGGAAAGCGGCGGTGGCGCCCGGGTGACGCCCGAGGACCTGGAGCGTCTGACGGGTGCGATCTTCGGCGTCTGCCGGGCCATGGGGATCCTTCCCGGCGAGACGCCGAAGCTCGACCGCATCCGTCTCGGCGGGGATGCCGTCCATCTCAAGAGCAGGCGCGGCGGCCTCTTCATTCCCCATGTGGCGCCGGGCGACGATGTGAGCGAAGGTCAGCATCTTGCCGATCTCGTGGATCTCTTCGGCGATGTGGTGGAGGAGGTCCGCTGCCCCCTGAAGCGCGCGTGGGTCGGCTCCATCCGGCGCCCGCACATGCCGATCTACAACGGTGATCAGGTCTTCGAGCTGGTTGAAACCAAGGGCTACGAACCGGCCTGATCCCGGCGCGTCGCCATCGTACAGGTGAGAGGGGAACTAAGATGGGTCTTGATCGCGTTTCGCGCCGCCAGTTCGTTTCCGGCCTGGCGGCCCTCGGATCGCTGCCGCTGCTGCCGACTGGCGCAGCGGCAGCGCAGGATTTCGCCGGCCGCAGCCTCATCTCGTCCGGCTTCGGCGGCTCGACCATGGACATCATCCAGAAGGCCGTGTTCGACCCCTTCGACAAGGCGACGGGGGCCAGGAGCACGCAGGTGCCCATGCAGTCAGCTGCCGCCCTCGCCCGCCTCAAGTCCGAGGCCGGCAACCCGCAGATCGACATGTACCAGTTCTCGGGCGGGCAGGAGGACGTGGCCAAGAAGGAAGGGCTGATCCAGCCGCTGACGGCGGTGTCGCAGCTCGACGACATTCCCGTTGGCCTGCGCGATCCCGACGGGAGCTGGGTCGCCTGGGCGGTGATCGCCGAGGGCATTCTCTACCGCAAGGACAAGATCAAGGAGCCGCCGCGTAGCTACAGGGACTTCCTGAAGCCGGAATACAAGGGTCACATCGCCTTTCCGGCCATCACCAACGGCTACGGCGTCGACTTCCTCGTGATGCTGGCGCGCGCCTTCGGTGGCGGCGAGGATAACATCGAGCCCGGCTTCGAGGCGATGAAGAAGATCAAGGGTGAGACGATCTTCAAGGCGGCGTCCGACCTGCCCTCACTCTTCGGCCAGGGCGACATCTGGATCATCCCCTACGACTCCGGCAACGCCTTCAAGCTGCAGACGAGCGGCCTGCCCGTCGGCTTCGCGACGCCCGAGGAAGGCAGCCCGGCCGTGAACATCACGGCCGTGGTGGCCAAGGGCGCGAAAAACGCCGACGTGGCGAATGCGGCCATCGACTACATGCTGCGGCCGGAGGCCCAGATCGAGATTGCCCGCCAGATGCGCTGGACGGCCTCGAATCCCAAGACGAAGCTGCCCGCCGATCTGGCGGCCGAGGTGCCGGACGTGTCGCAGCTCGCCAAGCTGAACCGCGCGCTCATCAACGAGCAGCGCGCGCAGTGGATCGAGCGGTGGAATCGCGAGATCGCAAGATGACGGCTGCAGGCGTCATGACGGCCGGGAAGGGGGCAGCCCCTTCCCGGATCTTCGTACCCGTCCTGATCTTCGCGCCCTGCCTGCTCGTCTATCTCGTCTTTTTCGTGTGGCCGCAGCTCTCGCTGCTGGCCGTCAGCGCCTTCGACAGAGGGCAGGTTTCGGCGGCGCACTACATCCGCTTCTTCAGCGACGAATATTACTGGGAGCTCCTGGGGCGCACCCTGTTCCTCGGTGTCAGCGTGACGCTGATCACCCTCATTCTGGGCGTTCCCGTGGCCTATGTCATCGCGCGCATGCGGTCGCGCTATGCTGCGCTTCTTCTCGTTCTCACCACCTTCCCGCTGCTCGTCAGCGCGGTCGTGCGCTCCTTCGGCTGGATGGTGCTGTTCTTCAGGGATGGCGTCGTCAGCAATCTTCTCCTTGCGCTCGGCCTCATCGACCAGCCGATGCAGCTGATGTACACGCTCACCGGCGTCATCATCGCCCTCGCGCAGGTGCTGCTGCCCCTGATGGTGCTGACGCTGCACGGCGTGTTGAAGTCGATCGATCCGGATCTCGAGCACGCGGCCATGAGCCTCGGTGCGCCGCCCTGGCTCGCGTTGTGGCTCGTGACGCTGCGCCTTGCCCGCGGCGGCATCATCGCGGGCTCGCTCCTCGTGTTCTCGCTGGCGATCAGCGCCTTCGCCACGCCGGCGCTCGTCGGGGGCGCGCGGGCCAATGTCATGGCGACCACAATCTACGAGCAGACCATCGAGCTGCTGGACTGGCCCTTCGCCTCGGCGCTCTCGGCGATCCTGCTCGTCTTCGTCCTCGTGATCTCGCTGCTCTACGCGAAGGCACTGGATCGGCGCTCCGCGGGGGAGGCCGCATCATGACCATCGACCCGCGCTCGCCCTTCGGGCTCCTGCTGACGGCCGTCTGCATCGTTGCCTTCGTCTATCTCATCCTGCCGATCCTCGTGGTTGTCGTCGCGCCACTCGGCGACACGGGCTATCTCGCCTTTCCCCCGCAGGGCTTCACCCTGCGCTGGTACGCGGCGGCGCTCGAGGACACGCGCTATCTTGGCGGGTTCCTGACGAGCCTGCGCATCGGCGTCATCGTCGCCCTGCTGTCCACCGTCATTGGCGTGATGGCGGCCTATGGGATCAGCCGCTATGCCTTTCCCGGCAAGGCGCTGGCGGAGGCCCTGTTTCTCTCGCCGTTGATCCTGCCCACGCTGGTGTTCGCCGTAGCCCTGTCGCTGTTCTTCACGCGGACCGGGCTACTGAGCGGCGACAGCCGGCTCATCATGGGCCACGTCATCATCTGCACGCCCTATGTGATCCGGGTGACCCTGCCTGTCCTTCGCCGCTTCGACAGGACGCTCGAGGAGGCGGCCCAGAACCTCGGCGCCTCGCCGCTGCAGTCGTTCTTCCTCATCCTCCTGCCGGTGGTGAAGACGGGCATTGTCGCCGGTTGTGCGATGGCGTTCATCACCTCCTTCGACGAGGTGGTCCTCGCGCTCTTTTTGGCGAGCCCCGGCGAGCCGACGCTGCCGGTGATGATCTATTCGGCCGTGCAGCTCGGCTTCGAGCCAACCGTCGCAGCCGTCTCCGGGCTGCTGGTGCTCCTGACGTGCGTGTTCATGGTCATCTACCAGTTACTCGGCATTGCCCGACAGGAATGAGACTCCGATGGAAATCGAACTGCGCAATCTCGCCAAGGCATACGGCGCGGTGCAGGTCGTCAACGACCTCTCGTTCTCCCTCGACAAGGGGGAGATGATCGCGCTGCTCGGCCCGTCGGGCTGCGGCAAGACGACGACGCTGCGCATGGTGGCGGGCTTCATCAAACCGCCGGCGGGCGAGATCCTGCTGCGCGGCCGGGACGTCACGGGCCTGCCCCCGCACAAGCGCGACACGGGGCTCGTCTTCCAGAACTATGCCCTGTTCCCGCACATGACCGTGGCGGAGAACATCGCCTTCGGCCTCGTGCGGCGCGGCGTGCCGCGAGACGAGCAGAAGGTCCGCATCGCGGCGATGATCGACAAGCTCAAGCTGACAGGCCTTGAGGGGCGCTATCCCAAACAGCTCTCCGGCGGCCAGCAGCAGCGCGTGGCCGTGGCGCGCGCCCTCGTCATCAACCCCGCCATCCTGCTTCTCGACGAGCCTCGAACCTCGACGCGAAGCTGCGCGAGAGCACCGGCATCGAGCTGCGCCGCATCCAGCGCGAGCTCGGGCTCACCTCGATCTTCGTGACGCACGACCAGAGCGAGGCGATGGCGATCGCCGACAAGATCGCGGTCATGAACGGCGGCATCATCGAGCAGCTCGGCTCGGCGACCGAGATCTACGAGGCGCCGGCGACGCGGTTCGTGGCCGAGTTCATCGGCAAGGCGAACTTCCTCAATGGGTTCGTGGCGGAGCGGTCGGCGTCGGGCGTCGCTATCGATCTGGAGTCGGACGGAAGGCTGGTCCTGCCGGCCGCGAAGGTGCGGCCGGAGCTGCGCGACGTGGAGGTCATGATCCGGCCCGAGAATGTCGCCCTGTCGGCTTCGCCGACCGAGAACGCCGTTGCCGGCGTCGTCGAGGTGGTCTCCTACCAGGGCGCCACCGCGCACGTGATCATGCGCCTGCCGGGCGGCCAGTCGCTGATCGCCGAATGCAGGGGGCGCGATGCGGGTGCCCTGAAGCCGGGCGAGCGCGTGCATGCGACGCTCGATCCCCAGTTCGTCGCCGTGTTCGGCCGCTGAAGGCCGAGCGGCTCCCTCGGGGCCGCGCTGCGTTTCCCCGGAGCGTCAGCCCCTCTTCTCGCCGAGGACGACCATGGTGACGGTCCCGATGCCGCCCATGCCGATGGCGCGCGCGGCACCGTGGGAGAGGTCGATCTCGCGGCCGCGGTGAAAGGGGCCGCGGTCGTTGATGCGGACGACGACGCTCTTGCCGTTCTTGGTGTTGCGCACATGAACACGGGTGCCGAAGGGCAGGGTGCGGTGGGCGGCCGTCAGGGCGTGGGCGTTGAAGCGCTCGCCGCTGGCCGTCTTCCTGCCGTGGAACCCGGGGCCGTACCAGGACGCGCGGGCGATGCGCCCGTTGCCGGACGGTTCGCCCTTGACGACGGGTCGCCGGCCGCGGTGTCCTCGCTCGAAATCCGGGAAGTGCCAGCCGTATTGCAGGCTCCAAGCGAAACGCAAACAAGCGCTGCGGCAAAGGCAGTCTTCTTGGCCACGAGCCCACTCCTGTGCAGGTGATAATGGTGAGATATCCCGGTTGAATTCGGCGACAGAAAGGCGCCATCGGCGCAAGAACGTGGCCGAAATGCGCCTTCAACTCACTCTGGAGGAACGATTTCCTGCGACAGGTTTATGGCTTCAGAGGAGGACTTGCCACGGGGCGGGGCTGAGTTCCGGCCGTGGCTATCATTCCTTGGGGCGCTGGTTGCGAACGCCACTTCGCGCCCCCTGCAGGGAAGCACGATTTTCAGTCGCTCTCAGGGGGAAGGATACGGCGAGACGATTTGTCTGCTGGATGCTCGCACCTGGATGTCAGAGATCCAGCACCAGGCGGGAGGATTTCGCTCGCGAGCAGCAGATGAGCATTTCCCGGTTTTCCTCCCGCTCCGCGTCGGTAAGGAAGCTGTCGCGATGGTCGGGAATGCCGTCAAGGACGGTGCAGATACAGGTGCCGCAAATGCCCTGCTGGCACATGGTTTCCACCTTCACGCCGGCGCCCGCCAGGGCCTGGACGATGGACTGGTTCTCCCGCACCGTCACCGTGATGCCGGTCTGCGCGAGCTCGACCTCGAAGCTGCCTCCGGACGTGTCGACCTCGGCCGAGAAGTGTTCCTGATGCAGCTGCTCCGGCGAATAGCCGAGCTGTCGGCAGCCGGCCTCGAGCCATTTCATGAAGCCGGCCGGCCCGCAGAAGTGGACCTCGACGCCCTCGCTCGACGAGGGCAGGTCGCGCGCGGGGTCGAAGCGCTGCGCCACATCGCCGTCGTCGGCGTGGAGGACCAGCCGCGACGCGAAGGGCAGGGCCTGGATCTCCTCGAGGAAGGCGGCCCGGGCGATGCTGCGGACACAGTAGTGCAGGGTGAACGGCGCTCCGAGGCTGTGCAGCCTGTATGCCATGGCGAGAAGCGGGGTGATGCCGATACCGCCCGCCACGAGAACCGTGTGCCTCTTGCCGACGTGCAGCGGAAAGAGGTTGCGGGGCCTGCCGATGCGGATCGTCCTGCCTTCATGGAAGTGGTCGTGGACGCCTTGCGAGCCGCCGCGGGACGTCGGCTCGCGCAGCACCGCCAGGCGATACCGGCTGCGGTCGGCCGGATCGCTGCACAGCGAGTACTGGCGGATCAGGTCCGGGCCGATCTCCACATCGACGTGGGCGCCCGGCTCGAAGGGTGGCAGTTCAGCGCCGTCGGGAGCGACCAGATCGAGGACGGCGATCTCCCCGCCATGAATCGCGCGGCGGGCAATCAGGACAGACAGCATACTCCACTCGTGCTCTGTGCCTCGTCGGCTTCGGATGCCGGCGCCGCGGCCGAGGCGGCGTCGTTGTCTGCATGGGCCGGGCGAGGACGACGGGTCCGTTGGGACGGAGTTCAGCCGGCGGCCTGCAGCCTGTCGGCGAACCCCCTGCGGCGGGCGACGGCCATGGCCATGTGCCACTCCTCGTCGCGCAGCTCCACGCCGTCGGCCAGCCAGGCCTTGCGGCGTGCGCCGGCGCCTCCGCCCGGCAGGCGCACGGCACTGAAGCCGGCCGCGGGCGGCATCGCGGTGAGCACGTCCACCATGCGCTCGGCCGCTACCGCAAAGAGCTCGGGCGCCTGGAAATGCTCGATCGCGATGGCGATCAGCGTCTGGGAATAGTAGGCGGGCCGGTCGAGCGTCTCGGCTGCGGTTGGCGCGGGCTTGGCGGCATCGCCCTTCCAGTCGCGCTCGCCGCTCAGCAGCGCCGACAGCATGTCCACCATCAGCAGCATGCCGAAGCCTTTCGGCCCGGCTGGCAGCAGTGCACCATTGAGCGGGGATTCGCGGTCCATCGCGTTCAGGATCACGCGCCCCGGGTCGTCCGTGTAGTTGCCCTCGGTGTCGACCAGCCAGGGTCCGTCGAGCCTCAGGCCGTCGCGGGCGGCGAGCACCACCTTTCCCATCGAACAGGCGCTGGTGGCCATGTCGATGACGATGGGATCCCTCTGTCCCGCAGGCACGGCCACCGCGAGCGGGTTGGTGCAGAACTGCACGTCCCGCCCGCCCCAGGGGGCGACGAGCAGCGGGCCGGTGCTCATCGCGATGCCGATCATGCCCTGATCGACTGCGCGCAGCGCGTATGTCGCGGCCATGCCGCAGTCGCCCGAATTGCGCGTCGTGACCATGCCGATGCCGCAGGTCCGCGCCTTCGAGATGGCGAGATCCATTGCCTTCGCCGAGATGACGTGGCCGGACCCGGCATGGCCGTCCACCAGTGCGGAGGCGGCGCTTTCGCGCACGATCTCGAAGGGGCGGCCGAAATGGGCATGCTCTGCGTCAAAGAGCTCGTCCAGATAGGGCACGAGGCCGATGCCCTGCGTCTGGTGGGCACGCAGGTCCGCCTCGAGGAGGCTTTCGGAGAAGAGCCGGGCCTCCTCCTCGTCCGCGCCGTGCGCAAGGGCGAGTTCATGGTAAAGGGTCAGAAGCTCGGAGGCGGGAACGCGCATCTGTCGGATCCGGTGGGTATGGCTACCCACGCAGCATTCCCCGACGGGCACGGCGAAAATAGCAGTAATGATCCCAAGGTTAGTTTGACGAAATCGAAAGTGATGCCTCGTCCAGCCTCGCGCCGGCCCGTTCGGGCCCGGTGATGGTGCGTGTGCCGCGGGCACCTTTCGATAGTTTGAAAAGTGTCAAACTGATATCGGGGCAGTTCCGGCTTTTTTGCTTCGCGGGCGCAGAGAAGAGTAGGGCGAGAGATCCTGGCCGCCTATGTTGGAGAAAGCCCAGAATGACCGTTCACCAGCGGATTGATGCCCTGTCGGATCTTCGCGCGAATGTGGCGGTGCCGTTCGAGCGGGCGCGTGCCATGCCGCGCAGCGTCTATCTTTCGCCGGACTTCCTGAAGCTGGAGATTGAGAAGATATTCGCCAAGGAGTGGCTGTGCGCCGGCCGTGCGTCGCGCCTGTCGAAGCCGGGCGACTACCTGACGATGGACATCGCGGGCTATCCGGTCGTCGTCCTGCGCGACCGCGACATGAAGCTGCGGGCCTTCTCCAACGTCTGCCTGCACCGCATGTCGACGCTGGTGCAGGGGGAGGGGAACACGCGCGCTCTCGTCTGCCCCTATCACGCCTGGACCTACAACCTCGACGGCACGCTGCGCGGCGCGCCGGGCATGACGCTCAACGAGGGCTTCTGCAAGTCGGACTATGCGCTGCCCAGCTTCCGCTGCGAGGAGTGGCTCGGCTGGATCATGGTGAGCGTCAATCCTGACGCGCCCCCCGTCTCGGAAAAGCTGGCGGAGCTGGCGAAGCTCGTCGAGCACTACGGGATGGAGAACTACGTCGAGTCCTTCCGCGAGACCTTCGTCTGGAACACGAACTGGAAGGTGCTCGCCGAGAACTTCATGGAGAGCTACCATGTTCCGGTCTGCCACCGGAACACCATCGGCCCGCAGGTGTCGCTCGAGGAGGTCGAGTGCCCGCGGGGCACGCCAACGTTCAACTATCACTGCGCGCTGAAGAGCGATGAGCAGTATCTTGCGCTCGCCCATCCCAACAACACCCGGCTGACGGGCGAGGAGCGGCGCAAGACCTACATCATCAGCGTCTATCCGGCACTCTTCATTTCGCTCTCGCCCGGCTACTTCTGGTATCTCTCGCTCTATCCCGTCTCTCCGGGCGAGGTGCAGGTGACGTATGGCGGCGGCCTCGCCCCCGAATTCCGGGAGGATCCGGAAGCGGAGAAGCACTTCGCCGCGCTCAAGGTGCTCCTCGACGAGGTGAATGAGGAGGACAAGGGCTGCACGGAGAAGGTCTATCGCGGTCTTGTCGGGGCCCTGACGGAGCCGGGCCACCTGTCGCACCTGGAGCGCCCGAACTTCGAGTTCGCCCAGTACATCCTCTCGAAATGCGAGGCCTGATCTAGCCTGCCCTGCGAGACGCCTCCATCATCACCGGCGGGGGCGCCTCGCTCAATGCGGCCTTGTTGACCGCCGACAGGATCAGCGGAACGAGCGTGGCCGCCGCCGTGGTCATGTCCAGCGACCGCGGCACCACCAGCGAATGATGGGACACCTGCTCTAGCTCCGGGGCGGGGATGTTCCACAACTGGCCTGCCTGGACCCAGTTGGCGGCCAGGTGATCCGGCAGCAGCCCGATATAGTTTCCCGTCAGGACGAGCGTCAGCATCGCCTCCATGTTGTTGGCGGTCGCCCGCACGTTCATGCCCTGGAAACGCTCCTCGTCCGTGCGCCCCCAGTGGCTGCGCAGCACGAACGGATATTGCGAGAGCGCCGACCGGCTCATCACGCCCTGCTTGCCGAAGAGCGGATGATCGGGCCCGCAGTAGAGCATGTGCCGCTCGATCAGCACCCGGTGGAAGTCGAGCCCGGCGATGGGACGCACGAAGGGGCTGATTGCGGCGTGCAGGTCGTGCGCCAGCACGCGCCGTTCCAGTTCCGAGCGCTCGTCCACCATCAGCTGCAGCTCGACGTCGTTCTGCAGGCGGTTGAACTTGCGCAGCGCCTCAATGAGCGGCGCATGGGGATGGGTGACGAGGGAATCGACAATCCCCAGGCGGATTTTCCCGGTCAGTCTTTTACGCAGAGAGCGGATGCTCGCAAAATGATCATCGAGCGCATTTAGCAGGCGCTTCGTCTGCTCGTATGTCAGGTAGCCGCGATCGGTCAGCACGAAGCCCGCCCGGCCGCGCTGGCACAGCTTGAACCCCAGGCGTTTCTCGAGTTCGCTGATGTGAAGCGAGATCGTCGAGGTCGACGTATCGAGGACGCTCTGCGCAGCAGACAGGCCGCCAGCTTCAACTACTGCACGAAAAACGCGCAAAAGACGAATATCGACATCCGCAAGCCGGCTCATGATTGCCCTTAGTTTTGGTTTTCTCAAACTAAGATGCGGCAATTCAGGAATATAACAAAGCAAAAAGTTGCGCCTAAGCTCCTCTTAGACAGGGGGAGCCGGAATGACGTACCGCTGGCAGCACATCGAAAGTGACGGGGAGAGTTTCGACGAGGGTGTCGGACATGCGGCCTCGATCGGCATGATCGCGCTGTCGGTCGACCGCGCCAGCATCGCCGATTGCACAGACTGGCTCGCTCCCTTTCCCGGTGTCGCGATCTTCTCAAGCCGGGTGCCGATGAGCCCCGTGGCCACGCCGGAGACGCTGGCCGGCAT
>Ga0207789_1000456_pt1 | contig 14685 bp, 18 predicted proteins | sample HigsolmetaGSP12D_FD_184840 | JGI IMG/M metagenome (GOLD analysis project Ga0207789, IMG submission 184840) | High solid enriched microbial communities from the Joint BioEnergy Institute, USA - SP1-2-D (SPAdes) | ecosystem: Engineered > Bioreactor > SSF (Solid state fermentation) > Aerobic >...
CATCAGCGTTTTTTAAAATGGCTGTCTGTCATTGCCGGGATTGCCTTAATTGGATTTGGCATACATTTCGGGTATCAAGCCGTGAAAAGTCTGTATTTAGTAGGCATCGGCCACGAATAACCAGGTGAATTTTAAGAGGATAATTTAAAAACGCCGAAGTGGCAAAAAATCTTGGGGGATTTTTTATTTGCTGTTCATCCCCGGCTCATTGTTTTTCTATTCTTGCAAGCTATTTTTAGTTTTGGGTTATGATATGCCCCTTTCCCCCTTTTAAGCTGTTTCTGGATGGATGGATCGTCTTACTTGTGCGGGAGAAACGGGAGGGATCCATTTTTGGGAAAGAGAGGAATTTTTGCTTGGGATGCGCCCGTGCCCGTTGCAAATAGCCAAAAGAAGGGATGCCCTTTGAACAGGACAGCCCTCATCTCGTATGTTACAGTTCTCCGATCTTGGCGGCGGCATAGCGGTTTTCTGGAACAGGTAGTCCGAGGTTTTCCCTTAGGGTGCTTCCTTCATAAGCAGTTTCGTACAAGCCTCTTTCTTGTAAAATCGGAATGACTTTCTCAACAAAGTCTTCCAGTGCGTGCGGGTAGCTGGAACCAATGATAAAACCGTCTGCAGCATGTTCATTGAACCATAATGCAATGAGGTCAGCAATTTCTTCTGGCGTGCCGATAAACTGGCTGCGCGGGAAGGCGGCCTCATGGGCAACCTGGCGCAATGTCAGATGCTCTTCTTTTGCGTGTTGTTTCAAATAATCGGTCGTGCTTTGAAAAGCGTTTTTTCCGATGTCGCCCAGTTCGGGAAAAGGTGCGTCCGGATCAAAACGGGAAAAGTCATAATCATCAAAGTATCTTGCCAGGTAAGTCAGGGCGCGTTCATAGGGGATAAGCGCGCTTAGTTCTTTGTACTTTGTTTCGGCTTCTTCCTTTGTATCTGCAATAATAGGGGAGATGCCGGGGAAAATTTTGATTTGGCTGGCATCCCGTCCGGCCCGCCTTGCCCGGTTTTTCACATCCTGGTAAAAACTTTTCGTGCTTTCAAGATTTTCTGAGTGAGTGAAAATGGAATCTGCCTTTTCCGCGGCAAACTGGCGGCCCCGATCGGATGCCCCTGCCTGGAAGACGACCGGGTAACCTTGTTTGGAACGGGCAATGTTTAATGGTCCGCGTACTTGAAAATATTTACCTTTGAAATTCAGGGCATGCAGTTTTTCAGGATCAAAGAATTGGCCGGTTTCTTTATTGTAGATAAACGCGTCATCTTCCCAGGAATCCCATAATCCTCTGACGATATCGACATGTTCCTCAGCAATCGCATAGCGCTCATCATGCTCCGGCAGATGGGCTTTGCTGTGATTATGGGCCGCGCCTTCCTGCGGCGATGTGACAAGATTCCATCCGGCCCGCCCGCCGCTAATGTGGTCAAGCGAAAGCAATTGCCGTGCAATCGTGAAAGGTTCGCTGAAAGAGGTAGAGATTGTCGCAATCAGGCCAACATGTTGTGTCACCGTTGCAAGTGCCGATAAAATCGTAATCGGTTCAAATCGGTTTAAAAAATGCGGGATTGATTTTTCGGAAATAAACAGGCCGTCTGCAATAAAAACAAAACTGAACAAGCCTCGCTCTGCCGTCTGCGCCTGGTTTTTATAATATGCAAAACTGGTGCTCGCTCCGGGATCCATATCTGGATGCCGCCAGCCGTCCGTTGTACCACCTACGCCGTGTACGATGGCCCCAAATTTCAATTTGTCATTACGCGCCATGGATTTTCTCTCCTTTTCCCAGTGCTTTTTCCAGATGCTCAACGCCGATTTCCGTTACGGCATATTAATTTCGCTTGTCCCGGCTGCCAATCTCGACAACCGGCACATATCTTACGCCGTATTTTGCTTCGAGCACATCGCGAAGATGGTCTTGTTCCGTGATGTCCACATCTGTATAAGAAAGATTTTGTTCCTTCAAATAATCTTTTACAGCTTGGCAGTATTGGCAACCTTGTTTGCTCCATACGACAATGGTTTGTGCTTGTTCCGACATTTCATCCCACTCCGTTTCCAATCAGTTGTTTGTTGATTTCACGGACAGCTGCCGCCAGCCGTCCGTAAGAAGCCAGTTTTTCATCCAAGTCTTCAATCGGGCTTAGTGCAATAAATTCTTCAATGCCATATTTCTGATGAAAATCACGAAGCCTATCCGCAACTCCCGCTTCTGTCCCCGCAATGATGCCGGGCTTTTGCTCAATGACCCGGTAAGGCTGGCGGACGCTTTCAAGATATTTTTCCACCTGTGCCTTGCTTCCGAGGTTCACCTTGTGTCCGTCTTCCAAAACGACTTTATAGCCGGCTCCGCTATCTTTATATTTTTTCGCTTCTTCCACTGAAGGGGTGACGGCAACGATAGAAGCCAAATGGAATTTTGCCGGCCGGCCAGTGTTCTGGCAGTGAGCCAAGTATGCGGCGTGGGCTGCCTTCAACAAGCCTTCATCCCCATTAATAAAATAAGCATAAACAAATTCAATCCCAAGCTTTGCAGCAAGTTTGGCACTTTCCACGCTTCCGCCGAGAAGAAAAACGGGAATTTCATGTTCTGTTTCCGGCTGGACGGAAAGAGCGGCATACGGATGATTTTCCGGAAAGTCCCTGCGTAAAAAATGGGTGAGTGTTTCCAGCTTTTGATCAAAATCCGGTTTTTCCGCCTGGTTTTCCTGCAAAGCACCGGTTGAAGCTTGCAAACCGCCCGGGGCTTTGCCGATCCCTAGCCCAATGCGGCCGCCGGAGAGGACACTCAGTTCATGGAATTGTTCGGCCACTTTATATGGGCTGTAGTGCTGAAGCATCACACCCCCTGATGCCAGCTGGATCGATGAAGTATGCGCCGCGAGATAGGCAAGCAGAATTTCGGGGGCGGAGCTGATGACCCGGTGCGAATCATGGTGCTCGGATACCCAGTATCTTTTAAAACCCCATGCTTCAGCTTGCCGAGCCAGTTGCAAGGTAGCCGAAAAAGCTTCGGCGCTTGTCTGGCCATCTGATCGCGGCGTCTGGTCTAAAATGCTGATTTGGATCCCCATTTTTTTCCTCCTTTGTTAAACCTGCTGGTAAAGATAAGCAGGGGAGACGCGGTGAAGAAATTTTTTGGTGCGCTCCTCCCTTGACTGGTGAAAAATTTGGTGCGGCGAGCCTTCCTCAACAATGATGCCTTGATCCATGAAAATAACATGATCTGACACTCGACGGGCAAATTCCATTTCATGGGTGACCACAATCATCGTCACACCGGTTTCGGCAATTTCGAGCAACACTTCAAGTACTTCACCGACGAGCTCAGGGTCAAGGGCGGCTGTCGGTTCGTCGAATAAAATGACATCCGGGTTGATGGCAAGTGCACGGGCAATGCCGACACGCTGCTTTTGTCCACCGGATAACTGGTTCGGATAGTGTCCGGCTTTATCTGCAAGTCCGACCCGTTCCAGCTGTGCCATGGCGATTTCTTCCGCTTCCCTTTTTGGAATTTTTCTGGCAACCGTCAGCCCTTCTGTCACATTACCTAAAACATTTTTATGAGAGAACAGGTTATACTGCTGAAAAACCATTGCTGTATGGCGCCGCAAAAATAAAATGTCTTTTTTCGACGGATGTTTGTAATCAATGGTTTTGCCGCCAAACTCCACCTGCCCTTCATCCGGCCTTTCCAGATAATTGATGCAGCGTAAAAGCGTTGTTTTTCCCGAGCCGCTTGGTCCCAAAATTGTGACGACCTCGCCTTTTTGAACGGTTAAATGAATGCCTTTTAAGACTTGATGCCTGCCAAAAGCCTTGTGGACATTATGAATCGTGATCATGTTATTCCTCCTTTGAGCTGTGACAGCTTTTGGTCTGTCAAATGGGCAAGCCATTCAAACAGGATGGTGATGCCCCAATAAATGATGGCGGCCGCAATATAGGCTTCCAGAAATTCATAATTATTCGAGGCTGCAATAATCGCTTTCCCGGTGATTTCCGGAACCGCCACAATGGAAGCAATCGATGTGGTATGGAAAAAGCCGCCAAACAAATTCACGAAATTGGGCAATGCATAGAAAAGTGCCTGCGGAAGCACGATGCGCCGGATGACCTGGCTGTGTGTAAGCCCGATGGCATATCCCGCTTCTGCTTCACCGGTATCCACTGCCAAAATGCCGGATCGGACTGCTTCGGATAAATAAGCGCCGGCTGTTAAGGACAAAGCCGCAATGACAAAGATGAAAACCGGGATTTTATTGGCATTAAACCCGATGCCGAAGATGTGGCCGAACTTTATGATAAGAACAGGAATGCCTAAGTAAATCAGCATAACGTGCAAAATGGCAGGCGTGCTCCGGAAAAAAGAGACGTACGCACCCGCAGCCGCCGCCAAAACTTTGATTTTGTACAGTCGGATGTATGTCACAAGCAACGCAATGATGAAACCGAATAAAATCGGAAGAATTGTCATCAATAGCGTCAGCGGAACGGCGGCCAGCAGGAATTTAAACGCCGTCCAAATAAATGGATAATCAATATGCATTTGTCCGCCTCCCTATTGGATGTTCATATCAAATATCGTAAGCAAGCGCGTTTCATTCCGCTTTACATGTTTTTCCATGAAGGCAAAGATTTTTTCCAGCACGATGGCCGTGAGATAATAAATGATGGCCAGCGAAATATAGACTTCGAGCGAATGGTTGCTCGATGTAATGAGCGTCTGACCCCGGCCTGACATGTCCATGACACCGATGGAAAAGGCGAGCGAAGTGTCTTTTAAAAAACCGATAATCAAGCTCCAGAAATTCGGTGCCGCTTGCACAAGTGCCTGCGGAAGGACAATCCGGAAAAAGGTTTGTCTTCCTGTTAAGCCGATGCTGTACGCAGCTTCCGCCTGGCCTTTATCGACGCTGTTGATGCCGGCACGGACGATCTCCGCAATGGAAGCTGCGCTGCTTAACGCATAGGTAGCAATCGCGGCATAGAGCGGATCCATCTTTGACGTGTCAATTCCCACAGCAGCTGTTAATGCGGGAATTGCATAAAACACAACAAACAGCTGGACCATGATGGGTGTTCCCCTGAAAAAAGAGATATAAATGCTGGAAAGCTGCTGTAAGACAGGAATTTTATAAACCTTTGGAAGTGCCACGATGATTCCCCAAATAAATCCGCAAATAAGAGAGACGCCCAAAATGTATAGTGTTAAAGGCAGATATTTGAGCAGAGTGGGAATAAAATTCACGACCATATGCCATTCAAAAGCTTGCAAAATATTCCCCCCCTTTTTTAGAAGCTGGATTTGGAGTAATCGGCTCCAAGCCATTTCAAGCTTAATTTTTTCAGTGTCCCGTCCTTTGTGATTTCTTTTAAAGCTTTATCTACTTCATTGCTCAATTTTTGATTGTCTTTGTTGAACATAAAATAAACCTTTGAATCGGACAGCACATTTCCCACCACTTTTTCTTTAATCGAACTTGTTTCATTTTGAAATTTCACTGCGAACGGCGTGGAGACCGTTGCATCAGCGCGCCCGGTTTTCAATTGGTTCGCCGTTTCGTTTGCGCCCGTGCCTTCGTATACAATTTTGAACTTGTTGCCGCGTTCTTTATTGATTTTATCAAGCAGCGTGGCGGCATTGGATGTTGCACTTGTAATCACGGTCTTTCCGTCCAGATCGTCAAGGCCTTTGATCATGTTGTTGCGCTCAAGGACTGTCACTTGTAGCGGAAAATAGTTATAAGCGACTTTATTGAATAAAAAGCGCTTTTTCCGCTCGGGATTGGTTTCCATTTCATGTGCGACCATATCGATTTTTCTTGCACTCAGGCTTGTCAATAAGTTTGAGAAATCCATCGTTTTAAATTTAAATTTGTAATCCGGCAGCCGTTTGTCGATTTCGCGTACGAGTTCCACGTCATAGCCGGTCAGTTTCCCGTTTTGGATAAAGCATATATTTGGAAATTGCGTACCCGTTCCGACTGTTACCGTCTGGACTTTTTCTTCCTGCCCGCCCGCTTTTCCGCAACCGGCGATCATGAGAATAAGTATGCAACCGGCAAACAGCGCAAGCTTTCTCTTTTTCATGTATTCTCCCCCGCATTAAAAGCTTGATTTGGAGTAATCTCCGCCAAGCCATTTTTTGCTCAGCTTTTTCAATGTCCCGTCTTTTTCCAGTTCTTTGATGGCTTTATCAACGGCACGGCTTAATTCGGTATTGCCTTTCCCGAAAATAAAATATACTTTTGTGTCGAGCAGCACGTTTCCGACCGTTTTTTCTTTAATAGAACTCGTCTCGTTTTGAAACTTTACGGCAAAAGGCGCTGCGACCGTGGCATCGGCCCTTCCTGTGCTTAACTGGTGTGCCGGGTCATTGCTTCCTTGTCCGGCATAGACGAGCTTGATCGGATTGCCATGTTCTTTGTTATATTGGGTGATGTAATCCGCAGCATTTGAAGTGGCACCAACGATCACTTTTTTGCCGTATAAATCCTTCAAGGAATGGATGGACTGGTTTTTCTTTAAAACCGTAATGTACATCGGCGAATAATTATAAGGAATTTTATTGAATGTAAACTGTTTTTCCCGTTCTGCATTTTTTGCCATATTGTGCGCGACCATATCGATTTTCTTAGCGGCCAGACTTGTGAGTAAATTGGAAAACTCCATTGTTTTGAATTTAAAGTTGTATTGCGGCAGTTTCTTGTCAATGGCGCGGACCACTTCAACGTCGTAGCCTGTCAAATGCCCTTTTTGATCCAGAAAGCAAATGTTTGGAAACTGTGTGCCTGTTCCGACAATGACTGTTTTCGGGCCTGATTTTGCCGTGCCGGAAGTGGCCGAGCAGCCGGATGCTGCGATAAGCAAGACGGAAAAAATGACAAAAAACCATTTCTTTCTCATACTTGCCCTCCGGCGATAAATACCGGCTGCTCCAGTGAATATCCGAGCACTTTTTCATTAAATAATTCAGGGATTAAAATTTTGCAAAGCAGCGCGCTAAGATCCCCGTCCTCTGATTCCTGGTACCGGCAAGGGTAGTATCCTTTCCGTTTATACATTTCCAACAGCCATGGATGCTTGCGCGCGGAGGTTCCGAGCGTGACGGCCGGCGCTTTCAATGTCCCGCGCAAAATCACTTCTTCTACATACGTCAGCAACCGGTTCCCGTACCCTTTGTTGGCATATGCCGGATCGGTTCCAAACCACCATACAAACGGGTATTGGGAGATGGGTTCTTCCCCTTCCCACGGGAAACGTATGGTAATGGTGGAAATCAGTTTTCCGTCTTTTTCCAGCACATAGGCAGCGTTGTTTTGAATATTTTCTGCAATCATCGTATGGTCCGCTCTGGTGGACGGCCATGTAATGCCCAAGTCTTTTATGGATTGAAATGATTTTTTGATCAGCTCGTGAAACGGATCGACATCGTTCAATGTCGCAAGCCGAATGATTTCTTCACCCATTTTTCCACCCCTTTTTAGTGAGAAATGACTGGTGATGCTTCCAGTCTTTGCAAATTTTCTTCAAATTGGCGGAGTGCTCTTTCCAACCGCCTGGCAGCTTCTCTTTCCATTTCAAAGCGCCCATTGTCGGCACGTTTCACTTGATGGTCGATGGTATAGGCGCCTTGTATGATGTGCTGTGCACCCAGTTCTGAAAGGACAGGTTCCAAAGCATATTTGATGGCCAGCACATGTGCCGGTGAGCCGCCCAAAGCCAGCGGCAGCACCACTTTTCCATCAAGGGCGTGCTGCGGCAGCAAATCCAGATAGGTTTTTAAAATGCCGGAAAAAGATGCTTTAAAAATCGGTGTTGTGACGATCACTCCGTCGCTTTCTGCAACAAGTTTGTTGGCCTCTGTAATTTCCCGATCCTTGTAATCTGCCGAAATCAATGCACCGGCAGGCAATTGATGGACGTGGATCACATCGAGGCGGGCACGTGAGCCAAAATAGGATTGTGCATATGTCGCCAGCCCGTTTAACCGGGATGTGAGAGAATAAGATCCCGAAATCAAAGCAATTTTCTTCATCAAACCCCTCCATTTACTATTCCTATAACGTTAGTAGGAATTGATTGGCTTTATTGTAACTGATTTTTTTATGTTTGGAGAATTGAAAAAATTTTGTTTTTGTATAAAGAAAATTTATAGTTGCAATCGGCTGAATTCATAGTAAAATGGTAAGAATAATAGAAATTACCAGAAGGAGGGGGATCAGGTTGGAAATCCGCGCGATCCAAACGTTTCATTATGTTGTGGCACTTGGCGGTTTTCAAAAGGCAGCAGAGGAATTGAACTATTCCCAGCCTGCGATCACTTTCCGGATCAAACAATTGGAAAAGGATCTCGGGGTAAAATTATTTGAACGGGGGAAGACACTCAAATTAACGAGTGCAGGCAGGATTTTCTACAACCAGTCAAAACAATTGCTGCAGGATTACGAGGCGCTGGATGCTGAAATGTCTCAATTGCGGGCCGGTGCAAGGGATTTTATCCGCATCGGCATCTCAGAACCGTTTGCGAGCCTGAAATTCCCAGCTGTTTTGGCGGATTTTTTGAATCGCCATCCCGAAGTTTCAGTGGATGTGTATGTGGATGATGCGAACGGGTGCAGCCAGCGGCTTGAAAAAGGGGAGATTGATTTTGCAGTTTGCGGCGAACCGGAAATAAAGCTTGAAAATTACTATGATCCTTTTTATTCAGATGAACTGGTACTGCTTGTAGGGGCAGCCCATCCGCTGGCAAAGCGCGCAGCCGTTTCGCTGGCAGATTTGCGCGGCGAACGGCTGATTTTTACGCCGGTCAACTGCCCGATCCGAATTCAGATTGAACAGGCATTGCACCGGAAAATCGGAAATGATTATAAAAAAATGACGGTGACAAGCAGTTCCGCCCATAAATTTTATGTCCAGCAAAACATTGGCATTTCCATCTTAACGAAAACCGCCACCCTGTACACCGTTAGCGGCACAAAAGTGATTCGGATTACAGACGTCGAAATCCATCCGCCGATCGGGATATTGTTAAATGAAAAGCAACAGGGGCTGTCGCAAATTGTAAAAGATTTGATGACGGAAATCCAGCATTCATTTTTCCATTTTCCGGCTGAATCGGAAGGGACAGCAAGATAACGGGGTGAAGCAGGGAAGATATTATGCTTTTTTATTGGAATGATAAAAATATTTTTATTTATGGACTATTGACTGCGCTGCAATGATCCATCATAATAACCTATCATATAGATCAGAAAAATAGGAAATCGACCGGACCACCGGAGATGCTAAAGACCCAACGCGCTAATTGGGTATCAGCATCTCTTTTTTTTATGAATCCAATTTATCCTGCTATCCCGGCTTCAAAATATAAGCGGAAACATGCTCAAAGATGATTTTGTTTTGTATTTACTGCCGGGTGGGACAAAAGACTTGAAATGGAGGAAAACAAAATGAGTGAAGCCGTTATCAAGAGGAATATTAAAAAATCAATCACAGAGCTTGTTGGACGAACGCCTTTGTTGGAGATTACCAATTATGAACAGGAAAAACAGCTAGAAGCCGAGATTGTTTGCAAGCTTGAGTATCTTAATCCCGCAAACAGCATTAAAGACAGGATTGCAAAAGCGATGGTCGAGGATGCGGAGAAAAAAGGATTATTAAAAGAGGGGGCGACGATCCTTGAAACAACAAGCGGCAATACGGGTATCGGGTTGGCAGCTATTGCAGCTTCCAAAGGGTATAAACTTAGAATATACATGCAGGATGGGGTGAGTGAGGAAAGGACAAAAGTGGTGAAAGCGTACGGAACAGAAGTTATCCCCTTTTCAGAAGTACCAGAAGTTGCCGAAGCCATTGAGAAAACGGAGGGGGATTTTGTTGAAGTCACGAAAGTTTTTCAAAAAGTGGTGGTGGACCAAGAGGAAAATGCCGTATTCTTGAATCAGCTTGAAAATGAAGCAAATCCAAGGATTCATCGGGAAACAACCGGTCCGGAAATTTGGGAAGACACAGGGGGAGATATTGATACCCTTGTGGCAGCCATAGGAACAGGCGGCACCATCAGCGGCACGGGAGCTTATTTAAAATCGAAAAATCCGCATGTCAAAATTGTCGGAGTGGAGCCGGGGGTGGCTTCCATCGCGACTTTGGAAAATCCCGATATTGAAGAAATTACAGGTGTGCACAGGTTTTCTGATGTAGAGGAAAAGCGGGTACCGGCAAATGTCCATATGGAAGTCATTGATGAAGTGATCGAGGTAGAGACATTCGAAGCATATGAAGCGGCGAGGGCTGTCGCAAAATCAGATGGCATTTTGGTTGGCACTTCCTCAGGGGCAGCCATTTTTGCCGCAACACAGCTGGCGAAGCGCCCGGAAAATAAAGGGAAGCGCATTGTTGCCATTCTGCCGGATACCGGACTGAGATATTTATCGACAGATTTGTTTGATTAATTTTCTACACGTAAGACAGCCTGCTGCAAAATTTCTCATTGATGCAGGCGGCATTCTTTATCATCACACCATTTGCTATATGCTGTCTGAGATCTTCGGTGAGAAAACATTCCTGTCGCTACAGAAAAAAGTAAACCGCTGCTTCCACAATGTTCATCTTTCGCATATTTGTTTTTTCAATTCCCATACTAAAGGCGAAGGAGGGATGAACATGCCAAAACGGAAGCATGATGCGGAACAAAAGAACAAAGAAGGCTTTGACTCGGCTAGGACTGATTCCGAGTATTCAAGGGAATTGCAGCAGCTGGGCGATGGGGCAGGCAGCGCGGCGGCCAACCGCATGCACAAGGAAAAAGCAAAAAAGATGAAATCATCTAAAAACCAGGGAGAATGGAAAGGCATGCATTGAAAACGGGTCTTCACTCTTTAGGAGTGAGGGCTTTTTTTGCGTTTGGTGGTTCAGCTGTAAAAGTAGGTGTATAAGTACGCCCTTGCTATTTTTTTCGCCGGGAATATTCTGGGCCGAGCCTGACAGCTGGTTTCGGTTCAAGGATTTTTCATGGCCAGATGGTTTGAGATTTCCGTTCGGAGTGCTATGATCAGAAAAAGAGGAGATGCTGCCATGATGACTGCGGCCATTCTGACATTGAAGAGACGGTCCATTGGTCTGAATGTTTTTCACCTGGATTTTACATTGGAAAGCCCGTCCAATTAACCTTCAAAAAACCACATTCAAATGCCAAGGTCCTGTTACGGTTTTGAAGGCAAGTAAGAATTTTACGTACATAATTCTTTATGATATGAGAATAGGGAGGCAATGTATTCATGCATTATGTCAGGCTCTTAAATACAAGAGATGTTGAGTTTTATGAAATATTTCAGGCGTATTGCGGGGATTCTCTAGGATATATCTTAATTATTGATACAAGAAGACCTTCTAAATTTACTGATAATCCAATTATTTCAAAAGTGGAAGAGGAAGAAAAATTTGAAAGTGCATCGAATTTCATTAAAGTGATTATTATTACGAGGGAAGAGCAGAGTGAGCAATTCAAGGAGGAAGTTCATTTATTTGTTTCTGGTTTAATTGAAACAAAGCCTGATAGTTCATTTTTTATGGATATCATCGTCTCAGACAAAGAACCTACATATGATTATCCGTTTGATATGGTGCCTATGGTTGATTATATTAAGCCCTTTCTTAAAGGAGTTAACGATAACATAGATTTTAGTTCCTTGACTAACGAAAAGTTTAACTATTTGTCGCAGGATTAAGTATTAATTTATAGTTGGGAAAGGGCATCAAAATTAATAATTAATCGAGAAATTTGAGAAAAAAGATAAATGACTTTATGATGTCTTCAAGGGGTTGAGTTGATGGACTTCAAACTGGAATATATGAAAACCACAGATCTGGAAAAACCTGTAGGTTAAGAAGGGATTTTCGGTATTGTTTTTTCAAATGAAAATGCAGGTGAAAATAAAATTTTTTCATTGATTGAAATCCATTTTTGATATACATAGAAGCAAATTCAACCTGACTCATAAAGAGGGCTTAATAGCACGCAGCAATCAACTTTGAAGACATCAATATGGTTCCTGCCACAGTCCAATTAACTCCTTCAGGTTAAATATTTTTCTTCCCAACGTTCCCGTTTTGTAGTTGGATCTAGTTGGGAAAGGTCATCACCATAATTATATTGTATTTTCATTTCCCCGGTATGCTTGAGAATATAGGTGAAACAGGTCCACTGCTCTTGTCCTTGTTGATGAAACTCATTCCATAATTGTTCACAGCAATCAAATAATTGATCTTCTAAGCTTTCATATTTTCGGGAATCTACCTCATACTGATCCACGATATCCGGGCTATACAGGCGTTTTGGAACCTAATGGATAAAAGTAAAAAAACACTTGTCCATATCCTTCTCTCATTTCTGCATATAATAAAACCTTCTCCCAGTCCTCTGGTATCATATCGTTTAAAATGTAAGCTATCTGTTGATAAAGGGTTTCCATATTTGAAGTTTCCATCATTATTTCCTCCTGGTCTCTGTATAGTTATTTAGCTGGTCACATCTTTCCTTCCATTCATTTTATATTCTATTTCAAATCTGTGTAGCCTGAGAGCCGTCACCTTTCTATATCGGTTTAATTCTAACTTCTACAATTTGCTCCTTTGCCAGAGCTGTTTTCTAGTGCTTTATATTCACTACGATTTAGTCTGGACCCATTGGTACTAAATTATCCATTTCTCTGAAGCATCAAAAATACTGGCAATGAAATACCCAAAATCGGCTTGCTAAGTCTATCATCACCGCGGTCGATTCTTTGTGTGTAGGTTTTTTGTTTAGCGTTGCCCAACTTTAATTTTGCTTTTATGCTTTTGACGGCAGTGAAGTGATCGGGCTGGTGGCGATGCAATTGAAAAACAAAGAAGATGCACCTACGTAAACGGCCAATGTCCACAGCGGGATCATATGAAATAAAAAGCAGTCTGGCTAATCGGATTGAATGTATCGCCTGTTTTAACTGTGAAATACAACGACTCGGTTTCCGCCGCACGCTTGCAGACACCGACATATTATTACCAACGTTTGCTAAACTCTCTTGACGGAATCAGGTTACAGGATATTTATTTCCATTTATTATGATGCTTTTTGCTTCAATTAATAATAATGCATCCCATATTTCCAACGCAAAATTAGCATTAGAATAATATTGATTTACCCAATCCTCTTTTATTGATGAGGGTTTAATTTCTCCTATTCCCCCCATATAAAAGTCGATTGACGTTAATTCTAAATAGTCATCTTCCTCGACATCAGCTTTTATATTAAGTCTTTGATCACCAGTATTTTCAACGAAATACCATGCTGTTACTCCTTCAAAAACCACTTTATACTTATTTTCATAACCGTTATCTATTGTTTTTAACTCAAAACTAATAGTGTTTTTCAAGATGTCAAATTCATAACTTTCAATAATCGCAGCCCACATTTCGTTAAGTAAATCGAATAATCTATTCCTCATATTATCACTTTCCTTTATATGATAAATAAGATTCGAAAGTTTTTTCGTTTCCCTCAAAGTGAAGAACTCCGCACCGCTTTTAGCATCGACATGGGTGATCTGCCTTATTTTTTTCAGTGTGGGTACGACGCCATCCTGAATAAATTTTCCCAATTGCTGCTTCGGCCTTCCAGTATAAATTTCTTTGTTGGCACTGATATGCAGTCTTTACTAAAAAGAACAACTTATGAAATTCAATTTATGGCAAGTATTTTTCTTCCCATTGTTTTCTTTTTGAGGTTGGGTCGATCTCTGATAAGTCATTATATTGATAATGAACTTTCATTTTTCCGTTGTTATCGAGAATGAAAGTTAAACTTGTCCATTTTTCCTGTTGTTGTACGCCAAATTCATGCCATAACTCCTCACAATAATCATATAATTGGTTTTCTAACTCACTGTATCTTTGAATATCTAAATTAAATTTTTCTTCTATTTTTAAACTGTAAATAGGCTTTTTTGAATTTATCGGATAGTAATAAAAGAAAATGTGAGCATACCCCTCCCTTATTTCTGCATATAGAAGAATCCTAGACCATTCTTCAGGTAGCATATCATTTAAAACGTTTGCTATTTTTTGGTAAATGTTTTCCATGTTTTCCGTGTTCATTTTTCTTCTCCCCCAGCATCATCTTTTAATCTAACTTTTTTCAACTCATTGGTTTCACCTGCTCATCGACCGGCCTTTCAAACCTGATACCAATCGCTCATGGTTTCCTTCATGACATGAACAGCCTTTTTGACTCTAATTTCATTCTTCCATATGTCTTCACGACTGTTTTCGTCATTGATTTACTTCTAGTATCAAGGATTGTGATAACGCTGTCAATTTTGCGACGTTGGTAAGAAGAAGGGGGGACGAAGCTTGCAGAAGTGTGTATTTTTATAGGTGAATTTATGTTTGCTCAGTAGATATTTTCCAAATGTAGGTAAAGAAGGGATTTTCGGTATTGTTTTTTCAAATGAAAATGCAGATGAAAATAAAATTTTTTCATTGATTGAAATCCATTTTTGATATATTTGATATAATAGAAGCAAATTCAACCTGACTCATAAAAAGGGCTTAAGCCACGCGGTAATCAACTTTGAAGAAAAAGGATGGTCTGCAGCGGACAAACTGCGAACAATATGGACGCCTCTGAATAGAAGCACGTTGTT
>Ga0207789_1000457_pt1 | contig 14675 bp, 14 predicted proteins | sample HigsolmetaGSP12D_FD_184840 | JGI IMG/M metagenome (GOLD analysis project Ga0207789, IMG submission 184840) | High solid enriched microbial communities from the Joint BioEnergy Institute, USA - SP1-2-D (SPAdes) | ecosystem: Engineered > Bioreactor > SSF (Solid state fermentation) > Aerobic >...
CAAATGGATAAACCCCTTGAGGGGTAGCCGGTGACAGTTGCCGGGGAAACCGCGCCTTTAGGCGCAGCAAGTATCATGCCCTTATAGGGCTGAAATCAAGCCACCCGCGGAGCGGGTGGTCATGACTGCGTTACCGATCCGCCTGCTGCGGCGATCCGGCCGGACAGGTGACGAGGACGGAGGCGCTGCGCCGGAGCCGCGCGAAACCGGGCTGAAGGCGTCGCAGCGGCCGGGCGTTGCGAGGGGACGAAGCGCCGTCCGGCGTCCCGTGCGGAAGCCGGATGCGAACGGCTGGATACGAATTCCGCCTGGACATGGGGCCGGCTCTGTTGCATACTGGGCTTCGGAATGCCAAAGCAGCCGCAGGCCGGCGAATGGCGGAGCGAAGCGGTGCGGACGCGGACAGGCGCGGGGCTCGCGCAGGGCATGTGCAGAGCTGACGCAAAGCAAGCGCATGGCTCGTGCAGAGCAGCAAGCCCAGGGTATGTGCAGAGCTGGCGCAGAGCAGGCGCATGGCTCGTGCAGAGCAGCAAGCGCAGAGTAAGCCCAGGGCATGTGCAGAGCTAACGCAGAGCAAGCACATGGCTCGTGCAGAGCAGCAAGCCCAGAGCAAGCCCAGGGCAAGCGCAGAGCTGGCGCGGTGCAAGCGCTCCTTCTTCCCTTCCCTTCGCCGCCGGGCTGCGGAGACGGGAGGAAGAAACCGGTGCAAGGATTCGATGCAAACATCGTCAGCCGCATCCGGGAGCGGTCGGCGGCGATGGAGCGGCGGGGCGAGCCGGAAGCTTGGCTGCTGGAAAAAATCTACGACGAGAAGCTGTTCAAGCTGTTCGTGCCCCGCGAGCTGAACGGCCTCGGCTGCGGCCTGCCTGAGGCGCTGCGGGTGTTCGAACGAATGGCCTGGATCGATGGCTCGCTCGGCTGGCTGGTCACGATCGGAGCGGGAGGCGGGTTTTTTGCCGGCACGCTGCCGGAGCGGCCGGCGGCGAAGCTGTTCGCGGGCCGGGAGGCCGTGCTGGCGGGAAGCGGGATGCCGACCGGAACGGCCCGGAAGATCGACGGCGGCTATATCGCGAGCGGGCGTTGGCGCTATTGCAGCGGCGCGACGTTCGCGACTTTTTTCACCGCCAATTGCCAGCTGGAGGGAGAGCAGGACGCGGCCGGCGGCGCGAAGATCCGTTCGTTCGCATTCCTGCCGGAGCAGGTGCGCATCGTACGCGACTGGAATCCGCTCGGCCTGCGCGCCACCGCCAGCCATACGATCGAGGTGAGCGGAGCGTTCGTCCCCGAGGAGCGAATGTTCGACATCGCCTCGCCGCCGAGATACAGCGATCCGATCTTCCGGTATCCGTTCTTGCCGTTCGCGCAGGCATCGTTCGCGGCGGCATCCCTCGGCATGGCGCGCCATTTCCTGGACGAGTGCCGCGAATTCGCCGCCGCCAAAGCGGACGAATGGCGGGCGGCAAGTCCGCGGCGGCTGGCCGCGCTGGAGCGGACGGTCGACGAATGGACGGAGGCGCTGTCGGTGTCGGCCGCGCGGTTCTACGACTTCGTCGATTCGACCTGGAAGACGTTCGCGGCGGAAGGAAGTCTGCCGGACGCGGCGTGGCGGGAAATCGGGAGCCGGAGCCAGGAGACGGCCGCCGCCGCCCGCTCCGCCTCGGAGGCGGCGTTCCCGCTGCTCGGCATGGCGGGGCTAAGGTACGACGAGCCGCTCTGCCGAACGTGGCGCGATGTGCACACCGTGACGCAGCATTCGGTCCTGCTGCCCGAGAACGGCGACTGAGGGCGGCGAACCGGCGTTCGCGCCGGGATCGGCCCGGGCGCCGGGACGGCCAAGGCAAGGGGGCCAGGCGCGGGGAGCCTCGGTTCCGCCGGCCCGCCCGCTTCCGGGCCAAGCGCCGGGATCGGCCCGGATGCCGTCGGCCAAGCGCCGGGCTCGGGCGCGCAGCCTAACGGTGCCGACCCGGCCTGCAGCCGCCTATTCGAGCGGGAGGCGAGCCTCGGTCGGCGGCAGCCCGCCGGCGAACCGGTCGATCGTCTCGAGCGGCAGGTGATCGATCAGCAGGTCGCCATAATGCGCCAGCCGGACGATGCCGCGCTCGTCGATCAGAAATTCGGCGGGGACGCGGTGGAAGTTGGCGCCTTCCTCGGGCGTCAGCCGGTTGCCGGCTTCCTCGGCCTCTGCTCCCATTCCGCAGGCGGCATGCCGGCCGGCGACGGGAACAGGCCGAGCACCCGTTTGCGGTGTTCGTCCCGGGTCATGTTCGCACCTCTCCTTCGGGAGCGGCGAGCGCCGCTCTCAGATCATCAGAAGCTCGCGGATTTCCTCCTCGGTGATGGAGGCGAATCCTTCGTCTCCCGGTTGGATGACCTCGGCGATGAGGTCTTTTTTGCGGTTTTGCAGTTCGACCATCTTCTCCTCGATCGTGCCCTGGGAGACGAGCCGGATCACCTGGACGACCTTCTTCTGGCCGATGCGGTGCGCGCGGTCGGCGGCCTGCTGCTCGACGGCGGGGTTCCACCACAGGTCGTACAGGATGACGGTGTCGGCCCCGGTCAGGTTCAGGCCGGTGCCTCCGGCGCGCAGCGAGATAAGGAAGATGTCCTTCTCTCCTTCGTTGAAGCGGCGGCACAGCTCGACCCGCTCCCGGGAAGGCGTGTCGCCGTCCAGGTAAAAACAGGACAAGCCGCGAAGCGCGATCTCGTCGCGAATGAGGCGCAGCATGGACGTGAACTGGGAAAAGACGAGCATCCGCTTGCCGGCGCCGAGCGCTTCGTCCATCAGTTCCAGCAGCTGCTCCAGCTTGCCCGAGTCGCCCTCGTAATTTTCGACGAACAGCGAAGGGTGGCAGCACAGCTGGCGCAGCCGGGTCAGTCCCGCGAGAATCTTCATCCGGCTCTTCCGAAACCCTTCCGTCTCCAGGCTCAGCTTCGTCTCTGCCTGCAGCCGCGTCAGGTAGGCGACGTACAGCTTCTTCTGCTCGTCCGTCAGTTCGGACAGCTGGAGCGTCTCGATCTTGTCGGGCAGCTCCTTGAGCACGTCGCTTTTCATCCGCCGCAAGATGAACGGGCGCACCCGCTTCGCCACCGCCTCGCGCGACAGCTCGGCGAACGCGCGGCGGCCGCCGAACAGCTCGGGGAAGACGGCGTCGAACAGCGACCACAGTTCCTCGAGCGAATTCTCGATCGGCGTCCCGGTCAGCGCGAACCGGTACTGCGCGTTCAGCCGCTTGACGGCGCGCGCGGTCTGGGTCGCGTGGTTCTTGATCGCCTGCGCCTCGTCGAGGAACAGCGAATGGAACCGTTGGTTCGCGTACAAATCCGCGTCGCGGCGGAGCAGCGGGTAGGAGGTAATCAGCACGTCGACGTTGCCGAGCTCCTCCAGAATGCCGCTTCTCTCCTCCTTGCCCCCCGCGGCGATGACCGCGTTCAGCCCGGGCGCGAATTTGGCGATCTCGTTTTTCCAGTTGTACAGCAACGAAGCGGGGGAGACGATCAGCACGGGCAGGCCGCTCTCCCGCACTTCTTCCCGGACCGATTCGATGAAGGCGATGCTTTGCAGCGTCTTGCCGAGGCCCATGTCGTCCGCCAGGATGCCTCCGAACCGGTAATGGGCGAGCGTCTTCATCCATTGGTAGCCGAACTTCTGGTATTCGCGCAGGACGCCGGCGAGCGACGGCGGGACCGCATGGTCGAGCAAATCCGGGGTGCGCATGTTCTCCAGCAACTGCCGCAGCGCGCGGCCGAACCGGACGCTGCGCCCCTGGACGCCGGCGTCCATCAGGGACAGGCCGCGGACGACCGACAGGTCGAGGCGGCTTCCCCTGATCTCGTGCTTGCCGACGTCCATCCCGTCCATCAGCCGGGCGATCTCCCGGTAGCCTTCGTCTTCCAGCGACAGGAACGCGCCGCTCTCGAGGCGGTAGTACGGCTTCTTCTCCACGAGTGTCTGCAAAATAAGGCGGATCTCCCGCTCGTCGATGCCTTCCAGGTCGAAGCGCACTTCCAGCCATCGGGTGCCGGGGTCGAGGTCGATCGTCAGGCGGGGGGAGATCGGCGGCTGCCGCAGCATCTCCCGCGCCGCCTGCGTCGCGCTCACATCCGCCAGCCGCTCGAGCTGCGGCAGCAGCCGGTATTGGAAGCGGTACAGCTTCTCCTCCTCGTCCAGATACAGCTCGCTGCCGTTGTATTTGAAGTCCGCCCTCTCGATCAGGCTCATGATCGCTCCTTCCCGCTCGGCATCCCGCAGCAGGATGCGCCCGTCCGCCAGGGAAGGGCGGCCGCGGTCCGGCCGCATCGGATCGATCTCGATGTCGTCGTATGCGTACGTCAGGCGCGCGAGCAGCCGCCCGTTGATCCAGTCGAGATCGAGCCTCGCGTGCAGCCGCGGGCGGACCAGCCGGTCTGCGATCGACTCGTCGATCGTGACGGCGCCCAGCTTGCGCAAGCCCGGCAGGACGCGGTCCATGAATGGCTCGATCTGGGCGGGAGGGATCAGCGCCTGCTTCGACGTCTTGTAGGCGAACAGCTTCCGCAGCTCGTCGAGCCGTCGCATCGAGCCTTCGTCCATGCGGTGCAGAACGCAGTCGGCGACCGCGACGCCGTACTTCTCCATGACGAGGACGCGCTCCAGACCGGCGATGTCGAGCCGGCAGCCGCCCCCTTCCGCCGGCGCGATGTCGAAGCGGAGCGGCAGCGGGCCGTCCGACACCCGCACGCCTTCCGCCGCGCGCATTCCCTGCTCGAAGCGCACGTTGGCGCGCTCCAGCAGCGGAAGGAGCTCCTCCCAGGCCAGCGGAGGGAGGAGCAGCAGCCGCTCAGGCTGCGAATAGCCGCCCGCTCCGCCGCGGAAGAAGTCGCGGTAGGCGGCTTCGCTGTGCGCGATGCCGATCAGCCGGCGCACGATCGCCAGGTCGTCCGGCTTGAAGCGGTGCTGGGCCGGGTCGTAGGTGAACAGCTTGGCGAACACATAGGGAAGCTGCTGCTCGACCTTGCCCAGAAACTCCTTGATCCTCTGCACAATGTACAGCCGCTTCGGACCGACCTTCATCTCGATGCCGAACAAGGGGACGTTGCCGTAATCGGTCACGGCCTTGCACGTGAACTCGACTTCCAGTTCGGTCTCGCCGGATGCCGCTTCGTCCGTTCCGGCGCCGGCCGGCGCGCCGCCGTCGAACAGGGAGATGATGTTGCGGGCGAACTGGACGTCCCGCGCGGTAAACGCCGGCGCGGCCGGAACCGGCTGCGGCTCCGGAGCGGCGGGCTTCGGCGCTCTCGCCTGCTGGGCGTTGTACAGATGGATCAGCGCGGCGGCGACGTGCTCGCAATAATATTGCGAATGCCGGGACGGACAATCGCATCGCGCGTCCTCGACGCCGGCGTTGTCCATGACGATCCGCACGTTGTGGCGGCTGTCTCCCCATACGTAAGCTTCGAAGCGCCGGCCGGCGTCGCCAAGGTTCACTTCCACGACCCGGCGGGCTTCAACGTAACGGACGCCGCGGTCATAGGAAGTTGGGCCGCACAGCAGCTTGATTTGCTGAAGCGACAGCGAGTCGGTCACCGGCAACGCCTCCCTTCTCCGATCCGCGAAGCGAATTTTTCTTAAGATTTCATTATACCATACGTTCGCGCCGGACGATCGTCGGAGGAAGAACGGCACATAACGGCGCAAAAAACGGCGCAAAGCCCGGCCCCGCCGCAACGCAGGGGGCCGGGCTTGCCGGTGGAGGCGCACTCCGCTCGCAGGCGCAGCTCAAATCAGGCGCCGCCGCGGGATCGGTCGGGGCGCAGGGAGGGCGTCGCCGTTACTTCAACGAGACGACGTGGACGAGCTGCGGCGACGCCGTCACCTTGATGACGCCGCGCGTCCGGTCGTACTCCAGCCGGCCGGAACCGGCTTCGGCGCGCGTCTCCGAGCCGAGCACGTAGAACATGTCGTCGGCCAGCGTGCGGATGCACACGTCGCGTTCGGCCCGGCCGAGTCCGTTCCATTCCTCGGCGTCCATCTCGAACGTCTCGTAGCAGTTCGGGATGTCTTCCAACGCCCGCGACAACTCGTCCAATATCTCGTCGTAGGGTCGGGTATATCGAATGGCCAAAGGGCTCACTTCCTTTCCGATTACCTTCATTATACCTTATGTGGCAAGTTTTCAGACGTGCCGGAAATCCCGGTCAAATGTTCCCGCGGCTTTTTAACGGGGGGCAAATCCGCTATAATAAGTTAGCTGTTGTTTGTACAGCGGAGCGGGGTCAAATCAGGAGATGATTGCATTGGCTTGGAGACAACGTTTGCGGAGCCTCTTGTCCAAACCGTTTGTCTTTTTTTCTGTCCTCATGGTTCTGAAGATCTATCTGGCTCGTTACGTCGTCTTCGAGGGCAGTGATCTCGGGTTGCCGCTGCTGAACGGGCTCCCGACGGTTTGGTTCGTCTTCTGCCTGATCGAAATCTTGTTCTACAAGCGCAAGCTGGGCGCTTATCTGATCGCCGATCTGGCCATGACCGGCGTTTATTTTGCCGTCATAATGTACTACAAATATTTCGGCGTCATCGTCACCTACCACGCCTTGCAGCAAGCCGGCCAGGTGACCGAGGTGAAGGGCAGCGTCTTCTCGTTGCTCCATCCGTACTTTCTGCTCGTCTTCGTCGATATCGTCGTGCTGTTTTTCGTTCTGGTCTTTAGCAAGAAAGCCCGGGCCTGGGGGAGATCGCTTGCCGTCAAGGAGCGGCAGCGCTTCGTCTCCGCGCTGTGCATTCTCGCGCTGGCGGCCTGCGTCCTGTGCATTCTGCCCAACAAGGACAGCATGAACGAGATTTTGCAGGCGCAGAACATGGGCATCCTCAACTACGAGGTGTATGCGATATTCGCTCCGTCCAAGGACGATGCGGTCAGCGCCGTGGCGGTCAGCCAGCCGGCCATTGAGGCGCTGAAGGGCGACGAGCCGCCGGCGAAGCCCTACTATTGGGGGGCGGCCAAGGGCAAGAACGTCATCGTGATCCAGCTGGAAGCATTCCAGAACTTTCTGCTGAACCTCAAGCTGGACGGCAAGGAGATTACGCCGAACCTGAACCGGCTGCTGGGAAGCAGCCTGTACTTCCCGCATTTCTTCCAGCAGGTCGGGCAGGGCAACACGGCCGACGCCGAATTCGTCGTGAACACGTCGTTCTACGTGCCGCAGCACGGCGCGGCTTCGCAGGAGTACGTGGATCGCGTCCTCCCCAGCATGCCGAGAACGTTCGCCGCGAACGGGTACGAGACCGCCACGTTCCACACGAACGACATCGCCTTCTGGAACCGCAAGGAGCTGTACGCCGCGCTCGGCTGGGACCGGCATTACGACAAGACGTTTTTCGGCGACGAAGATCCCGTCATGTTCGCGGCGTCCGACGAAGTGCTGTACGACAAGACGGCCGACGAGCTGGCGAAGATGCAGGGCGAGGGGAAGCCGTTCTACGTGCAGCTCATCTCCATGTCGGGCCATCACCCGTTCAACATTCCGGAGCGCAAATACAAGATGAAGCTGCCGAACCGCTACGAAGGGACGCTCGTCGGCGATTACATCCGCGCCCAGAACTACGCCGACTACGCGCTCGGGCAGTTCATCGGGAAGCTCAAGGCGAACGGCGTCTGGGACAACAGCGTCGTCGTCATTTACGGGGATCATCAGGGCTTGCCGATCTATTCGCTGACGAGCAAGGAGAAAGGCCTGATGAAGGAAATTTACGGCCGCGATTACGGCGTGCAGGACATGATGAACATTCCGCTGCTCATCAAGCTCCCCGGCGCGTCGCCGCAAGGGAAGGTGCTGCAGCAGGTCGGCGGACAATCGGACATCTTCCCGACGATCGCGAATTTGGCCGGCATTTCGCTTGCGGACCATATCCATTTCGGTCACGATTTGTTGAATTATCGGCATAATGTGCTGCCGGAAAGATATTATTTGCCGACCGGTTCCTTCATCAACGACACCAGCGTGTTCATGCCGGGCAAGACGTTCGAGGACGGGCAGGTTCTGGCCATCGACGGCGGCAAACCGGATCGTAACCAGGTGACGAAGGATCAGTACAACCAGGCGCTGGAGCTGCTGAGCATGTCCGACGCGTACGTCCGGTCGTTGCCGGAACGGCGCTGACGCCGCCCGGAAAATAGAGAGAAACAGGGGAGGTTGCGCGGCGATGTCGCTTTATCGGAAGTACGCTCCGCTAATGTACATGCTCATTTTTCCACTGCTCGGAGCCCTGTATGCCTGGGTTAACAAGCCGGCCGCCAAAGTCTACCAACTGACGACCCGGCTCGACGACGCCATTCCGTTCGTCAAATATTTCGCGGTTCCGTACGGCATCTGGATCTTTTACATCTACGTGTGCGTCTTCTATTTTTTCAAAAAAGACGTTCGCGTCTATTACCGTTCGCTGACGGTCTACACGCTGTGCGCGCTCGTCTGTTATGCCGTCTACTCCGGCTTCCAGACGACCGTGCCGCGTCCGGAGCTCGTCGGCCACGATCTGTTCACCCGGCTCGTCGAATACATCTATCACCGGGACCGGCCGTTCAACTGCTTCCCCAGCATCCATGTGTTCTCCAGTTACATGGTCGTGCGCCTGCTGGCCGGCAGCAGCTTCCGCAACCGGCGCAACCTGACGGTGATCGGCGGCATGTCGACCCTGATCGTGCTGTCGACGCTGTTCATCAAGCAGCACACCGTCATGGACGCGATCGGCGGCATCGTGCTGGTCGAGATCGTGCTCGCCCTCGTTCTGCTCGCCGAGCGCAGCTTCGGCGCGAGACAGCAGCAGCGGCAGCGCCAGAACGGCTCGTACGGGGCCTGAGCCGAAGTTCCGATGACGGCCGGCAGACCGCAAAGCGGCCGACATTGGACGACCCCCGCAGGGCATACCCGCGGGGGTCTATTGGTATGTGAAGCGTAATCGAGCGATTCTTCCGATAACACATGCACGAAAGCAACGATGGCCCTGCCTCTCCACCGTTCTTGCGGTTCCGACGACCGCTCCAGTTTTGAATTCGTGTTCCTTCCAGCAGCCGATAAAGTTAAGGAAAGTGATGGGGAACGGAGGAAATTCAACCCAAGGAGAAAAATCGGAGGGTTACACTTCATACAACTTCGTAAGTATACAACAGTTGAAAGGATTCTGTCAAAAAGAACGTGCCGCGCGGGGCCAAAGTCTGAAAAAGAAAGGCCAACTCGTACGATGATTCGTACCGTTGGCCTTCTTGCCGCCGCGCTAGAAGGAAATGTTCGGCAGCTCGGGCTGCTTCAGGTTCAGGCGGCTGCCGAACTTCGCTTTGAGTTCGCCGAGCCGGGATTCCATGGAAGCCCGGATCTCGTCCATCTTGGCGTTCATGGCGGACTTGATGGCGGCCTTGATCGCATCCGCCTGCTCTTGCGTAATCGTCCCGGACTCGACAAGCGTATCCAGCGGATTGACGGATGTCGCCAGCACGGCGTCGGCTTGGGCCTGGGTAATCGTTCCGTCTTGCACCAGTTGGTCCAATACGTTGCGGATCGACTTGCCCCTTCCTTGCGAATCGTCCAGTGCTATCGGGCGGACGTCCCATGCGGATTCGGCGACGCTCGCCGTGGAGTCCGTCTCGTCCAATCGGTTGGCCGCATGCGAAGGCGAAGCGGCGGCCGCGGCTCCTACCAGGCAGATCGCTCCCGCCAGGATGCCGATCGTGAGGTTCTTCCTCTTGAACATGGACATGCACACCTTTCTTTGTTCAGAATGGGTTGTTGCGGTTCCATCTTACCGATCGAATCGGGGATGAATCTCCGCACAATTGCGGCAACCGTGTGGCAAAACACGCCGGCGGTTAGACACTTGGCGATCGCCCTTGCTACAATGAATCCAGGGTGAGCCGGATGAAGAGCAAGCTCATTTACGTCGTCGACGACGAGAAGAACATATGCAACATCATCCAATCGTTCCTGGTCAAGGAAGGCTGCGAAGTGGAGACGTTCCAGGACGGCCGCGCCGCGCTGGAGCAATTCCGCCGGCGGCCGGCGGATCTTCTGGTACTGGACATCATGATGCCCGGGCTGGACGGTTATTCGCTCTGTTCGGCCGTTCGCCAAACGAGCAACGTACCGATCGTGTTCGTATCCGCCAGAGATACGGAGCCGGATAAAGTAGCCGGATTCACGCTCGGCGGCGACGACTATTTGACCAAGCCGTTCAGTCCGCTCGAGCTCGTTGCCCGAATCAAGAGGATGTTCCAAAGGATGGAACTGGACCGGTCGCACCGCACGGGAGCAAAGACGGTGTTCATCGGGAATGTCGTCATCGACCCCGACGCCAGGCGAGCGGAAGTGCAAGGGCGGGACGTCCGCTTGACGAATATGGAGTTCTCCCTGCTGCTCTATCTGGCGACGAACATCAATCGGGCGGTCGGCAGAAACGAGCTTCTGAACAAGATTTGGGGGTTCGAAAGCGAAGTGGAGAGCCGGGCGACCGACGATATGATCAAGCGAATTCGCCGGAAGCTGTCCGACGCCGGAGCCGATTTGAAGATCGAGACGGTGAGGGCGTTCGGGTTCGCAATCTACGACAAGAGATGATGCGATGATGAGGCCGACTGTGAAGCGGCGCATATTCCAATCGAATCTGTTGGTCATTGTTCTTCTGGTCGCGCTGACGGCCGTTCTGTTCAATATCGCCGTCAGGCTGTATATTCGCTACGATATCGTCGCGCAGTTGCAGAAGGTGGCATCGAGCGCCGTGGAAGCCGCGTTGAGGCATCCCGGCGTTCCGCTTTCCGAGCTGCCGAACCTTCCCAAGCTCCGGAACACGCGGGATGAAGAGATCGTCGCTCCGCGGCTGAACGATCCGCAACGTGCGGACGGATTGGTCAGCTCGGCCCTGTACGTGCTGATGCTGAACCGCTCCTTGAAAGAACCGCTCTCCTTGCTGAACGCGGACTTTCTGCTGCTGGATCAAAACAAGCAGGCAATCGACCTGATCCCGGCGTCGTCCGAACGTCCGTACGGCGTCGCGGAGCGAGTGGTCGAGGAATTGAACAAGCGGAGCCATCCGGAAAAAGATCATGTGATCACGTTTCGCGCGGCGGGGACGGATTACGCGGCCGTTGTCCAGCCCGTATCGAATCGGAACTCGTTCGGGCTGGGGTGGGTGGTGATCTATGCGAATCTGCGCCAGGTGAAGCAGCTGCAAGGAGCGATCAACCTGATTTTGCTTGTCGTCCTGGTCGTCTCGGCCCTGCTGGCGGCAACGTTCTCCTCGCGCGCGGCCAGACAAATTGCCGCCCCGTTCTCGGCCTTGAACGCGCACGTAAGGGCCGTTGCGGAGCGCAAATTCGCCGGCAAGATCGGTCTGCCGACCGAAGACGAATGGCGGGAATTCGTCAGCAATATCAATGTCATGACCGAGAAGCTGGAGCGCTACGATAACGCGCAAAAGACGTTTCTGCAAAATGTTTCCCACGAGCTGCGAACGCCGCTGATGTCGATTCAAGGGTATGCCGAAGGGATTCGTTATCAGGTGGTGGATCCGGCCGCCGCGGCCGACGTCATCTTGAAGGAAACGGAGCGATTGACCGGGCTGGTGGGGGATTTGCTGTACTTGTCCCGGCTGGAAGCGGTGGAAGAGAACGAACCGTATTCCCGATTCGATCTGAATGAATGGATGGCCGACTGCGTCCGGCGAATGAACGGCATCGCGTTGCCAAAAGGCGTCGACATCGAATTCGTCCCGGCTTCCGGCCCGATCGAACTGCTTGCGGACCGGGAGAAGTTATCCCGCGCTTTGGCCAATCTGATCGGCAACAGCATCCGGTATGCGGAGAGCTCGGTCGTCATAACCGCCAGGCTTGTGAACGGGGAGAAGGTGGAACTGCGAATCACGGATGACGGGCCGGGCTTCGAAGTGGAGGAGTTGCCCTTTATTTTCGACCGATTCTTCAAAGGCAAGAAGGGGGAGTTCGGGCTCGGCCTGGCGATCAGCAAGTCCATTATCGAGAAGCATGCGGGTGGCATACGAGCCCGGAATGCGGCAACGGGGGCCGAATTCGTCATCGAATTGCCGACCGCGCCCGGAAGCGGCGGTCCGGAAGAAGCGGATGGCGACGGTCGGGAGCCGTAGCGGTTGACGAACGGCGGAACGGTTGGTAAAATTAGTTTGTAAACGCGTGTTCACAACAGAAGGATGATGACGCAAGTGCGCAAACCGGAAATCAATTCGGTCGAAATCGCCCGGCTGGCGGGCGTGTCCCGCAGCACGGTGAGCCGGGTCATCAACAATTACCCCAACGTGCCGCCGGAGACGCGGGCCAAAGTGATGAAGGTGATCGAAGAGCACCGCTACGTTCCGAATTTGTCGGCGCAAGTGCTGGCCGGCAAGGGCACGCGGACGATCGGCCTGTTCGTCATCGAGGCCGGCCACGTGTCGAGCGATATTCTGTCGAACATGCTGATCGCCAACGTGATCGAGAACGCTTCGGCGTTCGGCTATTACGCGCTGACGCACATCATTCGCGACGCTTCCGACCGGGACAGCGTGCGGAGCGTCAAGGACATCTTCTATCAGCGGCGGATCGACGGCGGTATCTTCATCGGGGCGGCCAACGAGGAGCCCTTCATCGAGGAGTTGATCGCCGAGGGGTTCAACATCGGCCTGATCGACCAGTTCCTGCCCGGCCGCAAGGAGCCGAACCGCGTCGTCGTCAACTACGACAACGAGCACGGGATGAAGCTGGCGGTGGAATACCTGGCCGGACTCGGACATAGGCAGATCGGCATCGTCAACGGAGACTTGAAGCGCCTGTCGGGCCGGGAGAAGTACGAAGGCTTCCTGGCCGCGATGAAGCAGTGCGGCTTGCCCGTCGAGGAGCGGTGGATTCTGCCGGCCGGGTTCCACGAGGAGGAAGGGTACGAGGCGATCCGCTCGTTCCTGCTGCGGGGCGAAGCGCTGCCGACGGCGATGATCATGGCCAACGACAGCGTCGCCTTCGGCGCCATCCGGGCGCTCCGGGAGCAAGGGAAGTCGGTGCCGGACGACGTGTCGGTCGTCGGCTTCGACGACCACGCGCTGAGCGCCCGGTTCCAGCCGGCGCTGACGACCGTCAAGGTCGACTTCGACGGCATGATGCGCCGGCTGACGGAATTGCTCATTGCCCGCATCGAAGGCGATGCCGGCGGGAAGGCGCCGGGCGAGCCGCCCGCCGGCTCGCGCCTGATCGTGCGGGAATCCTGCCGGCCGCTGTGAGCGGGCCGGCAGCCCGCGGGTGCAAGCCAAGCTCGCGGTTTGTTTTTGACGCCTGCATAAACGCGTGTTCAATCAGGTTGACAAAGGAGAGATGATGGCTTTGAACGGAAATTTTCTCGGCAACCGCGTCATTACGCAAATCGGACTGCTCGTCCATGACATCGAACGGACGTCCGAAGCTTACGCGAACTTCTTCGGCGTCGAGAAGCCGAAGTGGTCCTGGACCGACGTGCCGGAAGTCGCCCGCACGGAATATCGCGGCGGCGCTTCGCCGGCGCGGGCGAAGCTTGCTTTTATCGATATGGGCTCTCTGCAGCTGGAACTGATCGAGCCCGATTCGCATCCGAGCACCTGGCGGGAATGCCTGGACCGGAACGGCGAGGGCTTCCACCACATCGCCTTCGTCATTGACGGCATGCGGGAGAAGGTCGCGCTGCTCGAGCAGAACGGCTATCCCCTGCTGCAGAAGGGCGAATATACCGGCGGCCGCTACGCCTACATGGACACGTTCCAAGATTTGAAAGTTCTCGTCGAATTGCTGGAGAACGACCGATGAACGTTCTGATTACCGGAGCCGGTCGCGGGTTGGGGCTGGAACTGGTCCGGCAGACGGTCGAACGCGGCCATCGGGCGGTCGCGTGCGTGCGGAATGCGGCCGAACCGTCCCCCGGACTGCGGGAGCTGGCGGCAGCGCATCCCGGGCGCATGCGGATCGAGCCGCTCGAAGTCGGCTCGGAGCCGGCCGCCGAACGCCTGGCCGAACGATTGAAGCGGGATTCGTTCGAGCTGGACGCGGTCATCAACAACGCGGGCGTCCTGCTGGCGCGGGAGCACAAGATTGCCGCGCTGCCGATCGAGGACGTTCGCCGGACGTTCGAGGTCAACCTGTTCGGGCCGATGATCGCAGCGAAGCATCTGGTCCCGCTGATGCGGGAGAGCAAGTCGGGCGCGGACGTCTTCATCAATATTTCTTCGGAAGCGGGCAGCTTCGCGGGGGCTTACGGCGGCGACTATCCGTACGCCCTCTCGAAGATCGCGCTGAACATGTTTTCCAAGCAACTGAACGAGGAGCTGAAGCCGAGAGGAATTCGCGTCCTGGCCGTTCATCCCGGCTGGATCCGCACCGACATGGGCGGCCCCGCGGCGCCGCTGTCCGCGGACGACAGCACCCGCGGCATTCTGGACATCGTCGAGGGGAAGACGGCGGTGCCCGATAACCTCGTCTTCGTCGACTATCAAGGCAGACCGATGCCGTTATAACAGCCATGCACGCAGCCGGGCGATCGCGCCCGGCTTTTTTTCGTTTTGGGCGCGCCTAGCCAAGCCAGGCACAGTTAGCCGGTGAAAGTCCGGTCGAGGTAAGAGCCAAGTCGCCTCGTAGCTGACGGGCAGTTGGTGGAGAAATCCTAAGGCTGAAGCCCCGTGACAAAGTAAC
>Ga0207789_1000461_pt1 | contig 14577 bp, 10 predicted proteins | sample HigsolmetaGSP12D_FD_184840 | JGI IMG/M metagenome (GOLD analysis project Ga0207789, IMG submission 184840) | High solid enriched microbial communities from the Joint BioEnergy Institute, USA - SP1-2-D (SPAdes) | ecosystem: Engineered > Bioreactor > SSF (Solid state fermentation) > Aerobic >...
TATTAACTCCTAACGATATAAAAGCAATAGAAATTCCGCTATTAGATAAAGAACAGCAAATAAAATTTGTCAACAAACTTAATCAAGCAGATGAAATTGTGAAAAAAGCGGAGGAAGAGAGGAGAAACAAGTATATTGATGCTTATAGCATTGTAAGCAAAGCTACAAAGTTTAACTAGAGCACTCAAATCAAAAAGTATTAAAGAGTTTATATAGTGATTATAGGTGGTTTTAATCTTCCATAAATCCAATATTATTGGAAGGTTAGATCAGAATTAAAACAGGTCATAAATCTCAAAAGCATGGAAAAATTTGTTATGATTTAAATGTAGGAAATAAGTCCTGTTCGTGCAATTTTAGATTACAAAATTTGAGTAATAAATAAAATTTTTTATGGAGGAGAAGTATGGGGAGCAGATATTTTTATGAATTTTTAGAGCCAATTTCTTTAGAACTTTCACGTACATTGCAAGAATTAGAAAATGCCATTTATAATAGTCCTAGGTCTATGTTAACTCATAGCCGCACATTCATTGAGGTTCTTCTTGAAAAAGTAATGATTTATGAAAATATGCCTAATGAGCCTTTTTATACAATTATCGAGCGTATTCGTGATTTAGATGACAATGGTCTATTAATTCCGGAAGTTAAAAATGCCCTCCATGAGGTTCGAAAATTAGGTAATATGGCCTCTCATGATACAAGGCAGTTTCGATTTTCAGAGTCACTTACAGCATGGGAACATATTTATACGATTGTAAAATGGTTTGTGGAGGTATATGTGTCCTATGATATAGAAGTGCCAGAGTATGTGGATCCAATTATAAAAAGGGACAATATCTATGGTTTAGAAGAGATGGCTCTCCGTTTTAAAAAGATTGAAGAACTTTTAAAACAATCCTTGGAAAAAGATCAACCTAAGAAAACAAATGGACAAGATGAAGAACCAAAGACAGACGTTGTAGATAGTGAAAGTATGATTGAAGGAGATCAGCAATTATTAGAAACGAGTATAGATGAAGAGCCAGGTTTTATGCCAATTCGTACAATTACTTATGGTGAAGATTCAGTTGATGTCCCTTATTTTTTGCGTGATACATTTTTACTACCACAACGATTCCCTGAATCAGAACGATTTTTAATTCGGTTAGGTGGAGAACAACAAGCAAGATTGATGAGTGAATTACCGAACTCATTGGAAGGTTTTCATCAAAGAGTTACACGCTACAACGAAAATCATTCAAAAACTTTCTTTAAAGAATTAAAAGAATTCATTGCCGAAGAAATAAGAAGAAAGAAATTGATTCAAAGCCGTCCGGGAGAACTGTTTTTATTTTATGATTCTGATCAAATTGTAGTAACGGAGGACTTAGGAAAAATTGATATAAATAATGAAAATTTCACGGGTATGCCTGGACTAATTGAACAATTAAATGAAGACGGTATATACAAGGTTCGTGATTTGCCAAAAGAATTGCTGATTCTAGGTAAGTATAGGGGTGTAGGTAAAAACCGAGTAGAGAGCTTCTTTAATCAATTAAAGGGAATACAAAAAACAATAATAACAGAAGCCACTTTAAATTAAATAACTATCAATCTTGAGGATTTCAAAACACGTAAATAATCAGAATTTATTGTTAAAAATATGTTAGAATTTTTTATTGAAGAAAAATTACTGGAGGATATTACTATGAAAGAAGAACTATTACATCAACAAACAGGAATAAACATCCAAGAAAAAGCAAACTTGATTTGGAATATTGCTGACTCTATTAGAGGGTTATATAAACCTCATCAATATGGAGAGGTTATCCTTCCGATGACCGTTATTAAACGGTTCCATGATACCTTATTACCAACTCGGGAAAAAGTTTTAGAAGTTTATGAAAAAGTAAAACACTTAGAAGTAAAAGACGGTTTTTTACAAAGAGCTTCTGGATACGTATTTTATAATATCAGTAATTTTACGTTCGATAGTCTTTTAGCTGATCCAGACAATATTGAAGAAAACTTTTTAGCATACTTAAATGGTTTCTCTGAAAATGTTCAAGATGTCTTGAAAAACTTTGATTTTGAAAGAGAAATTAGACGTCTAGCAAATAATGATAAATTATACTTCATTATACAAGAATTCAATTCAGAAAAAGCGTATATGGGACCGGATAAAATTACAAGTACAGACATGGGATATATCTTTGAAGAATTGATTAAAAAGTTTTCCGAGAGTTATGACGAAGAAGCCGGATCTCACTTTACAAGCCGTGACATTATTTATTTAATGACGGACTTACTCATTGCTGAAGAGAAGGACATTTTAATTGAGGAAGGCGTTGCAAAAACAGTTTATGACCAAACGATGGGTACTTCTCAGATGTTAAGTGCAATGGAAGAAAGATTAAAAGCATTAGATGCCGAAGCAGAAGTAACAACATTTGGTCAAGAAATAAATGAACAAACCTATGCAATTGCAAAAGCTGATACAATGATTCGTGGTGGAAACCCTGACAACATGAGACTCGGAAATACATTAACGGAAGACAAGTTTGAAGGATACACTTTCGATTATTGTATCTCGAATCCTCCATTCGGTACAGATTGGAAATCAGAATATGCAAAAGTTAAACAGGAACATGAACGTGGAGAAAATGGTCGATTTGGGGTGGGATTGCCAAAGAAAAGTGACGGTCAGCTATTATTCTTATTAAACGGTTTAAGCAAATTAAAAGATACGGGTCGTATGGCGATTATCCATAATGGATCTGCATTATTTAGTGGTCAAGCTGGTAGTGGTGAAAGTGAAATTCGTCGTTATGTGATTGAAAATGATTGGTTAGAAGCAATCGTTCAGTTGCCAAACGATGCCTTTTACAATACAGGAATCGCAACTTACATTTGGATATTAACGAAAAATAAACCAAAACATCGTATTGGAAAAGTTCAATTAATCGATGCTTCAAATATGTATGAGAAACGAAGAAAAAATATTGGTAATAAACGAGTTGATATAAGTCAGGAATGTAGAGAAGTTATTGTGAAAGCCTTTGGAGAATTTAAGAATAAAGAATATTCACTCGGAGAACGTACTGTTGAATCAAAAATATTTGATAATGAGGAATTTGGATACTACAGAGTAACAATAGAAACACCTAAATATGATGAACAAGGAAATGTTGTATTAAAAAAAGGAAAGCCAGTCCCTGATACAGATAAAAGAGACACTGAGGATATCCCATTGAATGAAGATATTCATGTATATTTTGAACGGGAAATTAAACCATTTAATCCGGATGCGTGGATTGATGAAAAGAAAACAAAGGTAGGATATGAAGTTCCTTTTACTCGATTGTTTTATAAATTTGTACAACTTGAGAAATCTGAAGAAATTGCAGCCCGTATAAGAAAAATAGAAGAAGATATTATCAAATCCTTCGAAGCTCTTTCAGGAGAGGAGATAAAAGTGTATGAATAGAGAACTTGTTGATAGTGGTGTTGAGTGGATTGGTAAAATTCCATCTAATTGGGAGATAAGAAAGCTAAGTTCAATTGCTAAAAGAATAACTGATTATGTTGCTAGTGGGAGTTTTGCTACCATTAAAAAAAATGTAACTTATTTGGATAAACCCGATTATGCAATGTTGATTAGAACAGCTGATTTATCCCAGAAAACAAATAAAGAGCCAGTCTACATAAACAAACATTCATATGAGTTTTTATCGAATTCTAATTTGTTTGGAGGAGAATTAATATTACCGAATATTGGATCTGTTGGTGAAGTGTATTATTATGAACCTATATATGAAAGAGCTAGTCTGGCACCTAATGCGATTTTGGTAGATATGAAAGGAAGTAATCGATTTTATTATTACTTTTTTAAAAATCCATTAATAGGTGATGCATTAAAAAATTTAGGAAATGATTCTGTGCAAGCGAAATTTAATAAAACACAATTAAGACAATTAAAGGTCTTAAATCCACCATTTGAAGAGCAACAAAAGATAGCCCAATTCCTTGATGAAAAGGTTTTTCAAATTGACTCTTTAATTCAAAAAACAAGACAATCCATTGAAGAATTAAAAGCATATAGACAAGCATTAACTACTGAAACTGTAACAAAGGGATTAGATCCAAAAGTGGAAATGAAAAATAGCAAGATTGATTGGTTCGGTCAATTCCCTAAACACTGGAAAGAAGTAAAATTAAAATATTTAGTAGAATTAAGAAACGAGAAAAGTGTATATAAAAAAGGTGAAATTTATATTGGGTTAGAAAATATTGAAGGCTTTAGCGGCAAAATAAATTCTGTAAATAATGATTATGAAGAAAGTATGACAGATGTCTTTAAAAAAGGTGATGTATTGTTTAATAAATTAAGACCTTACTTAACAAAGGCATTTGTTGCGGAATTTGATGGCTTTTGTTCTGGTGAATTATTAGTTTTTAAAAAGTTTTTAGGTGAAAGGAGATTTCTGTTATATTATCTACTTTCAAAAAAATTTATAGAATATGTAACATCATCAACATATGGAACTAAAATGCCTAGAGCAAATTGGGATTTTATTAAGGAACTTCCTATATTTTTACCTGATATTATGGAGCAAAAACAAATTGTAGAATATCTTGATGAAAAAATTAATCATATTGAGAAACTTATAAATATGAAAGAAGAACTGATTAGAGAAATGGAGTTATATAAAAAATCGTTCATTTATGAATATGTCACTGGTAAAAAGGAGGTTATGTAATTGGCTTTTGAAGATAGTGAAAAACGTTTTGAATCGGATATTGAAACCTACCTTCTAACAGAAGGTGGGTATTCAAAAGGTGATCAGTCGCATTATGATAAAGAACGAGCCATTGATATAACTCAGTTGATTGCGTATATTAAAGAAACGCAAGAAAGAGCATGGACTCGATATGAAAAAATTTATAAAGAAGAAGCAATAAATAAGTTATACAAACGTTTAAACGATGAGATTGATACAAATGGACTTCTTCATGTTCTACGGTATGGAATTACTGATCGTGGAGTAAAACTAAAAATCGCTTCTTTTCGACCTGAATCAACATTAAATGAAAAAATTATTAAAGATTACCAAGCAAATAGGCTATCTGTAACGCGTCAATTTGCTTATTCAACTGAAAATAACAATACATTAGACATGGTGTTATCTCTAAATGGAATTCCTATTGTGGCATTAGAGTTAAAAAACCAATTTAAAGGACAATCTGTTGAAAATGGTAAAAAACAATTTATGTATGACCGAGACCCAAGAGAAAAAATATTCCAATTTAATAAACGAATTTTGGTTTATTTTGCAGTAGACCTTTATGAAGTATGGATGACGACGAGATTAAATGGAAAAGATACATACTTTTTACCATTTAATCAAGGTTCTAATGGTGCTGGTGAAGTTGGGGGAGCAGGTAACCCAGAAAACCCAAATGGATATGCTACATCTTATTTATGGGAGAAGGTCTTACAAAAAGATAGTTTAATGAACATCTTACATCGCTTTATGCATTTAGATGTGGAAAAGAAAAAAGTGATTCAAAACGGCAAAGAAAAAACAAAAACGAGTGCTAAATTAATTTTCCCTCGTTACCATCAACTTGATGTTGTTCGAAAATTGGTTCACCATGTCCGATTAAAAGGTAGTGGTGAAAATTACTTAATTCAGCATAGTGCAGGATCAGGTAAATCTAATAGTATTGCTTGGTTAGCGTATCATTTAGCAAGTCTTCATAATGATAATAATGAAAGCATTTTTACATCCGTAATTATTGTCACTGACCGTACTGTATTAGATAGACAATTACAAGAAACAATTTCTAGTTTCGATCATACTTCAGGACTTGTCGAAACGATTGGTGAGAATAAAACCTCAAAAGACTTAAGAGATGCTATAAACGATGGAAAACGAATTATTGTTACAACACTTCAAAAGTTTCCTGTCATTTATGAAGAAGTAGAAGTTAATAAAGGAAACCGTTTTGCAATTATTGTCGATGAAGCTCATTCCTCTCAAACAGGGACAAGTGCAAAAAAATTAAAAGCAGCATTAGCTGACCCTGTGGAAGCATTAAAAGAATACGCAGAAATTGAGGGAGAAGAAGAAGCTAAAGCACTAGATTTTGAAGATAAGATTGTTAAAGAGTTACTGACACATGGAAAGCATAAAAACTTAAGTTTCTTCGCATTTACTGCCACACCAAAACAGAAAACACTAGAAATGTTTGGCACAAAACAGTCGGATGGTTCATTCCGACCATTTCATATTTATAGTATGCGTCAAGCAATTGAAGAAGGATTTATTTTAGATGTTTTACAAAACTATATGACTTATAAAACCTCGTATAAAATTGCTAAAGATACGCCAGATAATCCGGAACTGCCAACAACACAGGGAGTGAAAGCAATTCGCCGATATGGTTCACTCCATCCGTATAATTTGCAGCAAAAAACTGCTATTATGGTTGAACAATTCCGCAATATCACAAGACATAAAATTGGCGGAAGAGCGAAAGCAATGGTTGTCACTGCATCGCGATTACATGCCGTCCGATATTTCTTTGAGTTTAAAAACTACATCAAGAAAAAAGGTTATGAAGACATGGATGTATTAGTAGCTTTTTCTGGTGTCGTTAATGATGGGAATCAAGAATATCGTGAATCCAGTTTGAATAAAACAAAAGATGGAAATAAAATTTCAGAAAATCAATTAAAAGAAGCATTCCACACTGATGATTTTAATGTTTTAGTTGTAGCTGAAAAATATCAAACAGGTTTTGATGAACCATTACTTCACACGATGTTTGTTGATAAAAAACTATCTGGTGTAAAAGCCGTTCAAACCCTATCGAGATTAAATAGAACATATCCAGGGAAGGTTGATACTTTTATTCTTGACTTCGTTAATGAAGCAGAAGAAATTAAAGCTGCTTTCCAACCGTTTTATGAAGTGACCGAATTAGATAAAGAAATAGACGTTAATTTGATTTATGATACAAAGACAAAACTTCGTAAATATAAAATATATAATGATCAAGATATTGAAAAACTTAATAAAATTTATTTTAAAGATGGCAAACAAACTGAAAAAGATCTTGGTAAAATGGCAAGCGCTTTAATTCCGATTATCAATCGATATAAGGAATTAGATGAAGAAACACAGTATGAATTCCGTGTTACAGTAAGGAATTTTAATAAATGGTATTCCTATATCACCCAATTGACTCGAATGTTTGATAAAGAATTACACGAAGAATATATATTTACCTCTTACTTAATTAAGTTCATACCAAAAAATAAAAGTGACCAAGTTAGTATCGAAGATAAAATAAAACTTGAGTACTATAAGTTGGAAGAAACATTTAAGGGAGAAATTGTGTTAGAAAAGAGTAGTGATTATGTCTTGAAAAATCCTGAAAAGATTGACACATGGATTAAACCGCCAGAAGAGGAAGATACTTTAGAAAACATTATTCAGCGTGTGAATGAACGTTTTGAAGGTAAATTTACAGAAAGTGATCGAGTAATCGTTGAGGGAATTTATAAGAAAGCTGTTAAGGAAAATGAGAAACTACGAAAGTTTGCTAGAAACAATGACGAAGAAATCTTTAATAGGAGTATATTCCCAGATGTATTTGAAAAAGTTGCTCAAGAGTTATATATTGAACAAATGAATGCTTATTCAAAACTCTTTGAAGATCGTTCATTCTATAACGCAGTTCTAGATGCAGTTGCAAAAGAAGCTTATAAAGAATTAAGAAGCGAATAAACTAGAGTAATAGAAGATTTTTTTAACATAATATATTAATTTTTAAACTTCTAAGAAAAAACTAATGAATCACAAAAGTGAAGTTTCCAGAGTTATAGGTGGGTTATGCTTATGTCAGAGATAAAACAAAATATAAGTAAAGTCGATTTTTTTGAGCCAGCAAAAAACGGAGACTTACAAATCTTATCGTAAAGGATTTGATAAATAAACTCGATATTAGACGGATTTAAACCGTGGGACTTTTCATTAGAAAATAGTATTGTTGACAAGTTTGTATATTTAATTGGAAATGGATTTGTTAACAATGAATTTGCTAGTAATTTAAGTGGTTTATGGACTTTAGTTGTTATTGCTGATACTTTATACACATTGTCATATGTTATTTTTCCGAAAAAGAACAAATAAGTATAGTTTTTAATATGCTGTACCGTAGACAAAGTTCGAATCCCCTAAGATGTTACTAGGAAAATAGGGTTCCGATAGAAAATTGAAAAACACGCCCGAACGCAGATAAATCAAGCGATTGTGCGTGTTTTTGTTTTTTTGGTAAAAATTGTAGAAAAGAGCATATTTTTATGCTTTTTTACACATAGAATTTATCGAAATAATATGCAAAAAACTCTCCAAATTATTCTATCTTTATTTCTTGAGATGTACATAATGTATTTTTAATAGTTTGTTGTGTCATTCTAATTTTTATCCTGCAGGTGGTGTAGGGGCGGCAGTAGTTGTATTGGTTCTAGCACCTAGCTCCTGATCCAATAATAAAATAGCGGAAGGATTATTCTCGGCCAGTTTAAGTCGGTCAACAATCGTTTTGGCTTGCGCTTCTTCGTCAATTTGTTCTCTTAAAAAGTCTTGTATAATTACAGTGGCTTGAGGATCTACTTGATTAACGTAGTTAAAAGCCTGCCGGTAAGAATTTGTAACAAATTGCTCATGTGCTAACACCTTTTGAAAGGTTTCTAATGGTGTCCCGAAATCATTAGGCTGTGCAGGAAGGTTCATGAGTTGTACAGTGCCATCACGATTTACAACAAAATCAATTAATTTAAGCATATGGGTTCTTTCTTCTTCGGATTGTAAGCGAAGCCAGTGGGCCATACCTGTTAAGTTCAGTCTCCCCATATAGGCAGACATAGCAAGATACAATGTTGTAGATAAATGTTCCACTTGAATTAAATTATTGAATAGCTTTTGAAGTTCCTCGTTCATGCTCTTCACTCCAATTATGTTCTATTTTGCTTTTTATTTACATCTTTTAAATAAAATAGATAAAAGTTACTCGGATTACACTATTTAGGTGAATTCATTACCAGGAGATGTAGGAATATCATTTCAAAAACTGGGGCTATACCCACCCATCTTCAGCAATATTACAACATATCTTAATAAGGAAAACATTCGTCTTTATAAATATAAAAATTATAAAGACATTTAAAAAAGAGGAGGTAAAGGGATGAATAATGAAGTTTATTATGTCCGTCACAATGGTGAAGTTCGCAGAAGGCCGTTTGGATTTGGTGGTCCGTTTGGTTTCGGTAGACCATTCGGTTTCGGCGGACCATTTGGCTTTGGTTTAGGAGGTCCGTTTCTAGGAGGAGTTTTAGGGGGATTATTAGGAAGTGCATTATACCCACCTTATGGATATGGGTCTCCGTTTTATGGAGGTTATGGGGGATATCCGTATTATGGTTATGGAGGGTATCCGTTTTATTAAATATGACAAAAGGTTATTTGGTTAGAAGAGTCCGGAATTATTTGATTTAAAAGATAAAAACATTTAAAAAACCATAAAATATAAAATCCACTCTGTAGAGGGTGGATTTTTTTCTCTTTTGTTGAACTTTATCTTACTCCAGTATCTTTTCAAATATGTCCGTGGTTTTCATCTGATATCTTTGTTCCAATTCCATAATAACAATAAACGTTGTTTCAATCTCACCATGTCCTTTCTTACTAAAAACGTAATAAAAAGAAACCCTCCAAAGTTTTTCTTACAAAAATGTAATGTTTATGTAAGGGAAATCGATCGTGATTTAGTTCCTAAATCTCTATAATGAACTTGTTAAATCGCAATCTATCGATAATCAAAATTGAGGAGAGGTAAGTATGAATAAAATGGTGAAAACAATAGTAAGAGTAACCATTGCACTTGTTGTTATACTTGTTGGACTTTATATCATTGTTCCAGAAGAAGAACGCGATCTTATTAATCCTTTTATTCCAAAAGAAGCCGTATATGTTCAAATTAATGAAGAGCCTGTTCCAGATGGTCCGCGATATGCATACACACTAACTGGCTTTACAGAAGATGGAAAAGAAAAAGAAATTACCTTTACTTCCGGAAAAGTGTTAAAAGAAGATGCGTTTTTACAAGTTATTGTAAAGGGATCATTTGTTGAGGAATGGAAAGAAATTCAAATTGAAGAATCACCTAAAAAAGTAAAAAGTGGACAGAAATAGAACATAACTCTTTAATACGACTTCCAGGGACGAGTAAAAAGTAGGCTAAATATCGGGGGAACACGTCAGAAAACTGATATAACAAGCAGTTTTGCGTGTTCCCCTTTTTTATATAGAAATCTGATGTTAGTTAGTTGGTTAATTTAAATTGCAGGATTCAGATTCTACGCCTTATGAAAAATATTCGATTGCTGATCAAGAGAAGGTAACAATGGATGTTCATTATTTATTTACTTTAGAAGGATTTGCGGATCATCCGATGATGTATATAAATCCGACAATAAAAGGATTGGAATTCGATTATGAGGGCATAGAGTGGCACGGGGGAGATTCCTGATCCTCATTTTTATAAGAAGCACTTATTAAATTGGAGAGATTTAGAGAATTTAACCAGGGAAGAACAGCAAAAGAAAATCCTCGATTTATTTATGAAAACATTTAATACGAGACAGAGGCAATATCGTAAGTGTCAATTTTGTGGCAGGAAGGTCGCTGGAGAACATCGATATGATAAAAACACATGTCACGGCTGTGCAACAGAGCATTTTGGGGTTGTGTACTAAGTAGGGATTATTGTTAGAATGAATTATGGTCAAGCGCTTACGTTGTTTGATTGATGCGTATTTTTTAAGTCTGTTCCTACCTTATTAGTAATCGTGATGGTAAGCAGAAATTTTCAATTTATGTATGGTAAAAAAGGTGCGAAAAATAGGGCTCAGCATGATTTCCATTTTTTGAAAATGGCTGAGAGGGTTATGTAGAAAACAGAAGAAAAAGTGAGAGAACAAAAGTTATGAAAGTTCAATCTATTTGTAGTTTACATAATCACTTTTAAACTTTTTGTCGAAAAATGACGCCATGAATTTTTAGCTTGCAACCCCTTGGGGCAGTAGGGTAAATTAAAGATACAGTTAAAATAAAAAAACCTTGTTTAGAGGATTACAACATAGTGTTTGCTGCGCGAAAAGAACGGACGCTTGTCACCGTTAAAATGAAAAACCCTCGTTTAGAGCACAAAATCTATTTTAAAACGATGCCCATAAATAAAAATGGCAAGAGGATCAAGTCCCCTTGCCATTTTTAACTTTACAGATAGTCAAATTGAAAATCACTTATGTGTTAAAGTTCTTTTAGATTAGTAAAATTTAAACTTTGTTCTATTTTTCACTCAAATATTTAAATCTTGTTCAGACGGGGTGCCAAATCTTTTGAAATCTAAATGGCTAAGAATTATCTTTTCAGTTATATCATCCGGTTCTTAGTCGATTTTTAAATAAGCATCATTATTTGTAATAATTAACTCGAGGTGTTTGTTATAAGCATAATCTAATTGCTTAATTGCATCTGTTTGAAATTGTAATGGTTTTAAATCGGCGTAAGGTTTAATTTCTGATTCAAGTTCATAAATTAATTCTTCTTTCATCGTTTCCTTTTTCATTTTTTTATTGATATATAATTGATCTGCACCCTTATCCAATAATAATCCGATACCTCTTAATCCTAATCTAATTACAGGTCTACCAACAGATAGCTTTGAAATAAGTTTACCTGCCCCTTTCATAAAGAATGTTGGTATTTCAGTAGGTTTAAAAGCCTTTACTTCATCAATATATTCATTAATTGAATGTCTGATTAAGTCATATCCATCTTGATACATTTTAACAATCTCTTCCATATCTAATCTTACCTTTTGCAAGAAAGCCGAATCGGTCATCTGTGAAAAATAAACTTCTAAACAATAGGCAACTTCATATAAATATGCGGAATACCAATATTTAGGCAAATAGTTTCTAAGTTTATTAAGTTTTTCAGTTGTTTCTTTAAAATTATCATTTTGATTAAAAGATGACTTTATATTTTTTATTTGGTCATAGTAAGATTTGAAATGAGCTCTGGATTTAGTCCTAATTTTTTGGACATTGGTAAGTGTAGATTGCGTATAGGTTTCATTATGTAATATATATGGTAACTTATCTCGTAGTTTGTATAAAAAATCCCCATGGGAAATTAATTCATTTTCTTTTTCCGTTTCTAAAAATCTATGTATTTCATTTACTTTCTTTTCAATGGACTCTAGTTTTTTATCGATTCTTGCTAAAAAGTATTGGTTTGTAGCAATCGAAGCAATAGTAAACGTTGATAATACTATATTGGATAGTGTTATAAAAGATGGATTTAATTCTTTAAGTAATGCTTGTCCAGTAATTTCATTATTCGTACCTGGAGTAACCACATTGGCTCTAAATAAGTTAGGATCTTTTGCTGATTTTTGTAACACACCAAGACCTTTGTTATAAACAACTTTATAAGCGTCCGAATAATGGTTTGCCTCATACATGCTTTTTAACAGAGAAGGAACATATTGAAAGGCACTATTTATTTTTGCAAAATCATCATTACTAATTTTCTTATAATTATTATCCGTTTCAACAAATTCTATAGGTGAAATCGATACACCATATTCTACATCTAACCTTTTCAATACGTTGTCTTGCTGATCCATGTTAAACTCTCCTATCTTGTACTTTTTCTGTGTTTACTATTTTTTTAGATCTTTCTACTGCACGGTATTTAAGATAGTTGCATTATGGCTCTTTTTATTGCGTTCCGATTTTGGAGATTTGGTTATTTTAAAAATAGCAGCCAAAATTTCAACGTACTTTTTATCGAGTTTAGATACCGGAGCAGAAATTTCTTTTATAAACTTGCATTTACTTTTAAGATTGTACGAACTTCTGAAATCTGTAATTGAAACAGGAGGAAAATTGGTTATTAAACAATCAACTTTTGGAATATATTGGAAAATCAATTACTCTATCACAAATATATAACGAAGCGAGTAGGTGAGCAATAGCCAAAATAACACTATAACTTTGAACTTGCAACCCCTTGTGGCAGTAGAGTAAAATAAAGATGCAGTTGAAATGGAAAAACCTCGTATAGAGGATTAATCATGTTCTTTCTACTAAAACAATCAAAGAAAGGCAAGGGGATTAAAATTTCCACTTGCCGTTTTAATTTTAACGTTCACCTATTTGAAAAAGAAATTGTGAAGTCTAATCTTTATTCAATAATACCTGAAAAAACGTGTAATCACTTTCAAATATCCCTTCACTCTTCCGTCTGCACTTCATCCAACGCCTCAATTATATGTACAGCCGGCACAGCTGCAGATCTTACTTTTCCATTTTCTAATCTGGAGGAATCAAGTGTGGCAAAAATCACCCCAATTACTTCGCCATCCGGATTGATTACAGGGCTACCGCTATTCCCTTTATAAACCGGAGCGGTAATTTCCATGATAGGAACATTAAGCGAATTTAAATAAACCTCACCGGTAACCGTGCCCATATTTGCAATTTGCGAATGGGCGAGGGGATTACCGGTAAAAACGATGTCTTCACCAATAAAGCTTTGCCAATTTTCTTCATTTGAAACAGGAAGTGTAGGAAGTCCTTCACCATCAATCTCGACTAAAGCCAAATCAAGCTGCGGGTGTTCATACAAAACTTCTCCAATAAACGCGCCAAACTCTTGAAAATATATATAAATAACATCCTTTTCATCGACAACATGTTTGTTTGTCACAATTAAACCATCTGATGCAATATTAAAACCCGTTCCTTTACTATTCCCATTTTGGATTGTGACGACCGCTTTTTTATATTCTTGTATTTTTTCTTCTTGAGAGAGTTGTCTTGAAACTTTTAAAAACTCAATCGAGGGTAAGTTGAAAACATAGCTTAATAATTGAAGGCTACTTACTATTAATACAATCGCCAAGAGCCCACCAACGATTTTTCGAATGCGTGCCGATCTTTTTCTTCGCTGCTCTTTCTCCCGTTCCCATTCCTCATCATCTTCATCTTCATCAAACTCAAACAACTCCAACTCAGTTTCATCTTCTGGATTTGATTGTTGCGGGTTGAGATCATATTTTTCCTTATCCAATTTCCTACCCCTTTACGGATTTATAAACCCATTAAAGTTTCTTACAAACATTTTAACATTTTCTACATGTATAAGCTTTTTTCGAGGCAATTTAGACTTGTTTTGAAGTGAATATTTTTTAATAACTCAGCTTTTGCAGTCCAAAATCTTGTTTAAATGCTTGATGTAAATGGTTTTGGGAAGTACAAAATTATCATTTGACATTTTTTAAAACATAAAGAAAGACACCTATTCTTTTGGTAAAATATTGGTGATGAAACCAAATCCAAAAGAAAGGTGTCACCACTATGATAACGAATAAAGACTACTTTGCGCAATTACCAAAAGAAATTAAACAAGGATTTTCCGAATTAAATATTGGATATCATTTAAGAAAAGCGAA
>Ga0207789_1000468_pt1 | contig 14314 bp, 11 predicted proteins | sample HigsolmetaGSP12D_FD_184840 | JGI IMG/M metagenome (GOLD analysis project Ga0207789, IMG submission 184840) | High solid enriched microbial communities from the Joint BioEnergy Institute, USA - SP1-2-D (SPAdes) | ecosystem: Engineered > Bioreactor > SSF (Solid state fermentation) > Aerobic >...
TCCATCCAATGTCAAGGGAATATGTGTTCGTTTAATGACAATTTCATGAATCTTCATTTCCAGTCAAATTGGAAATGAGCATAAAAAAATCCCCTACCGTCGTAGGAGGAAGCATGATTCAGGGGTATAGGAAAATCCTTGCCCCATCTGCCTCGGCGAATGCCGAGAGGCTATCTGTATAATTAGGAGGGACAAATCATTCAAATCATCCGTTTCAGAAATTTGAGAAGGAGCGCGCCAATTCTATGACAAAAGCTGTGCCGTCCTTCCGGATCCGGCCGATGACGGAGGAGGAGGCCCGGGCAATCTGCGCGTGGCGCTACCCGCCTCCCTACGACCGCTACCGCTGGCCGTCCTGGGAAGCGATGCGGGCGGAAGGCCGCGAGTTCGCCGATCCGGAAATCCGCAGGCAGCAATACGCGTCGGTCACGGACGAACGGGGCGAACTGCTCGGGTACGCCCAGTTTTTCCGGCTGGACCGGGCGGTCCGCATCGGACTCGGGCTGCGTCCGGACTGCTGCGGCCGGGGATGGGGCGCTTCCTTCGCCGGCGCGATCGCGCGGGAAGCGGCCCGGCGGGGGCAGGGCGCCGAAGTCGACCTGGAAGTGGAAACGTGGAACGTTCGCGCCATTCGTGCGTACCGGAAGGCCGGGTTCGAAACGGAAGACCGATACGAACGGCAGGCGGCTCACGGCGTTGTCTCCGTTCTGTGCATGGTGTGGAAGCCGCCGGGAGACGAGCCCCGCGCGCCAAATGGAATAGGCGAGGGAACTCCTTCATACTAGTGTAGAGACAGCAGGGAGGCATCGCCGGACGGGAAAACCCCAAAAGGAGGACGTTTTCCAGTGAAATGGCTCAATGTGATCAGTCTCATTCTGGTCATCATCGGCGGTTTGGACTGGCTTTTGGTCGGTTTGTTCAAGTACGATGTCATCAGCGAAATTTTCGGAGGCAGCGAGGAAGTCGGATCGCGCATCGTGTACATCGTGATCGGCGCCGCCGCGCTTTACGCCTTGTCGCTGTTCCCCAAAGTCGCCAAAGACTGACTTCTGGCCACAACGCGGCTCTCCCCGGATGCGGGGAGAGCCGCGTTTCTTCGTCAGGCCGTTCCGCCGGCGTACAGCCGCTCGTAGGCCTGCGCCGACTGCAGATCGAGCTCCGTCAGCCCGCCCGAGTGCCACGTCGTCAGGCGCAGCGTCACCTTGCGGTAATCGATCGTAATCAGCGGGTGGTGGTTCACCGACTCCGCGTAGTCGGCCACCTTCTGCACATAAGCGACCGCCTCGGGAAAAGAGGGAAACGTCATTTTCCGGACAATCCACTTGCCGTCTTCCAGCGTCCATTCGGGAAGCCCGGCCAGGCCGGCCGCCAGCTCCCGCTCGGTCAACTTCGGCTTTCCGCCCATCCTTTTACGCCTCCTTGCGCTCCCATACGGAGCGTTCCCTTTGCAATGCGCCGTATTTCAGCCGATACCTCTTAAGCAGCGCGATCCACCCGGGTCCGAACACGGACAGAAACAGCACGTTCGCCGCCGCGTGCACCGCGTCGAACAGCGCGCTCGCCGCATACAGGCCGGCAACGGAAGCCCAGGAATGTTCCCGCACCCATAAGTCGATCGCCAGCGTCAGGTCGAGAATCCATCCGTATACAAAACCCCACGCGGCGCCGAGCGCCGCCAGCAGCAGACGCCTTCGCATCGGCGGATGGCGATGGGTCAGCCACCCCGCGGTCAGTCCGGCCATTCCCCAGGCGAACATCTGCCAAGGCGTCCACGGTCCCTGCCCGAGGAAAAAGTTCGACACCAGCGCGCTGAGCGCGCCGACCATCCATCCCGCTTCGGCGCCGAACGCCGCGCCGGACACGATGACGATGAAGGTGACGGGCGTAAAACCCGGCAGCAGCGTAGCGAACGGCACGCGGCTGACCGAAGCGACGGCGGCCATGACGGCGATCAGCACGAGTTCGCGGGCCTGCCGCTCCTTCCGTTCGAACCGCCATAGGAAGGGAAGGAGCGACAGCAGCACCAGCGTCCAGCCGAGCAGCAGCGAATTGCCCCGCCGCAAGGCGAACACGGCGGCGGCAAGCGCGCAGACGGCGGCGGCGGAGACGAGCAGCGATTTGGCCGGCACCCGGAATCGGCCTGTAGGTTCGTTCATCGGACCGTCGCCCCCTCTTGTCGCCGCAGCGGCTGCGGCGGACCGTCCGGAAACAGCCGGTGCAGCGCCGTCGCGTAAAACAGGTTGCCGCGGAAAAAGCGTTCCGGCTCCCCGTCCGCTACGATCTCGCCGTGGAAGAGAAGCGAGCAGCGGGTCGCGCATTCAGCCGCGAATTCCACGTCGTGCGTCGCGACGAGCAGCGTCGTGCCGGCGGCGTGCAGCCGCGCCAGATGGCCGGCCAGCGACCGCCGGGCCGGCGGGTCGAGCCCTTTCGTCGGCTCGTCGAGCAGCAGCGCCTGCGGCCGGCTCATCAGCGCGATGCCGAGCGCCGCGAGCTGCTGCTCCCCGCCGCTCAGGTCGAGCGGGTGCCGGTGGAGCAGCCCGGCAATGCCGAGCGCCTCCGCCATGCGCCGGGCTTCGTCTTCCGGGCGGTCGGCGCCGGCCCGCCGCGCCGCGTCGGTCAAATCTTCGCCCACCGTGTCGAAGGCGAAGTGCAGCACCGGATTTTGCGCCAAATAGCCGACGGAGAAGGACGCGTCGGCCGCTTGCCGGCCGGCCCGCCTTCTTGCGGCCGGTGCGGCGCCGATCCGCCTAACCGTGCCCCGCTGAGGCCGGCGCAGGCCGGCCAAAAGCTGAAGCAGCGTCGACTTCCCGCTGCCGTTGCCGCCGAACAGCACCGCGAAGTCGCCTTGGCGCAGCGTATAATCCAGCCCCTTCAGCACGGCCGGTTCTTGCGGGCCGTAGGCGAAAAACACCCCTTCGGCGGCAATCAGCGGCGGGCCGGGCGGGCGGGCCGGCGACGCGGCCGGCGCGGACGGGCGGCCGGCGCGCAGCGCCGGATCGCGCGATGCCCATTGCAGCCGCGCCTCCTTGACCGTCAGCGGCGGATCCGCCTCCGCGCTCTCCGCGCCCTCCGCCTCGGCCAGCGCCCAACGCGTCACCTGCGGCAGATAGGCCGCCCAGGACGCATCGCCGCGCCGGCGGGCTTCCCGGACGAACGCCCGCGGCGAGCCGTCGAAAACTGCCCGGCCGCCCTCCAGGCGAATGACCCGGTCGGCTGCCGGCAGCAGCTCGTCAATGCGGTGCTCGCTGATCAGCACCGTCATCCCCCATTCCTCGTTGAGCCGCTGCACAATGCCCAGCAGCTCGCGGGCCGCAAGCGGATCGAGCTGGGCGGTCGGCTCGTCAAGCAGCAGCACGTCCGGGTACAGCATCAGCACCGCCGCCAGGTTGACCAGCTGCTTCTGCCCGCCCGACAGCTCGTCGGTGCGGCTTGCAAGCAGCGGCTCAAGGCCGAAAAAGCCGGCGATCTCCGCCATGCGGCGGCGCATCGCGCTGCGGTCCAGCCCGAAATTTTCCATGCCGAACGCCAGCTCATGCTCCACCGTATCGACGACCAGCTGGTTGTCGGGATGCTGCATCACGAGCCCGACGCGCGAGGCCGCTTCCCGCGCCGGCAGCCGCTCCAGCGGCGTTCCGCCCAGCCGGATCGATCCGGACAGCTTCCCGCCGGGGGACACCTCCCGCTTGATCAGCCGCAGCAACGTCGATTTGCCGCTGCCGGACGGACCGCACAGCACGGCGAACTCCCCCCGCTTAAGCCGCAGCGTCAGGCTGGAGAGAGCCGGAGCCGGCGCCCCGGGATAGGTAAAAGTCACTTGGTCGAGTTCCAGCTCCGCCATGCTTTCCGGTCCCTCCATTCCCACACGAGCGGCAGCAGCACATAAACGGCATACGCCAGCAGCGCCGCGGCGTCTCCGCCGGACAGACGCAATCCTTCCAGGCGCGGATAGATGCGAAGGCTGCCGAACCCGAGCGCCCATGCGGCCAGCGCGCAAGCCGCGGCCGCGCCCAGCGCCGCCAGTGCCCAGCGGTCGCGCGGCCGGAAGCGGTAGTCCGGATAGGCGCTTCGCGGACCGGTGCCGTAGCCGCGCGCCTGCATCGAGTCGGCCGTCTGCAGCGCGTCCTCCAGCGTCCAGGCCAGCAGCGCCTGCATCAGCCGCATGCCGCTGCGCACGCGGCTGGCGAGCGGCCCGGCGGCAACGGTGATGCCCCGCGTGCGCTGCACGAGCATCAGCTCGCCGAGCCTGCGGCGCAGCCGGGGCACAAGACCCGTCGCCATCATCGCGAGCAGCGCCGTTTTGGGCGAAAGCCCGGCGAACAGGTACAGAAATTTCTGTTCGGTGACGACCAGCCGATAGGACACGAACAAGGTCAGCAGGTTGAGCAGCGATACGGCCAGCGTAGCGCCGTACACGACCGATTCCAGCGTCACCGGCATGTCGCCGAGGTAAGCCAGCACCGTACGGCCCCGATGGGAGACGAGCGGGTTGAGTATGATCACGAGCAAGAGCATCGGCACGAAAGCCGGCGCCCCGCGCCGCCACGCCCTGCCGCCGTCCAGCGCCGCATTGACCGCAAGGGACGCCGCCGCCCCGGCAAGCAGCACGAGCGGATGGAACAGCAGCATGCCCAACGCGATTCCCCCGGCATAATACGCCGCCAGCACGGACGGATGCAGCGAGCGGATGCCGAAGCCTTCGCTCATGGGGCCGACGCCTTGCCTTGCGCGGCCTGTTCGTCCTCGGACACGTATACCCATTCGACGGTGTCGCCTGCCTTGAGCTTGTAAGCGCCGGCGCCGATATCGGGAGCCTTGCCGTTGACGTAGTATTTCCAGCCGCTGGTCGGTCCGTCGTCCATCTCGTACAGCCCGTCGATTCCTACGATATAAAAGAACGCTCCGCTGCCGCGCTTCTCGTACGCCAGCCGGTGCTTCTTGAGCACCCGGACGAGGACGTCCGCCACCGTATCCTTATCCTGCAGCGCCACTTTCTCCGCCGGGACGATCGTGCCCCATTTCGCGTTCCCCCGGACGGATAAGGTGACTTCCCGCGCTTCCGCTTCCGGCTTGGCGGAAGCGGGAGGCGAAGCTGCGGGGGAAGCTGCGGACTGCGGCGCAGGCGGCGCGGCTTCGTTCGGCTTCTTCGCCGGCGAAGCGGCGGGAGCGGAGGCGGCGGGCGAGGCGGAAGGCTTCGGCGCCGCTTCCTTGCCGGGCGGCGACGCCTGGGGCGCTGCCGCCGAAGCAGCCGCGGAGGCGGCCGGCGCAGGCGAGGCCGGCGCAGGCGAGGCCGGTGCAGGCGAAGCCGGCGCGGGCGAAGCCGGCGCCGAGGCGGCGGGCGGCGCGGACGCCGGGGGCGACGCGGCCGGTCCCGCAGCCGCACAGCCCGCCAGCGCCGCCGCGAGCAGCAGCGCCGCCGGCGCGCGAAGCAGCAAGCGACTTCCGTTCGCTGTACGCATCGTCCACCCTCCTTTCGCGCGCGGGTCCGTCATCGCCGGCTTACGGCTTGGCGGCCGCTCCGTATCCGGGCTTGCTCCAGATGCGCGCCGCCACGACCGCCGCCTGCTCGCGCGTCAAAGGCGCCTTGGGCGCAAATCGTCCGCCGTCCAGCGTCATCCAGCCGCCTTCCAGCACGGCGTCCACGGCCGATCGGGCGTCGGGCGCAATCTGCGCCGCGTCCCGGATGTCGGCGCTCGCCTGCGCCTTGAGCCGCAGCGCCCGCGCCACCAGCTCCGCCGCCTGCTCGCGCGTCACCGCGGCATCGGGCGCGAACCGGCCGCCGCCGACTCCGCGCGCGAGGCCGGCCGCTTGCGCCGCGGCCAGGTCCGCGGCGTACCACGCGCTTGGCGGCACATCGGCGAACGGCGCCGCTTTGGCGTCCGGCGCCGCCGGCGCGCCGATCGCGCGCACGAGCGCCGAGACGAACTCGGCGCGCGTCGCCGCCCGCTTCGGCGCGAACGCATCCGCGCCGGGCTCCCGGCTTCGCATCAGCCCGGCCGCTTTGGCGGCGCGCACCGCTTCCCGAGCCCAGGCGGACACCGACGCCTCGTCGGCGTAAGGCTGCGCGACCGTCAGCGTCGCGACGGCCCGCGCCGCGCTCGGCGCCCCGTCCGGCCGGTAGCCGGTCACCGCGACCCGATACGCTCCTTCCGGCAGACCCGCAAAACGCGCCGTGCCTTCCGCATCCGTCACGACCGCCGCGTCGCCCGCCGTAACGGCCACGCCGGCCAGCGGCTTCGTCTCGCCGAACGCATTTTGATCCCAATCCCAGTCCCGATAGGTCGCCGTCACGGTAAAAGGCTGTCCCGGCAGCGGCTGTGCGGGCGTCACCCGGATGTCGGCCAGCTTCGTCCCGTCGCCGCTGTAGTAGACGACCACTTCGTCGCCGTCTTCCAGCAGCATGGCGTCGATGCCGACCGAAGGCACGATCCAGCCGCCGTCCCTGCGGACCGCGAACATCCAGCCGTCGTAGCCGCCGTACTTGCCGTTTTGGACCCCGTTCACCGAAGTCAGGAGCTTGCCGTAGGAGAAGTTCTGCACCTCGTAGGGCACGCCGCTTGCCTTCAGCAGTTGTTCCGCCGCTTCCAGCGCCGTGCCGCCTTGCGCGTTTCCGGCGGCGATCGTCCCTTGATCGCCTTCGATGCGGACGGCAACCCGCTTCTCGTAGGCGGTCACGCGCAGCGGCGACTCCCAGGCGACATACAGCGGGGGTTTGCCGTCTTGGTAACCGTCGACGGACAGCGTGTAGCTGCCGGCCGCAAGGCCGGAGATCGTCGCCTGGCCGTTTTCGTCCGTCTTGGCGGCGATGCCGCCGACTTCAACCTGCGCGCCGGCCGCCGGCGCGACGGTGGTCCGGCCGGTCGTCCAGTCCGTCGTCTCCTTCTCCACCGTGACGGTGAACGGCCGGCCTTCCCGCGGCTCGGACGGCTCGACTTTCACCGCATGCAGCACGGCCGTATCCGTGCCGCCGTAATAGACGTACACATGGTCGCCCGCCTTCGGGACGAACGTGCCGAGCCCTTCCTGGATCGGCACCCAGGCGTCGCCGCGCCGGACCGCGAACTGCCAGCCGTCGTAGCCGCCGAACCGGCCGCTTTCGATCCCGGACACCGCTTGAAGATAGGCGCCGAACTGCGGGTGCCGCTCGACGTCGTAGGAGACATGCTGCGCATCCAGCACTTGCAGCAGGTCTTCCAACGCGGTGGTGCCTGCCGCCGTTCCTTCCGCCAGCCGGCCTTCGGGCCCGTCGACGGTTACGGTCACCGCGGCCGACGCGGCCATGCCGGGAGCGTACAGCGCGGGAAGGCCGTTCCACCACCGCTCCGCCGCCGTCAGCCCGAGCAGCGCCTGCAGCGTGGCCATGCCGTCCGCCTTGCCGCCGGGCGTGTGCGCGAACCGGCCGTTAGGCAGGCGGAATTCCAGCAGCCGGGACAAGGCGGAATGGCCGTTCTTGACAAAACGGGGATCGGCCGCCGGGTCGATGCCGAGCGACGTCAGCGCGATCACGGCGTATGCGGCGCTTTCGCTCGACTCGGTCGGCGCCCCGAACCCGCCGCTTTCGAGCTGCTTGTTGGACAGCCAGGCCAGCGCGCCGTCCACCGCGGCGCCGACGTCGGCGCTGTCGCGGTACGGGGCCAGCGCGGTGAGGACCATCGCCGTCAGGTCGACGTCGCTGGTCCCGGTTCCCGTCAGCGACCAGCCGCCGTCGGCGTTGCGATGGCCGACCAGCCAGGCGACGAGATCGCTTTGGCTCCAGCGGTCGGCCGCGCCCGCCTTGTATCCGCCGGCATCCAGCGCCAGCAAGGCGAAAGCCGGCCCGTTCGGGCCTTGCGCGGTCATCTTGTCGTGATTCGCAATTTGGGCGAGCAGGTCGGTGTGCTTCTGGCCGACGTTGCGCGCGTCGCCGCCGCTGGCGATGACCGCCAGCGCCGTCCGGGCGTAGTCGGTGACCAGCCGCAGCTCCCCGCTGTCCGCGGCGCGCTTCGCTTCGGGCAGATATTGCGCCGCCTTGGGTTGCCCCGAGCGGGCGAGCGCGAACGCCGTCCAGTCGTCGAGCGGCTGCGCGGCGGACAGGATGTTCTGCAGATCGCCGGCGGCTTGCGCCACCTCGCTCCGCAGCGCCGCCGCAGCATCCGCCGTCGCGCCGCCCGTCCCTTCCGCGTACGCCGCGCCCCCCAGCAGTCCGACCGCCAGCTGCAGCGCCAGCATCCATGCCACAATGCGCCGAAGCCCGAAGCGGCTTCGGCTGTCTTGCGCTTGAACTCTCACGTCCTCGTTCTCCTCCCGTCAACCTTACCGAACACCGTCTCCGCAAGCCTTCGGACGGAGGGAGGCGAACCCGGGCCGAAAGAGGCGGGCTCATGCAGGCCTACCGCGCCATGGACAGGTCCCGTAAGCCCGATGATTGGGCTTGCGGCGCTCCACGCGCGGCCGCCAACGAAAAACATCCCTCGCTCGAGGGATGTCGATAGCTGATGACGCGCCAACCGTGCGGGGCCGGACTTTCGTCCGTGCGGCCGCCGTCCGCGGACCGGCCCGACGGGCCTTCCCGCTTAACGGGAAGCGGACCCGAACGGCCTTCGCCGCGCTACGCGCCGTCACACCTTCCTATTCCTCGTAGGCTTGCGGTGTCGTCGAAAACAGGCAGTTCTCCTGGCTCCTGGTTCTTCGCCTGGCCCGCGCCTTCCCGCCTTCGCCGCAACCCGCGGCGCTGTAAGCAGTGGCGTCTTCCCGGACCGGCTCCCCATGGACAGTGGCGGGACCGCGTCGGATTTGCACCGAACTTCTCTATTAAGCTCGCTTGCGAGCACCTGTTTTCCGTCTTATTCGGTTTGAAGCCATCTTATCACGCCGCCGGGCATCTGTCCATAACCAGCCCCCTCTCGCGCTTGGGCATATCGCGGAAGCGACGTTTTATCAGCGTGAAATGACGCGTTTCGCCGCAAAACGGATGGGCGCGACTTACGATTTTGCCAACACAACGACGCCGTAAGGCTCGACGGCAATGGCATTGTCGACTTGGTCGCCTGTAAGCAATTCCGTAAATGGGCCATGAAGAGGCGCCACGACCGGATAACCGTTATGGTTCATCATAAAGGTCGCTTCAGTTTCCCCGTCCGTCACGTCAACCGTTTCCAATCCCTTGATCGAGTAAAGTCCGATCGGGATGCCGGATTTGAGCGCCAAGTATTTCATCAACCTGTCCATGGCGGCCTCGTCCAGATCGCAACCCATGTAATAAACATGGCCTTTGCCATATTCATTGACCGTCAAACAAGGCTTTCCGGCATAATAATCGCTCGTGTATACGCCCAAACACCGGGCTGTTGTCGGCGTGACGACATCGCACCATAAAGCCGCGCGGCCCTCCCCGAATACGCCCGAAACACGGGTTTCTTTCCGGAACTGCGGATCGTAGTCCATCACTTCAACGCCTGTCAAATCGGCAAAGATCCCCGGGACCGTCTCCATTCGCATATTGTTGTGCATATCCTTGATGCCGCTGCGGAACGTGAACAGCAGGTTCCCGCCGCCTTTCGCATAATGATGCAGATTCGTCTTCTCTTCTTCCGTCACCATAAGAAGCGCGGGAGCCATCACCAGGGAGTAGTCGGACAGATCTTCTCCGGCGGTTACAAAGTCAACGGGAATTCCCATTTCATATAAGGGTTTGTAGTAATCAAGCAGAAATTTATCATAATGGAAATTCTCCACATGTTGATGGATCGAGTGGCTCCACTCGCTGTCGAACGATTTCACGATCGCAACTTTCGCTTTTGGCTGCAACGGACCAAAGAACCGGCTCAGTTTTGCCAATTCCGATCCGACTTTTGAAATTTCCTCATAACGGCGATTCGGCTTGCCATCATGGTTCAAAATACCGTGCCAATACTCTTCCGTACCGAACGGGCAGGCTCTCCACCTGAAGTAAACCACGGTATCCGCTCCATTGGCGATCGCCTGATAAGTCCACAATCGCAGTTTTCCCGGCGTGGGGGCCGGCCCCATCTTGCTCCATCCGCATGGACCGCTCTGTTGCTCCATGACCCAGAAAGGCTGTTTTTTATAGCTTCGGAGCAGGGCGTGATCTTTGGAAACCACCGCCGGATCCGCGATGCCCCACTGGAACTCGATATAATTGTCCCAAGATACGAAATCGAGCGCTTTGGACATTTCGAAATAATCGATCCCGGTTCCGGAATTGATATTCGAGTCGAGCATATTCGTCGTAATGGGCTTGTCGCTGTATTTCCGGATCGCCTCAACCGATTCCTTCATAAAACCGATGACGGACTCGCTGGAGAACCTGTAGAAATCCAGCAGCAACCCGGGGTTTTGCCCTTGCGTGCTGTGGCAGGTATCGTAACAGGCCCCGGCTTTCGGGAGGATGGTTTCTTCGAAACGGTTGTAAATTTGGCTCCAAAATACCGTGCCGTACTTCCGGTTCAGGTTTTCAATGGTTCCGTACTTTTCTTTCAACCATGCGCGAAATTTGCTTTCGCACTTCTGGCAATAGCACCGCGTCGTATTGGACCATCCCAGTTCATTGTCGATTTGCCATGCTTCGACAGCGGGATGGTTCGCATAACGCGCAGCGATCTTTTCGACCAGTTCGCGTGTTTTTTGCCTGTAATAATCGCTGTTATAACAATAGTGTCTTCTGGTTCCGAATATTTTCGTTCTGCCGTGAATGTCTTCCTGGTAAATGTCCGGATGCCGATCGACCATCCATTTCGGGGGAGTCGCCGACGGCGTGCACAAGACAATCTTCAGCCCATAGTTTCCAAAGAAATCGAGCGCTTCATCCATCCATGAAAATTGAAAATGGTTTTCTTCCGGCTCGTACAGACTCCATGCAAATTCACCCATGCGAATGACTTGGATTTGGGCTTTGACCATCATTTCGGCATCGGTTTTCCATCTTTCCTTCGCCCAGTGCTCCGGATAGTAAGCCACGCCTATTCGCATTCTGCCCCTTCCCATCGGTCAGACGTGAAACCGAAAAGCAACCGTCTGAAGATCTTGTTCCGCGCTTGAATTGCCTACGAACGCAATATATTGAATATCCTCTTCCACGAAATCATCTATCGTTTCATCGAAATAAGCCATGGATTTCTTCGTGACCGACAATTTGACCTGTTTCTCTTCCCCGGGGTTCAGTTCCACGCGCTGAAAATCCCTCAACACTTTCACGGGGCGATCGACTTTGCTTCCCTCGCATCCGATGTACAGTTGGACAACTTCCGCTCCTTTTACCGAGCCGGTATTTTTCACCGCAACGTGCACTTCGGCCGTATCGCCGTGAACTTCTACCTTGGGAGCGCCGATAGAAAATTGCGTGTAGGAAAGACCGTATCCGAACGGATAAAAAGGTTTTTTCCCTTCTTTGTCCAGTTTCGCGTAGCCGTGATAATACCCGTATTCAATCGTCGTGCAATCCGGATCAAAGAACGGATAGTCATCCTCGGACTTGGCGACCGTATAGGGAAGTTTTCCGCTTGGGCATACGTCGCCAAACAGAATGTCCGCCAATGCGTTGCCGCCTTCCATGCCGCTGTAGAAAGAGAACAGAATGGCGGGCATCTTCGCTTCCCATTCATCAATCAGAATCGCGCTGCTTCCGACCAGGACGCATACCATGTTCCGGTTCGCGCCTTCGAGGCCGCAAATCAGGTCCACGTCCCGTTTATGCAGTCTCATCGAAGCCCTGTCGCCGCCAAGCTCGGCAATATCGCTTCGATCCGCAAGGTATTCGCCTTCGTCGGAATGGATATATCCGGCTACAACGACGACGGCATCCGCATCTTGCGCAAGCTTTCTCGCCATTTCAATATTGGAGCCGTCGTTATAGATGATTTCGGCGGTCGGAAACTTCTTCATCAAACCGCGCAGCGGAGTAACCGTATAGTAGGGGTGAACCTTGCTGGAGCCATGGTCTCCGATGTTTTCCGTATCCCCCAGCACGCCGAGAACAACGATTTTTTGGGTTTTGGTTTTGTCAAAAGGAAGCACGCGGCCTTCGTTTTTCAGAAGAACCATCGATTCTTCCGCCGCTCTTCTCGCCAATTGAATATGTTCGGGACATGCAATCAGATCCGGCGTATATTCCATAGGATCTTTTCTCGTCTCGTAGTAGATGATCGTTCTCAGAATATAGCGAACGGCTTCGTCGATATCTTCCATACCGATTTTTCCTTCTTCGACGGCTTTCGGAAGCTCGTTATGGTAAAGCAGCAAGCTGGGCATCTCCACGTTCATGCCGTTTTTTACGGCCTTGACGGGATCTTTGATCGCCCACAAAAAGTCGGAAATGGTAAAACCTTCGAATCCCCATTTGTCTCTCAGAATGTCTTTCAGAAGCAATTTGCTTTCGGAGGCCTGGTCTCCGTAAACTTTGTTATAAGCCCCCATGACGGAAGCCGCCCCTTCTTCGATACAACGTTTGAAATGCGGGAGATAGACTTCATGAAGCGTTCTTTTATCCGCATAGACATCCGCTTTAAAGCGCGCATTCTCGATGCTGTTCATCGCGAAATGCTTGATGCAGGCCATCACATTTTGGCTTTGTACGCCTCTGGTCAAAGCCGCTCCCATTTCGCCCATATGGTATGGGTCTTCGCCGTAACATTCCTGGGCGCGGCCCCATCTCGGATTGCGCGGAATATTGATGCAAACGCCGCCGAAATAGTTCCCGCCTTGCGCCCTGACCTCAGCGCCGATCGCTCTTCCGATTTGCTCTTCCAATTCCCAGTCGAAAGTGGCCCCTCTGGCCATGGAAACCGGAAAACAGGTCGAAAAACCGGAAACGACACCTCTGGGACCATCCACAAAACGAAGATTGGGCAACCCGAGGCGCTCGACCGCCATGGTCGGATAAGGTTTCATATTGTAATGCGCGATTTCAAACAGGTCGTACATAAATTTTTCTTCCGTCGTCTGGCCGGACATAATGCCGATTTTTTCTTCCAACGTCAACTGGGGAAGCACTTCTTCGACAAATTCGTGAATCGTTTCTTTGCTGCAATCTTCCGTCAACCTTGTTTTCAAAGTCATTTCTCTCATGGCTGCATCCTCCTGCTGTCTTTTATCGTTTTTTGGCGTATTTCCTCATATCAATGACGACGGCCATCAGAATGATCAAGCCTTTAATGATATATTGGAAATACATGTTCACGCCGATAAATGCCAGTCCATAGTTAATAACCGTGAAAATCAACACGCCGATTACGATCCCGCCGACTCGTCCAACCCCGCCGGACAGCGATACGCCGCCCACCACGCATGCGGCGATGGCATCCAGTTCATAGCCATTGCCGGTCGTGTTCGAGGCGCTTCCGATCCGCGCGACTTCCAGAACCGCCGCAAAAGCGTACATCAAACCCGCCAGCGCATACACCGTCACTTCGGTGCGAATGACATTTACACCCGATACTTTGGCAGCTTCCGGATTGCCGCCGACCGCGTACATGTATTTGCCGAATTTCGTCTTGTTCCAGAGGACCCAAATGATGGCGCAGACCGCTGCCGCAAATACAATCAAGTACGGGATTTTGAATTCTCCGATAACAAACGATCCGGTAGCGATATTTGTGAAATCCTTGGTAATGCCGCCGATCGGCTGCGCGCCATAGGGAGGACGGTCAAAATATACGGAAGACAATCCGTACAAAATCAGCATCATGGACAACGATGCGATGAAGGAAGGCACTTTAAAAATGGCAACGGCCAGCCCGGTAATCGCGCCCAATATTCCGCAAATGGCCATGACCAGCAGGATCGGAACGATAATGGGCATTTCACTCAATCCGGGGTACATTCGGTAAGGGTATTCGGGATCTTGCAGCAGGGAAGCGGAAACCACCGCCGCCAAGCCGATCATTCGGCCTGCGGAAAGATCGACGCCCCGTATAATCAGAACCATCCCGGCAGCCAGAGCAATAATAATTCTTGTCGCCGACTGCGACAAGATATTCGTAAAATTTCCAATGGACAAAAATTTGGGTTCAATCGCAATGACAATCAATAGAAGGGCAATGAGCACGATATAGATGGCTTGATCCGTAAGAATTTGCTTCAGCGATGTATGGCCACCCGTTATTTTGCTTCTCAAAGCTTTCACAGTCGGTTCCTCCGTTTATTTATAATAGCCTCTCGGCATTCGCCGAGGCAGATGGGGCAAGGATTTTCCTATACCCCTGAATCATGCTTCCTCCTACGACGGTAGGGGATTTTTTTATGCTCATTTCCAATTTGACTGGAAATGAAGATTCATGAAATTGTCATTAAACGAACACATATTCCCTTGACATTGGATGGA
>Ga0207789_1000470_pt1 | contig 14224 bp, 15 predicted proteins | sample HigsolmetaGSP12D_FD_184840 | JGI IMG/M metagenome (GOLD analysis project Ga0207789, IMG submission 184840) | High solid enriched microbial communities from the Joint BioEnergy Institute, USA - SP1-2-D (SPAdes) | ecosystem: Engineered > Bioreactor > SSF (Solid state fermentation) > Aerobic >...
TGGGAAGACTATCCACTTCCATTTTACCAAACGGAAAGGTGTTTTTCTGTCAAGAACGAGATTTTTCAATAAGAAATCCTAGTCATATCAAGGCTTAACACTAATTTTCAAGGTGCGAAAGTTGAGTTATTTACTAGTCCAAGTGCGATTTCAATCCACGCTCCCCTCGCGGGGAGCGACCCGCCATCACGAAAGCACCTCCTGCGCTTCGTAAATTTCAATCCACGCTCCCCTCGCGGGGAGCGACTTCCGGTAGGATGTGACCCGCCTACGACCCGGATATTTCAATCCACGCTCCCCTCGCGGGGAGCGACACCTTCCGCTTTCCAATGAAGAACTTCGCGAAAATTTCAATCCACGCTCCCCTCGCGGGGAGCGACCAAGTTTTCCAGCAAGATGAAGAAGTTCTTTTTCATTTCAATCCACGCTCCCCTCGCGGGGAGCGACACCACATGTACAAGGATAAATGGATCAAGGGTCGATTTCAATCCACGCTCCCCTCGCGGGGAGCGACATACAAGATGTATCGAAATTATTATAATGCCGCTATTTCAATCCACGCTCCCCTCGCGGGGAGCGACCAGAGCCGGGGGCCGGTCTACGTATTCGACCCGGAATTTCAATCCACGCTCCCCTCGCGGGGAGCGACAGCCTAGCGAAAAAGGCCTTGCGTATCAAGGATTTCGGGGCCCTTTAGTGCGAATCTCCGATTTGAAGGCTATCCGCAAAGCGATTTGAGGAGCCTGAGAACCGAAATACCGCGTCCCGCAAGGGGTGCGAATCTCCCGGGAAAATCATGTGAGCTTGGGATTCGCACCGCACATCTGTCATCAGTCTACCATACCATCGTCCCGATTGGTATACGCCATCGCTTTTACGCGAAAGGCGCCGCGGATACCGCGAGACGGCTCGAGGAATCAGGACAAAATCTCTTTTTATTGTATCTCCAGCGCAAGCCACCGTAAAAGATTGCCTTCACCATCTTGTCTTAGTCATAAATAATTGAAAAGTAAGCAGGAAATTGATGGATAATGGCGAATTTTAACATTGCCATTAGGCAAAAAGTATGAACTGTTGGTTAATTGGACCTGACTACAACGCTTAGGTGAGGTGGGATGAATTGAGGAAATTGTCAGCTCCGGACGTAGGAATCCAGGAGGTGAAGTCTATCGCTGAAACAGCCACTAAGGAGATATCGTATGCAAGCTATCCTATGACCGTGGTGACTCCTATGTTTGGCGGAAGCGAATCTCCTTGGAGGGTGAATTGCTTGCAACCTATTCGGAGCAGCTCCGTTCGCGGACATTTGCGATTCTGGTGGCGCGCGACTCGCGGAGCAGCTTGCAAGGATGCAGCGGCCCTCCATGACAAAGAAACGGAAATTTTCGGAAGTACGGACAAACCGAGTCCTGTGAAAATCTGGATTACCCAATCGCACGATAAAGATTCAACTGATAGTCCTTTCAAACCAAAATTTAATAATCGAAAGAAAAAAAACGAACTGGTCTTGGATAAATCCAAATTCCCCAGTTACGCGCTCTTCCCATTGGCGAACATGGAGGAGGAAGAAAAAGCTGATATCAAATATTTGGTCCCAGGTTATCATTTCACCGTTAACATCCAATACGAGCTTCATAACTTATCATCTTTAAGTTTAGACAAGCTCAAACTTGAAGTAGAGTGTGCCTTATGGGCATGGGTCAATTTCGGCGGTATCGGCGCCCGCACTCGCCGGGGATGCGGAAGCCTGTATTGTGAGAAACTTGCTCCCGCGCCGCAAGTAAACTCGCTTGATTCCTACCGGCAATGGTTTCAGAAATGCTTGGATAAATACGAACTTCTTCTGGAGCCGGACGGACCTGTCCGGGATTGGCCGACGCTCAGTGGTTCGATCATGGTCGCCCCTATTCCTGAGGCCATTCTCGATTCCTGGAAACACGGCATTGAACGCTATCGGAGTTTTCGCTCCAAACGTTCTGAGAAACGGGACCCAACAACCGGTCAAAAACAGTTTGGCCGCAGTCACTGGCCGGAGGCGGATTCGATTCGGGCTTTGACCGGAACAGGCCTTAAGAGGCATTTAAAGTCAACTACGCTTCCCAGGGGCGCCGCTTTCCCGCGCGCTCAGCTCGGTTTGCCGATCATTTTCCATTTCAAACAACCATCGGCTAGGGACCGCCGCGATCCGAACGAGGGCTACGAACCTTTCGATACTTCGCTCATGCCTGAAGATGGCGACCGGCTCGCTTCTCCGTTAATTGTAAAAGCGCTCGCCATCAGCCCTTTTAAAGCGTACGCTGCCGCTATTGCACTTAATCAACCGAAGCTCGGCAAATTAAAGTTAATGCGCCAAAGCAAAAGAAGAGAGGACAACCACTGGCACTACCTCGAATTTAAACGCGAATTTACAAAGGCTACAATCGAAAGTGATCAGATTTATTCCGAGCTGAATTATTTGCCTGATAGAGAACAGAATAATCCGATGATCGATCGGATAGGCCGCAAAACCGGCTCCACCATTAAAGCTTTTATGGCCACTCTATCAACTAAGAAGGAGGGGGACGAACCATGGACTCCGCTACTCGACACCTCATACTAATCACAATCGGTCCGGTACAGGAATTTATCGCGCAGGCTCGTAAGACGCGCGATTTATGGTTCGGTTCTCACCTGCTGTCCCGACTTGGATATGCGGCCGCGAAATCGTTGGAGGAGAACGGCGTGGAGCTGATTTTCCCATATGTCCGCAACGTTTCCTCCGAGCAAAAAGCCAAAGTGACCAATAAGTTGCTCGGCATCGCCGAGGCAGGTCAAGATCCTCGGGAATTGGCGCGCCATGTGCAAGCTGACGTCCTAAAAGCGTGGAAGGAGTTATCGGATGCCGCTCTGCACTTAGTAGCTCCTTATGTGAACGTTAACCTTTGGGAACGTCAGGTTAAGGACTTTCTTGAATTTTACGCGGTATGGTCCGCTCTTCCGGATGACCATTCATACGGAGCTGTATTGGAGCGGTCTGAACAATTGATGGCCGCCCGCAAGACATTGCGGGACTTCCGGCAGAATGATCCTGCCTGTATGTATGGTGACAAAAAGTCGAGCCTGAACGGTGGGCGGGAATCTGTTATTTTGGCGAACCATAGAAACAAATTGACGCGATTTGGTATTAAAACGCACGAGACGTTGGACGCCATCTCCATGGTCAAACGCTTATCTTTCCATCTTCCTGGCGACAGCCCGAGATTTCCGTCGGTTTGCGAGACTGCCTTTCTCCATTATGAACGAAAACTCGCAGCAAACGAAGGAATGAGCGCCCGAGTCCGAAACTATTACAACGTCGTCTCGGCCGCGCATCGTGACAAAATCCATTTCGAGCCTCAGGGCTCTTACGACTTTCGTTTGTTTTACGAGAATCGAATTGAGGATTATGTCGAAGAACATGCCAAAATCTCGCTGGATCAACCTACGAAAGATCGTATTGTAAGTTCAATCGTCAAAGAGCTTCAGGAACTGTACAAGGAGACGAACGGGATCAAGGTCTCTCGACCTGCTTCTTACTACGCGTTTGTTGTGTGCGACGGGGATCGAATGGGGCGTTACATTCGCGGGTTGGAAAACCCGGCGAAGCATAGATCGTTCTCGGAGCATTTAAGCCGTTTCGCCAATACGGCCGGAGATATCATCTCCCGGTACGATGGAGAACTCGTGTACAGCGGCGGCGACGATGTGATGGCCTACCTTCCGCTTCACCATTTCCTGGCCGCATGCCGGGATTTACAGGAAGCATTCGTCAACATCATGAAAGCGGCCATACCAGAGGCCGACCATCAGCCGACGCTCTCTGTAGGCGTTGCAGTCGTCCATATGATGGAAATGCTCGGCAACGTTCGGGAGCTTGCTATGGAAGCGGAACGATTGGCCAAACGGAACCGGGACAGTCTAGCCATTATTTACCGCAAACGCAGCGGCGGAGATCAGATGAAGATTAGTCTCCCCTTCGCGAATGATCCGGTTGGAACGTTGCAGAGACTTCAACGCTATTACCGAAACGGGCTCTTTCCTTCCACGTTGGCGTACGACCTCCGCCGTCTTTATACAGAGTATAGCGCGATGAAGGCCCATACGTCCTGGCTTCGCGAACCTGAACGCTTTCGTTTGCTGATCCTCCAGGAGGTGGAGCGGATCGTACGGAAGAAGAAACCTGAACATCCAACGAACCAACAAACCGAGATGTTGAACGGCGAACTGCTGCCATTGTTTGAACGCTTGCTCGGACAAGCGGAGAATGCCCTAGAAGGACTGCGCCTTCTCGCAGAACAGTTAGTGATAACCGTAAATTTGGTGAAGGCAGGGAGTTTCGATGAAGCGATTGTTGCAAATACGTCCGGTTGACCCGATTCTCTCTCGCGACGGCCGCCCTTTTGGCGATTCACCCGGGGCGTTCGCTCATAGTTTGAGCGACATCCCCCCGAGCGTTGTCGCCGGCACGATTCGCACGCTGATTGGCAAGCGACTTAGCGCTGTTGGTGCAAGCAACGATCGAATGCACTTCAGCAAGGACGACTTCTCGAAGGCAATTGCGAAAATTTTCGTTCGCGGTCCGTTGCCGGTGTACAAAGACAGAGTCTATTTCCCATTTCCGCAAGATATTGAATTTGTTCCCGATGCCACCGGTTCAACCGGACTGCGCCTTCGCGCCAAGCTTCCCCAACCGCTGAACGAATCCGCGGGCGAAGGCTTTCTTGGCACGGACAGAGACGACCGCTATTCCGACTTGTTGTGGCCGGCACGCAGTACGCCTGGGAAAGCTGTGCTTCGCTTACCCGCCTACCTGTCCGCAGAAGCGATGACGGAGTGGTTATCAAGATCGTATGCGGAGTGCGACTGGGAAACTTCTTTGGCAGATTGGTATCGAACAAACGAACCGGACAGCAAGGAAGGCGAGCGAAGGGAACAAAGCCGCTGGCCTGACTCACTGGTTCCTTTCCTGCCTGAGTTGCCGCGTGAGGTCCGCACTCATGTCGCTATCGACTATGCAACCGGCGTGTCCAGCGAAGGCAAGCTGTTCGATACGGAGGCACTGGCGTTTCCGTCGGATTTTACGCTTGTCGCAGAAGCCGATCTTTCCAACTCGGAACTTCACTGGCTAGACAGATTGTCGGAGCTCCATTCCATCGGCGGCAAAAGAAGGATCGCTCACTTCTCCGAGCCGCAAGATCCGCGGGCTTTCCAATCCGTATGGACATGCCCTAAGGAGATTGCAGAAGCCGTCGATGGAGCTGGTTACATTCGAATGTGCCTAGCGACTCCCGCCTACTTCTCCAAGGGATGGCGCCCTGGCTGGCTTGATGCCGAACTATGCGGATCGCCGGACAGTTTGTTCGCAGCGGAAGATCTTCAGACGAACGTGCGCCTTCAGTTGGTATGGGCTTGTATCCCCGGATGGCAACCCGTTTCTGGATGGAGCTATCGCCGCAGTCAGGAGAAGGCCGTACGAAGAATGGTCCCTGCCGGCAGCGTCTTTTTCTTCAAGGTTCTCGACGGCAACCCCCGCGAACTCGCCGAACGATTGTGGCTGCGGTCGGTATCCGATAGAAATCGAAGAACGGCCATGCTCGACCGGGACGACGGCTTCGGCCTCGCCCTTTGGGGTGTCTGGAAACGATAAACAGAAGGAACGAGGAGGAACTCGAATATGGCAAGCTTCAGCAAAATGTACTGGCTTCACTGTTTGTCCCCTGTACATGTAGGCTCCGGCCAGGGGGTAGGCGTTATCGATATGCCGATTATGCGAGAGAAGGTGACCGATTGGCCGCTTATTCCCGGCTCGGCCATGAAGGGGGTGCTGAGAGAGCGACTTTCGAGCAAAGGGAAATCGTCAGAATGGCTAAACGTGGCGTTCGGTCAACCAACGACAATTGAAGATCCGGAGCGAAGAAACGGTAATGCGGGCGCTCTTGTTCTGTCGGATAGCCGCCTGTTCGCTTTTCCTGTCGCCAGCCGCTACGGAACGTTCGCATACGTTACCTGTCTGCTAGCCGTTAAGCGAATGATGCGCGATTTGACGGCCGCGGCACTGCCAACTGATCTGCCTTTTCATCAGCCGGAGGATGTATGGGACGGAAGTTCGACATACATAACTCCAAGTTCGGACAGTGTGTTGACAGCGGCGGGAGGCAGCGGATCGCAAGTCTATTTGGACGAATTCGAGTCGGTAGCGGTCGCTTCAGAGGAACTCGGCAAGTTGGCGGATTGGATTGGCGGCCAGGTATTCGAGGACGAAATCTCCCGCCGGATGCTGAAGGAGCGCCTCGTTCTCGTTCCTGATGAAATGTTTCAATATTTCGTTACCATGTGCTGTGAGATCGCACCTCGCATCCGCATCCTGCCCGATACCAAAACAGTCGATGAAGGCGCCTTGTGGTACGAAGAATATTTACCGACAGAATCGATTCTGTACGGTCTTGTCTGGTGCGACAAAATTTATTCCTACTCCGGAGTACTGACGGAACGGGGATTGCTGAACGAACTGAATCAAACATGGGCCCTTCAGATCGGCGGCAATGCGAGCATAGGGAAAGGACGCGTGCTCTGCCGCTTCCCGGAGGGGGCTCTGTCATGAAATCGTTGGACCATCGTTACGCCGAAGCGGCATACAGTGCCGTTAGCCAACTCGAAAACAAGAGCGTTGAAGCCAAAGAATTTTTCCGGCGCAGCCGCGAGTTTCCTTCGCTTGTGCTGTTGAACGGACTGAGGCTTACCGTCGTATTTTACGAATCCAAGTCGAAGTCGAAAGATAACAACTCCTATAAACACTACTTAGAGCTTCTGGCCGAAGCGCTCGACATGCCATGCTTATCCGCTCGTTCGCTCCCGGAAGACAGCGGAGCCTATCGCCACCTCGCCCGTCGCGCGCTCCGGGCATCAGCATGGATCAAGCGGTATTGTGAGGCGATGCTAGACGATCCGGAAGGAGCGACCGTATGAATCTTCATCAATATATAACCAAGTATCGAGGTTCGGATTCGAAGCTGGAGACAGTGGTCCGGGAGAGCGGGGACAAAGCTCAATTCTATTGGGAAGCAATCAATAAGTTCGAAGCCGAGACCATTCGGGAAATCGACTGGTATTCACATAGGATGGAACGTTATTACTCGGTCACAGGTGCGCCCCGCTCCTGTACCTTCTTTCTTGACTGTACTTCCCGGCTCGTTATCGGCCAAGGGGTTTCTTCCGTGCTCGAAACGCATTTGTCGACGCATCCGGTGTACGGCGTGCCGTTTATCCCCGGATCCGCGCTTAAAGGATTGGCTGCTCATTATTGCCATAACAGACTGGGACAAAACCCCACCTTTCGAATGAACGGCAGCAGCTATAACGTGCTATTCGGCAACCAGGAGAAGGCAGGGATGATTCATTATTGCGATGCTTTTCCGACGCCGGAAACGGTGGCAGACGCCTTGCATCTCGATATCCTTACTCCTCATCATCAAAAGTACAATCAGTTGCGGACAAACGATCTTGCGAACGGCCAAAACGCACCGTCTCCACGCGATGACGACTCGCCCGTACCCGTTCCCTTCCTGACGGTCAAAGCGAAGTTTCGTGTATTGCTCACTTGTGAGTCCGATCAGCCCGAAGCTGATGAGTGGCTGGAAATTGCGAAAACGATTGTGACGAAGGCAGCGGAACAAGAAGGACTCGGCGGGAAGACGAATAGCGGCTACGGACAAATGCGAAGCGTGTAAAAGGGAGGACATTGACTCATGGGAGAACTGGAAAACGGAACGAAAGCAATTAAGCATATTATGAAAAATTACGCACAGTTGGAGCAATCCATCGTTAGCCAGCTTCGATTCCAAGCCGATCATGGAACCACGATCGGCGGATTCAGGGAAGAGATCTGGAAAAACATGTTCGAGCAAATCATTCCTCAGAAGTTTTCGATCGCACGCTCTGTATTCATCATCGACTCCCAAGGTCGAATTTCGAGCGAGGTCGATTTGGCGATCTTTGATGAACAGTACACCCCTTATATCTTCCGCCATGGGACATTAAAGTACATCCCCATTGAAGCGGTGGCCGTCGCCATTGAGTGCAAAAGCAAGGACCCCGATTTTGAGAAACTATCGAATTGGCTGTCTCATATTAAGAAGTTGCAAACTTCTCGCAAATCAGTTGCCAGAATGAACCACGATGTTGTGTTCGGCAACGAGTCGAGCAGTCCCACACAAACCGCCACGCGGCCTATTCGAATTTTGTGCCATACGGATGAAGGCAACAGAACCATTCCAGACGGCTTCGATATTGTCATTCATCCGAAAGGAGAAAGGTTGCAGGTCGAATTTCCTTCGCAGGACATCCATAAACTAAGCCACTGGTATCTCGCCCTGAACCATGCACAAGGGGAAAAAAGTGAAGTCAATTGGAAAACTGATCGGGAATTATCCGACTACAGAATCTTTCGAATGGAAGGCCAGAGCAAGCAAGAAGTGTCCTTGTTGTCCCTAACTTTCCAATTGAATCAAATGTTGATGTTAATTAACAATCCGATGTTGTTTCCTCATATAGCCTATGTAGAGCGGTTCAACGAGGTTGGCGAGATGGGAGAAAAGGAGAGGAAGTAGGAACCAGCAGTAAGGCTTAACCGGCTTTGATGCTTCGATAAATGCTGCCGTTTTGTTCAGTAGCACCCTTTGCATAGAAAGTGGTATGATGCGAACAGGGTCACTTGGTGCGAATCCCAATCTTACATGATTTTCCCAGGGGATTCGCACCTCAAGTGCGGTGCGGGATTTTGGGTTTCGAGCTCCTAAAATTGCCTTGCGGAAAGCCTCCAAAACGGAGATTCGCACTAGAATGCCCTGGAACCCTTGATGCGCAAGGCCTTTTTTTGCCAGGCTGTCGCTCTCTCGCGGGGAGCGCGGATTGAAATAGCTCGCGCCGGCTCGACGCCTGGGTCCGGGAGCGTCGCTCTCTCGCGGGGAGCGCGGATTGAAATTTTGTACTGCTCGTAGGCATCCGGCGTCCGAAGTGTCGCTCTCTCGCGGGGAGCGCGGATTGAAATTCGGAGATGCTGGGGGCGTCGCACGAACCCTTGGGTCGCTCCTCTCGCGGGGCGCGCGGATTGAAATGACATTTCCAATAGCTTTGATCGACACGATGCCGTCGCTCCTCTCGCGGGGAGCGCGGATTGAAATCATCTTGGACGGCGTCCAGTCGATCTGGCTCTCGTAGCTCCCCTCACGGGGAGCCTGGATTGAAATCCTTGTCCAAAGCCGCCCTTGCTCGATGCCGATGATGTGTCGCTCCCCTCACGGATAGCGTGAATTGGAATCGGTTGCTGTATTACAAAAACCTTTCTCATATGGACGTCAAATAGCTCCCACCTAGCGGCGGGAGCGCGCTTCAGTTATTCTATTGTAAGGTTCTGCTTAAGCGGCAATCCGCCGAATCCGTCGGTAACGAAACCAACCATGGGAAGGAAAGGTTCAAGTTCGACATCGATCGGACCAGTGAGTTGCGGCAACTGTTCGAAGAGATATTTCAAATCGTTGTACGGATGCAGTCCGTTCTTTCGGCCGATCACAAATGCCTGATCGATCGTTCGCACGATTTTTGACCAGTTCCAGCCGTTCATCCGCCAGAAACGCTACCAGATTCCCCCATCGGTTAAGCTATTGGCGATCACTTGCCTGGTGGTATACGAAACGAAAAGCGAGCAACATCGGAAAAATTCGTGAACCTTCATCGAAAATTTGCTACGATAAAAACTTAAGGCAGGATCCCGCTCCTCGCTCGGACGTGTGGAATCGGCGGACGCTTGGATGAATGCGATACTTGATTCCGAAAGGATGAACGGCTTGCCGGTGTTTCCGTTTCGCTTGACGCAGCTTTGGCACTTCGGGGTGCAACAGGCGCTGTCCTGCGTCTTCCCGGTCGCCGTTTTCGGCGCCCTGGCGATTACGCGCTGGATTGAGGTGCCGTTCCTCTATCGCTACGATCTGATTTTGCTGTTCCTGTTGCTCGTTCAATGGGCGATGTACCGAAGCGGCCTGGAAACGCTGGACGAAGTGAAAGTCATCAGCCTTTTCCACCTGATCGGCCTTGGCCTTGAGCTGTACAAGGTGCATATGGGCTCGTGGTCGTATCCCGAAACGGCCTGGAGCAAAGTCGGCGGCGTGCCGCTGTACAGCGGCTTCATGTATGCCAGCGTGGCGAGCTACCTGTGTCAGGCCTGGCGTCGGCTTGAGGTTCGGCTGACGGACTGGCCGCCGGCTTACTGGACCGTTCCGTTGTCTGCGGCGATTTATTTCAATTTTTTCACTCATCATTACGTGTTTGACTTTCGCTGGCTGCTGCTCGCTTTCGTGTTCGTCGTCTTCCATCGCGCCCGCGTGCACTATGCGGTGCGGGGCGTCCACTACCGGATGCCTCTGGCGTTGTCGTTCGCGTTGATCGGCTTTTTCATCTGGATTGCGGAAAACATTGCCACGTTTCTGGGAGCCTGGACGTATCCGGATCAGGAACAGGGCTGGCGTCTGGTTGGCTTCGGGAAGATCAGCTCCTGGTTCCTGCTCGTCATCATCAGCTTCATCATCGTCGCTCAACTGAAGCATGTGAAAGCGGGAAGGAAACGGCCTTAGCATTCGAAATTTAATTCCTCTTGTCGTAGCACGATTTGCATAAAAAATGGTATGATACCAACAGAGCCACTTGGTGCGAATCCCAAGCTCACATGATTTTCCCGGGAGATTCGCACCTCTTGCGGGACGCGGGTTTTCGGTCTTCGGGCCCCTCAAATCACCTTGAGAAAAGCCTTGAAAACCGAGATTCGCACTAAAGGGCCCCGGAACCCTTGATACGCAAGGCCTTTTTTGCCGGGCTGTCGCTCCCCTCGCGGGGAGCGTGGATTGAAATAGCTCTTCGCGATCCGTGGGGATGCCGTCGTCAGGTCGCTCCCCTCGCGGGGAGCGTGGATTGAAATAGCATCGAGGCATTCCTCAACCGATCGAATATCGTCGCTCCCCTCGCGGGGAGCGTGGATTGAAATATTTGATCACATTTTCCACTTATTTTCTGCCATGTCGCTCCCCTCGCGGGGAGCGTGGATTGAAATCATAGACCGAATTGACGTAAACGGAAATTACGAGTCGCTCCCCTCGCGGGGAGCGTGGATTGAAATTTGGGTGCTCTGGGCGAACACGTATCCGACCGTGTCGCTCCCCTCGCGGGGAGCGTGGATTGAAATGTCAAATTCCCCGCATCATCCCAAACAAGAAGGTCGCTCCCCTCGCGGGGAGCGTGGATTGAAATAATGATCCGCTGTGCAATGTAGTCGGCCATTACGTCGCTCCCCTCGCGGGGAGCGTGGATTGAAATGTAGCTCGTCGAGCTCATCCCAGTCCCAATCCGGTCGCTCCCCTCGCGGGGAGCGTGGATTGAAATGATCCTGATGAAACTAAGCAAGGACAAGGGATGGTGTCGCTCCCCTCGCGGGGAGCGTGGATTGAAATTGCTTCGGTCGCGGCCTCTACCTGCCCAATCAAGTGTCGCTCCCCTCGCGGGGAGCGTGGATTGAAATTGTCCGCAGCACGCGGACGCTGGCAATATCAAAGTCGCTCCCCTCGCGGGGAGCGTGGATTGAAATTCCCGCGTCTCGGCTCTGGAGCAGGCTGACGCGGGTCGCTCCCCTCGCGGGGAGCGTGGATTGAAATCGTAGTTGATGCGCTTCGCCGCCAAGTCCGCGCCGTCGCTCCCCTCGCGGGGAGCGTGGATTGAAATGGTAGTCAGTCCATTCGGACCGATCATCCATCTCGTCGCTCCCCTCGCGGGGAGCGTGGATTGAAATTTCCGATCTCGGCGGCAAGGACCCGAAGCTCGAGTCGCTCCCCTCGCGGGGAGCGTGGATTGAAATAGGCTTGGGCGGACACTCAGGGCAAGGCGCTTGGGTCGCTCCCCTCGCGGGGAGCGTGGATTGAAATGGAGAAATGATTGCACTCATGCACTCTGAATTGTGTCGCTCCCCTCGCGGGGAGCGTGGATTGAAATGTCATTAAGGTCAATCATAGCCAAGATGAGGCAGTCGCTCCCCTCGCGGGGAGCGTGGATTGAAATCTCGTCCAGTACCACAGTGAGACGCAGTCGCATGTCGCTCCCCTCGCGGGGAGCGTGGATTGAAATCAGGCTCCAGATTTGATCTAACCATACGACTGTCGTCGCTCCCCTCGCGGGGAGCGTGGATTGAAATTGGATCATCCGGACGGGTCGGTAACGACGGCAAGTCGCTCCCCTCGCGGGGAGCGTGGATTGAAATACTATCCAAGGTTGTAGATGATAAATTATACTCATGTCGCTCCCCTCGCGGGGAGCGTGGATTGAAATGACGGATTGACCGGCCAAAGCTCGGGACTCGTCGTCGCTCCCCTCGCGGGGAGCGTGGATTGAAATATATTCATGGATCGCAATAGGTTACTAAGGAGTGTCGCTCCCCTCGCGGGGAGCGTGGATTGAAATTGAAGTCCCTCGTGGATGACTACGACGAGCAGGTCGCTCCCCTCGCGGGGAGCGTGGATTGAAATTCAGCCAGCGTGACCGTACCGTTGGCGACGGCGTCGCTCCCCTCGCGGGGAGCGTGGATTGAAATCCTTTTTGTTGTGTGTGGCGCAGACGTGCGCGTTGGTCGCTCCCCTCGCGGGGAGCGTGGATTGAAATCCTTAAATGTGTCGAGCTTCTGCGCGGCGACAGTCGCTCCCCTCGCGGGGAGCGTGGATTGAAATCTTTGAGTACAGATTTAGAAACAACATCTTCGACGTCGCTCCCCTCGCGGGGAGCGTGGATTGAAATGTTCAAGGCAGACCGTAAGCCGTCAAGGGGCGCGAGTCGCTCCCCTCGCGGGGAGCGTGGATTGAAATTTCCTCGTGACCGAGCGTCGCGATCCTTTCGCGGGTCGCTCCCCTCGCGGGGAGCGTGGATTGAAATCTATACAATTCGTCAAAAAATCGAAAATGGAACGCGTCGCTCCCCTCGCGGGGAGCGTGGATTGAAATATGATATTACTTCCGCCTTGGCCGGATACATCGCGTCGCTCCCCTCGCGGGGAGCGTGGATTGAAATCAATAGCGCGGACTTTTGGAGCATTTTCGGGAGGTCGCTCCCCTCGCGGGGAGCGTGGATTGAAATTCCGGACGAACGGAGATCTGGATGTCTGGTATGTGTCGCTCCCCTCGCGGGGAGCGTGGATTGAAATCTCCAATCCGGCGAGTTCCTCTAATACGTTCCGTCGCTCCCCTCGCGGGGAGCGTGGATTGAAATGACGCCCAGAAGTTCAACGCGGCTGTAATCATTGTCGCTCCCCTCGCGGGGAGCGTGGATTGAAATTCCATGACGTGGCGAACTACGTGAATAGCCGCGGTCGTCGCTCCCCTCGCGGGGAGCGTGGATTGAAATGTTCAGTGGCTCTATCTCAGCGTCCACGATTAACGTCGCTCCCCTCGCGGGGAGCGTGGATTGAAATAGTGGCGGAAGGATATATGCACCGTCGTCATATCCGTCGCTCCCCTCGCGGGGAGCGTGGATTGAAATCACCCATTCCGCGAGCCCGCGGGACACGAGCTCGTCGCTCCCCTCGCGGGGAGCGTGGATTGAAATCCAGACGTTCCAGAAGCTTCGCCGCCTTGCCTGGTCGCTCCCCTCGCGGGGAGCGTGGATTGAAATTCCGTAAATCGTCAGTTTGATAATTCCCGTTCCGTCGCTCCCCTCGCGGGGAGCGTGGATTGAAATGTGGCTGCGGAGCGGTTGCCCGTGTTGGTGGCTGTCGCTCCCCTCGCGGGGAGCGTGGATTGAAATATAAAAATCCTCTTTGTCTCGATTCCAGACAATGTCGCTCCCCTCGCGGGGAGCGTGGATTGAAATCAATGATCAATGCATGCTTAGGCCACATGCATTAGTCGCTCCCCTCGCGGGGAGCGTGGATTGAAATCAGTCCGGGATTTTCCAGCCGGTCTCCAGCCCCGGTCGCTCCCCTCGCGGGGAGCGTGGATTGAAATATCAGCCTCCATATCATATTGCTTTAGATTGAATGTCGCTCCCCTCGCGGGGCAGGGATTCGTCAAAGTCAGGTTGATAAATGCTCAGACATGTCCTTTGTCGTCTTTAAGCTCCGATCAGTTCCAAAGCCCTTTCTGGTTTTCTGGCACAACGGCGGGTCGCTTTCGCAATGTTGGAT
>Ga0207789_1000471_pt1 | contig 14168 bp, 16 predicted proteins | sample HigsolmetaGSP12D_FD_184840 | JGI IMG/M metagenome (GOLD analysis project Ga0207789, IMG submission 184840) | High solid enriched microbial communities from the Joint BioEnergy Institute, USA - SP1-2-D (SPAdes) | ecosystem: Engineered > Bioreactor > SSF (Solid state fermentation) > Aerobic >...
GCTTCTTTTTGAGCGGTTTCCGAAACACGAACTGAATCCGTTCTCATATAAGTTATTAATCCGACAGATCCTTCTTTCCCAAGATCAATTCCTTCATACAATTGTTGTGCAATCATCATCGTTTTTCTGGCCCGAAAATTTAACTTTCTTGCTGCCTCTTGCTGCAATGATGAAGTGATAAAAGGTGGTGCCGGATTTCGCTTTCTTTCTCTTTTTACAATTGTGTTTACTAGAAATTCCTTATTGTCCAATTGTGAAAGGATTTTGTTAACTTCTTGTTCGGACTTTAGTTCCAATTTTTCCTTTCCGATGCCGAAAAACTGAGCTGGAAAAGTAATATTTTCATATTCAAATTGTCCATTGATCGTCCAATATTCGTCAGGAATAAAATTGTTTATTTCATTTTCCCGATCAATAATTAGTTTAACGGCAACCGATTGAACGCGGCCTGCACTTAAACCTTTTTTAACTTTTTTCCATAACAACGGACTGATTTTATAACCGACAAGCCGATCCAGAATTCTTCTAGCTTGCTGTGCATCAACCAAATCCTTATTAATCGGTCTTGGGTGCTTAAACGATTCTTTGATAGCATCTTTTGTAATCTCATTAAAAACAACCCGGCAGTCTGATGCTGTATCAAGATTCAATGTATGTGCTAGATGCCAAGCAATTGCCTCACCTTCACGATCAGGGTCAGCTGCCAAATAAATTTTTTTTGCCTTTTTTGCTGCCGATTTTAATTCTTTTAATACCGGTCCTTTTCCCCGAATTGTAATGTATTTCGGTTCATAGTTATTATCGACATCAACCCCGGTTTGACTTTTTGGCAAATCCCGAACATGCCCCATGGAGGCTTTGACTTTATATTTTTTACCTAAATATTTTTCAATTGTTTTTGCTTTTGCTGGTGATTCTACAATAACTAAATAATCTGACATATAGATCCTCCTCAGAGGTTTCCAATACTTTTTTAATATAGAAACTTCCAAAATAATCTGTTTCCCTCTTATTATATGTTTTAACGTTTGAGCGGTCTTCTCCTTATATTCCAAAAATAAGACCATTTGTAGGGTTTTCTTTCCAAAAACAAGCTATCACTTATTATTAAAGATAATTCGATGATTTGTCAATAAGAAAGTCATTTGTTCCCAAAAAACCTTTCATTTTTTATTTTTCATATTATAATCCCGATTATATGTAAAATATACTGGAAACATACATTTAGTCAGAGGAATATTCAATTTCAGTTAATATATCTTCAATTGACATAACCAGTTTTGCCCCTTCTTGAATCAGTATGTTAGTCCCTTTTGATGTCGGTGAGAATATCGAACCTGGAACAGCAAAAACTTCTCTTCCTTCATTTAAAGCAAATTGTGCGGTAATTAACGATCCGCTTTTCTCCTTTGCTTCGACTACAAGGGTTCCAAGGGAAAGACCACTAATGATTCGATTTCTTGCCGGAAAATGAGACTTATGAGGCTTTACATATGGCGGATACTCGGTTAATAATAAATGATTATTTTTTATTTCTTCTGCCATAGTAGTATGCTCTCTTGGATAAATATGATAAAAACCACTTCCTAAAACAGCAATTGTCTTACCATCTGCTGAGATAGCTTGTTTATGTGCTTCAATATCAATACCTTTTGCTAAACCGCTTACAATGATAAAGTCCTTTTCTACCAGCCCTTTAACGATTTGTTTCGTTGCCTGAAGTCCATAAGCAGTTGGGATTCGCGTACCGACCACCGCTATCATTTTTTTCCGCAATAGCCTGGTATCTCCTTGGCAATAAAGAACATATGGAGGCATATAAATTTGTTTTAATAAAAATGGATATTCTTTATCAACTATGGTTATGATTGAAATATGCTTTTTATTATAATCGGATAATATTTCAGAAATACTTTTTGTATGAAGATCGTTAAAAAATAACGAAAAGTATTGTGAGGATATTTGGAATTTTTCCCGTAAATCATGGGGACTCATTAAATAAACCGACTTTAACGTCGGATCGAACGATAACATTTTGTAAATCGTTTTAATACCAATACCGCGACATTCATAAAGATGGATAAGTCGCTCTCGAACACTTAATTCTTTCACCTGATCAACTCCTTTAAAATAGTGGACACCGCAAGAATACGGTGCCCTTTTTGTAAAAAATTAATGTGTTTTACATTTTTCGTACAAGCCTTTTTCTTTTAATACGTTAATTAGTGTTTCTCCTATAACAGATGGAGTATCAGCCACTTGTATACCACATTCATTCATTATTCGAATTTTTTCATCTGCTGTACCTTTTCCACCGGAGATAATTGCTCCGGCATGCCCCATTCGCTTTCCTGGCGGTGCTGTCCGACCACCAATAAAGCCGACTACCGGTTTTGTCATATTTGCTTTTATCCATTGTGCTGCTTCTTCTTCCGCAGTACCACCAATTTCACCAATCATGATCACAGCATATGTTTCTGGATCTCCATTAAATGCTTTTAACACATCAATAAAATTCGTGCCATTAACCGGGTCGCCACCAATTCCGACAGCGGTTGTTTGACCAATACCAGCCTGAGTCAACTGATGTACGGCTTCATATGTTAATGTTCCGGAACGGGAAACTACACCGACATGTCCTTTTTTGTGAATATACCCCGGCATTATACCTATCTTACATTCATCTGCTGTAATAACGCCCGGACAGTTTGGACCGATGAGACGTGTCTTCTTTCCTTCCATATAGCGTTTTACTTTAACCATATCCAAAACCGGTATATGTTCTGTTATACAAATAACAAGTTCTAATTCAGCATCAACTGCTTCAATAATCGCATCGGCTGCAAACGGTGCCGGAACGTAAATGACTGATGCATTTGCTCCCGTAGCTTTTACAGCTTCACCTACTGTATTAAAAACAGGAACTCCCTCAACTTCGGTTCCACCTTTACCAGGCGAAGTACCCCCAACAATCTTTGTTCCGTATTCCAGCATTTGTTTTGTATGAAAAAGTGCTGTTTTTCCTGTAATTCCTTGCACAATCACCTTTGTGTCTTTATTAATAAAAACGCTCATACTTTTCCCCCACTTTTCGCAATTGTCCTGTTTGATACATGTTTAAACTCCAGATGATCCATTAACCAACCAATTCCACTATCTTTTGTGCACCATCTGCCATCGATTCGGCAGGAACAATATTCAAGCCGGATTCATGTAAAATATTTTTCCCTAATTCTACATTTGTCCCTTCCAACCGTACGACTAACGGTACAGACAAACCAATTTGTTTTGCCGCTTCCACGACACCGGTTGCAATAACATCGCATTTCATAATTCCGCCGAAAATATTGACAAAAATACCTTTGACATTATTATCAGACAAAATGATTTTAAAAGCTTCCGTAACTTTTTCAGCTGTTGCACCTCCACCGACATCAAGGAAGTTAGCCGGTTGCCCACCGTAATAATTAATGATATCCATTGTTGCCATTGCGAGGCCTGCTCCATTAACCATACAACCAATATTTCCGTTTAATTTTATATAACTTAAGTCATACTTCGAAGCTTCAATCTCTTTTGGATCCTCTTCGTCAAGATCGCGGTATTCAAGGATATCCGGGTGACGATACAACGCATTGCTGTCAAAATTCAATTTTGCATCTAATGCCATGACCCTCCCGTCACCTGTTACAACAAGGGGATTGATTTCAGCAACGGAACAATCTTTCTCTACAAATACAGTGTATAATCCGGTCATAAATTTGACGGCTTGATTAACAAGCTCATTTGGAATGCCAATATTAAAAGCAATCCTTCTTGCTTGGAATGGTGCGAGTCCAATAAGCGGGTCAATGGTTTCTTTAAATATTTTCTCAGGTGTTTTCTCAGCTACCTCTTCAATTTCCATACCGCCTTCACTAGATGCCATTAAAGTAACTCTTGAAGTGCTGCGGTCTAAAACAAAACCAATATAATATTCTTTTTTGATATCGCAACCCTTTTCAATGAGTAAGCGTTTAACTTCTTTCCCCTCAGGACCCGTTTGATGCGTAACAAGGGTTTTACCTAGCAACTCATCTGCATATGTACGAACTTCATCAAAATTCTTTGCAATTTTCACACCGCCTGCTTTCCCTCTTCCACCGGCATGAATTTGCGCTTTTACGACAACGACATTACTGTTTAATTCTTTTGCAGCTTGAACTGCTTCATCAGCTGTAAAGGCAACTTTGCCATCTGGAACAGAGACTCCATATTTCCTAAGAAGTTCTTTTCCTTGGTATTCATGAATATTCATTCTCCATCCTCCTGTCAAACAAAAAAATAAAGTTGCATACCAATTGTAATATAATGCAGAAAATAATGTCTAGTTTTATGCAACAATATCTTTCTTTAAGTTTCATTTTTCGTGGTTTAAACTTTTGCTCACAATTATTTGCCCCTTTCTCGCATACTATCAATATGATAAATAAAGGCGAGTACTTCTGCAACCACTTGATATAATTCTTCGGGAATCATTTCATTTATATTGATTTTCCCTAATAATTCTACAAGTGCTGCATCTTCGTGAATAGGTATTTCATGTTTTTCGGCTTCACGAATAATATTTTCTGCAATTTTGCCCTTTCCCTTTGCTTTTACAACAGGAGCAATATGTGCTGCTTCATCATATTTTAAAACTACCGCTTCTTTTCGTTCATCTTCTGTTTTCATATTCTCACATCCACGCTTCCCGATTGCATAAGTGGAATAAGATGTTGTTCCCCGAAATTTGCTTGCTGGTTGGAATTAATTTTTCCAAATTTAATGGCAACAAGCTGATAATTTTGTTTTTGCAAGTTTTCTTTTAATAAATGAATAAATGGTTGACTAAGATGCTCAATCTGATCATCTTCACCAAAAATATAAAGACTAATAGTTCTATGTTGAACTTGCATGCGAGATACAATTTTTCCCAAACTTGGCATGTTGAGATCCAAAATAATCAGGCAAAAATTCGGATCTAATTTACCATCTTTTTTTCTTTTTCCAAGCCAATGGATATTGGCATCGATCACTTCGTCAGCTAGTGGAAGCGGAACTGATAAAGTCATTTGTAATAAACTTTCGCTTTCGACATTAACTAATTGTGTACCTATAAGTTTGTGTAGTAGCTGTTCTGCTTCCTTTTTCATTTGTAAAGGCAGTCCATCCATCTTTAATAGTTGGATTAATTGACCTTTTAATGGCAAATGTTTCATTTCCCCTTCATTTATTAATGCTTCATAGTTCAAGCCTAGAAGTGTGTTTAATTGGGAGAAATATTGATGGATTTTATTCCCCTCTAACCGCTGCGAAGAGAGGACAACATTCGAATCATTTTTACCCAACAAATGTTGTAAGGTTTGGAAAATGGGCAGATCCTTAGCCAAGCTATCTTGATTCACTTGAAGATACAAATTTTCAATAAGAACCGATAAAGGTGGACCATCTTTTACAGATAATAAACTTTGAAACACAGTATCTGTCATCGGTAACTTCAGTTTACCCATCTGTTGGACGATCTCAAGAACCTTTTGAATATCATTTACTTGATTTATCCAATCAGCAACTTTTGGTAGAACATTCCTCTCAAACGAAAGATCCCCTTGTTTCCATTGTTGTAAAAATTCATTCATCAATTTTGTTTTTGGTAAATGTAAAAATGATAAAAATGCATCATTATTTTCGATATGATCCAAAACTTTTAATTGGATGATTCCATCCGTTTGAACCACCTCAAACCAATAATTTCTCCAGACGTCGAGGGGTGCCTTGATATTAGCGATTATTTTAACTCCGCCGATTTGAATAATGGCCTGATTAGAAGGATCAATATTCTGGACTTTGCCATAAAAAATTTGCCCTGGTTTAAAATCAAGGGTACGAACAAGTTTCGTGTTATTGTTTGATTGTATCATTGATGGCATAGAATCGATATTCATTTGCATCATCCTAATTAATTTCTTTATTTTTCATTTTCGTTATGTATATATTCTTTTATCGGCGCAAAAGTTTTTCGATGAATAGGAGTTGGACCAAATTTGCGGATCGCTTGAATATGTTCGCGGGTTCCGTACCCGGCATTTTTTTCAAACTGGTACTGTGGATACTTTTTACTGTATTCTATCATTAGTCGATCCCGATAAACTTTTGCAATAATTGATGCACTAGCTATGGACACCGATAATGAATCACCTTTTATTAATGAACGCTGAGTGACCGGTGTATCAATCTTCATTGCATCAATCAAAAGAAAGTCAGGAAAAATTGATAATTGGTTAATTGCTATATTCATTGCTTTTTTTGTCGCTTGATAAATATTGATTTGGTCAATTACGTTAGCTTCGACCACACCGATACCGATTGCTAATGCCTTATGTTTAATCTCTTGATATAACTGTTCACGCTTTTTACTTGATAGTTTTTTTGAATCGTTAATTCCGGAAATAAATATATTTTCCGGTAAAATAACGGCTGCAGCAACAACCGGACCTGCCAACGGACCTCGACCTACTTCATCAATTCCAGCAACATATTGAAAACCTTGTTTTTGTGCCTCTTTTTCATATACCATCATTTTTTCCAAACGCTGCTTCTCTTCCATTAATGCAAATTGTTTTTTCTTCCAACGTTGAATCAGTTCTTGGACACCTTTCCGCTCATCTCGCTGACATTTTTTAACAAAAGGGTCATCGGGTTCTGTTATAGTTTGCAAAATTCTTTCAATTTCCTTAATTGTTTGTTTCATTTGACAAACCCTCTTTTTTTATTTGTTCTGGAGGCAATTCCAAGGTGAGTCGGCCAAGTTTAAGTGAACGGATTTCACGGATAATCAATTCTGCCGTTTTATCATAATCAACCATACCTCCGCTAACCAAGCATCCCCTTCTTGTCCCGATGGCATTAAATATTTCAACAATTTCTTCGGGAATTTGTTGAAACCCATATCGTTCAATTAATCGTTCTGGATACTCTTTTTCCAGGAAACGAAGAGCGAAAACAGCAACCTCTTGTAAGTTTAAAATCGTATCTTTAATGGCCCCAGTTAAGGCAAGGTTAAAGCCCACCTCTTGATCTTCAAATTTTGGCCAAAGGATTCCGGGCGTATCCAAAAGTTCAATTTCCTTGCCAACTTTAATCCATTGCTGAGCTTTCGTTACTCCCGGAGTATTTCCAGTTTTGGCGATGTTTTTTTGCGCCAGACGATTTATGAATGTTGATTTACCAGAATTTGGTATTCCAACGACCATTGCCCTAATAGCACGCGGTTTTATTCCTTTTGCCCGCATTTTTTCAAACTTTTCACTAACGATTTGTTTTGTTGTTGTTATGATTGCGGCCATCCCAGATCCCGACTGAGAATTAATTGGAATAGCAACAATCCCTTGTTTTTGAAAATAGGAAACCCATTTTTTTGTTTTTTTGGCATCAGCCATATCAGCTTTATTTAATAAGACAATTCTAGGTTTCTGTTTAATGATTTCATCTATCATTGGATTGCGTGAAGAAAAAGGGATTCGTGCATCTGTCAATTCATATACAATATCGATTAATTTTAATTTTTCGGTTACTTCCCTTCTTGCTTTTGCCATATGACCTGGAAACCATTGAATCGACATAATCTTAACCTCCCATTCAGAAGAATCCACTACCTAGTGTGTTTTATTTTGTTTACGGTGCTAATGAATCCATTGAAATTCTTCTAATGGCCAGTAAATAATACTTGCTTTTCCTAGGATTTCATCAATTGGAACAGGACCAATATGCCTGCTGTCTTTACTGTACCTACGATTATCTCCCATAACAAACACATAACCTTCTGGAACTTTTACAGTAAAAGGTTCTGTTAATGTTCCACCTATCAATGCTTTTTTGTAATCATCTAAATAAGGCTCGTCCATCGCTTTACCATTAACATATAAAGTATCATTTTTGTATTCAATGGTTTCTCCAGGAAGTCCGATAACCCGTTTTATATAATCTTTTTCTTCCGTAGCATGGAAAACAACAATATCAAAACGTTTCGGCTCACCTATTTTGTATGATAGTTTATTAACGATCATCCGGTCACGATCCTCCAATGTCGGCATCATCGATTCACCGTCAACGATAATTGGAGTAAAGAGAAATAAACGAATGATTGCTGTTAATAGAGCCGCAAAAACGAGAATTTTTAGCCACTCCATTAATTCACTATTTTTTGCCATGTAAACGCCCTCTCTTTTCTCAAAAAATGTTCAGCCTATAGTATATATACTTAATTATAACTATATTTTACAGAATAAATATAATGGTTAAACTTGAAAAGTCCATTTTTCTAAGACTTATGATCAAAGAAAAAATTTTTTTCTAAAAAGATAAGAAAGTATAAAAATACAAGTAACTAACTTGGGACGAGTTTCGTGTCTAGCTCCGAGCGCCAGCGACTGAGAAACTAGCTCCCCTCAATGTGCTCCTGCGCTATAGCCTATTCGAGGAAGCGGATGTTCAGCTCGTCGCAAAGCTTCATGAAGTATATCAAGGAAGATTAATCATGAAGTTCGCTCAAGTAGTAGCTTCACTACGATAAGTCAACATCGGCTCGTCCCTCGCCGTGTTTCCTTTTCCTCGAAAAATGCTAAACGCATTTTTCTTCGTGCGATGCTTATTCGAGGAGGCAAATCTGTTCTCATTGCGGGGATGCCGTTTGTACGTCGCGAATAGGGCGCGACTCGCGCTTTTCTTATAATCGGAAGTTTTCAGTAATCATCTTCTAAATATTTTAAAAAAGTTATCTCAAATAAGCAAATTTGACCATTAGATTAAAGAAAACTTGGGCATCCGAGCCTTTAGGCAACCAAAGAGCCGTAGTTCAGCGAAAAACATTTTCGCTTACGAGGTAATAGGTAATACTACCGAAGTTTCTCTCGTTCACCGAAAAAATATAAAATTTTTTCGGCTGCGATGTATTCCCGCGAAGCTTTCCTTGTGCACTTATGCGTTAGGAAAGTAAAAATTGAAAATTTTTACTTTCCTATTTAGCTAAAAAAAAGAGCTTGCCAACAAGCTCTTTTTTCATGCTTTAGCAGCAACGCTTTATTAGAGAATTTCTTTAATTCTTGCTGCTTTCCCACGCAGATTGCGTAAGTAATATAGTTTCGCGCGTCTAACTTTACCACGGCGTACAACTTCAAGTTTTACGATTTTTGGTGAGTGAAGAGGAAATGTCCGTTCCACACCAACCCCGTAGGAAACTTTACGTACAGTGAATGTTTCACTAATTCCGCCGCCACGACGTTTGATCACAACACCTTCAAACAATTGCACACGCTCCCGGTTTCCTTCAACAACCTTAACATGAACACGAACTGTGTCACCAGGACGGAATGCAGGCAAGTCTGTGCGAAGTTGCCCTTTTGTAATTTCATCGATAATACCTTGCATTCGAATCAACTCCTTCCAACAGATGCTCATACAGAACAATCACTGAAGCGGAACATCGTTATAACAGGCATGGAACATTATCCAAAACCACAAATTATATATTACCATACAGAAGTGTAGTAAATCAATAAAGTTTTATTTTTTGTTCTATCTATTTTACAATGAATCATTTCGCTTCAATTCATTTAACCATTGAATTTCCTGTTCTGTTAACGGATAAGACTCCAATAGATCTGGCCTGCGTTCAAGCGTCCGTTTCAACGATTGTTTTCTTCTCCACTCATCAATAAGCTTATGATTTCCGGATAAAAGTACATCAGGCACTTGCATTCCGCGAAATTCGGCAGGTCTTGTGTAATGGGGATGTTCTAAAAGTCCGGTTGAAAACGAATCAAGAACAGGTGAGTCCTCATTACCTAAAACGCCCGGTAACAATCGGACAATACTATCAACGACCACCATCGCGGCTAATTCACCACCTGTTAAAACAAAATCGCCAATGGAAATTTCATCGGTTACAAGATCTTCCCTAATCCTTTCGTCATATCCCTCATAATGTCCACAAATAAATAATAGATGCTTCTCTTTTGCCAATTGTTCCGCTTTCTTTTGTGTATAACGCTCTCCTTGAGGACAAAGGAGAATCACTCTTGGTGATGAAGTTGTTACGTTCTTTATATGTTCAACCGCAAGAAATATCGGTTCCGGTTTCAAAACCATCCCTGCTCCGCCTCCATATGGATAATCATCTACCGTTTGATGTTTATCCGTGGAAAAATCGCGAAAATTTGTTATATGGTACTGAACTTTTCCTAATTCCTGTGCCTTTTTTAAAATAGATTCGTTGATAACTCCTGTAAACATGTTCGGAAAAAGTGTTAAAATATCGATTCGCATCAATCAAACAATCCTTCCATTGGTTCAATCCATACAATTTTTGCATTCACATCTACCTTTTTTACGATATCCTGTATGTAGGGAAGATAGTATTCCTTTTGATTTTTACCTTTAATCACCCAAACATCATTGGCACCTGGCGTTAAGATTTCTGTAATAATCCCGTATTCCTGTTCATCCGGTCCTTTCACTGTACAACCGATGATTTCATGAAAATAATATTCATTTTCTTCCAATTGGTCCAATTGATTAGCAGCTATTTTTAATAAACCGCCTTTAAATTTTTCGACTTCATTAATGTTTGTATACTCTTCAAATTGTAATAGATCAAAATTTTTATGACGTCGCCATCTTTTTATGGTTAAAGGGATTGCTTCCTTCGCTTCTTGTAAAAACAAGTATAAGGTCGCTCCTTTCCGATAGCGTTGTTCAGGAAAATCTGTGACAGAAATCACTCGGACTTCTCCGTCAACCCCGTGGGTATTGACAATCTTACCGACATTAAAATACGATTGCAAACATATCACCTCTATTTTATATCTATGATCATTCCATCTTTAACAGTAATTTTTCTATTTAAGAGTGTTTCATTCCAATTATCACCAATATTTATGTCAATAAGTCCTTGTATCTCTCGCTCTTTTAATTCAGAGCCTAAGGGCAGAAGTTCAAGTTGTTCTATTTGAAATTCAAGTAATTTTACCTTATCTTTTCTATTCTCTATTTCTTTTTCAAAATATGTATTTATACTGGAAACAGGGTATTTTTTCATTTTTTCCATACGCTTCATTTCAAATTTAAGTTGATCAATTTCCTTTAATAATTGTTGTCTTCTTTCTTGAAAAGATAGAAATAATTGTTTTTTACTTGATTCCGTTAAGATTTGATTAACAGTTATCGTTGTTATTATTTGCATGTTACATTTCCCCTCCTCCATGAAGTTGATCTGTATGTACAAAAAAAGGAGGGAATTCCTTGATGGACCCCTCCTCATTCACTAATCTCCAGAAAAACCTTCTTCTTCATTGTTGCATGTGCATGGGCATAAACAACAGTCCGAATCGCCTTTGCCATTCTACCTTGTTTTCCGATTACTTTCCCGATGTCTTTACTATTTACTCTCAATTTGTAAATGATGCGGCTTTCGTTTTCTTCCACATCGATTTTTACATCTTCAGGAAAATCAACAAGGGGTTTGACAATCGTTTCGATCAAGTTTTCCATAATATCACTTATTTACCGTATTTTTCATTATGGAATTTTTCTAAAATACCTTTTTTAGAAAGAAGATTCCGAACTGTGTCAGAAGGTTTTGCACCATTTTTTAACCACTTCAAGGCTAACTCTTCATTGATTTCGAGTGTTGCCGGATCTGTTAACGGATTGTATGTTCCAATTGTTTCGATTTGACGTCCATCACGAGGGGAACGTGAATCTGCTACTACGATACGATAAAAAGGAGATTTTTTTGCCCCCATACGTTTTAAACGGATTTTTACTGCCATAATTTATTGCACCTCCAAATAGTTTCACACAAGTAGATATAATAGCAAGAAATAAATTGTTTGTAAAGTATTTTTTCTTAACAGCTATTCTTTTTATAGATTAGCAAACTTTTTTCCAAAAGGCAAGATAAGAACGAATTGTTTAGAAAGTAGCATATATTACATAAATGGTAATTTAAATCCGCCTTTTTTCTTACCTTTTTTCGTCATACTGTTCATTTGTTTCATCATTTTCTTCATTTCTTCAAATTGTTTAAGTAAACGATTTACTTCCGGGACTGTCCTTCCGCTCCCTTTGGCAATTCGTTTTCTTCTTGAGGCATTAATAATTTCCGGGTGTTCTTTTTCTTCTTTTGTCATGGAACGAATGATGGCCTCAATGTGATCAATTTGCTTTTCGTCAATCTTTAGATTGTTCAGTCCTTTTATTTTATTAGCTCCTGGTAACATTTTTATCAATTCATCCAAAGGACCCATATTACGAACTTGAGATAATTGATCAAGAAAATCGTCCAATGTTAATGATGCCGATCGCATTTTCTTTTCTAATTCTTTCGCTTTTTCTTCATCGACAGTAGTTTGTGCTTTTTCGATTAGCGATAGAACATCGCCCATACCAAGAATTCGCGATGCCATTCTTTCCGGATGAAAAGGTTCAAGCGCATCCATTTTTTCACCCATCCCGACAAATTTAATCGGTTTTCCTGTAACGGCACGGATTGAAAGTGCTGCCCCACCTCTTGTATCTCCATCCAGTTTCGTTAAAATGACACCGGTAATGCCAAGTTGATCATTAAAACTTGTTGCTACATTAACTGCATCTTGACCTGTCATTGCATCAACAACAAGAAAAATTTCATCCGGTTTAACTGTTTCTCTTATATTTTTTAATTCATCCATCAAGTTTTCATCAATATGGAGTCGACCGGCTGTGTCAATTAAAACATAATCGTGATGTTCTTCTTTTGCATGTTCAATCGCTTTGGTAGCAATTTCGACCGGACTTATCTTATCACCTAGTGAAAAAACCGGCATTGTAAGCTGTTTTCCCAACGTTTGCAACTGATTTATAGCGGCCGGACGATAAATATCCGCGGCAACTAGCAGGGGATTTCGATTATAATTTTTTCTAAGCAAATTAGCTAGTTTACCTGTCGTTGTTGTTTTCCCTGCCCCTTGCAATCCAACCATCATAATTACGGTTGGAGGCTTTGGACTGACAGCAATTTTACTTTGTTCGCCACCCATCAATTCAGTTAATTCTTCTTTCACAACCTTGATTACTTGTTGACCTGGGGTAAGACTTTTCATTACCTCTTGTCCTACTGCCCGTTCACTTACTTTTTTGATAAAATCTTTTACGACTTTTAGGTTGACGTCGGCATAAAGTAAAGCAAGACGGACTTCTCTCATCATTTCTTTAACATCCGCCTCGGACACTTTTCCTTTACCGCGGATTTTTTGCATGGTTTTCTGCAACCGGTCAGCTAGTCCTTCAAACGCCATAGGTCGACCTCCTAATCTAATTCTTGTATTTCCTTTAGAACATCAAAAATTTCCTTGTTTTCCTCTTTATTTATATGTTTTTCCAATATTGAGGAGAGTTTTTTAAACATGTTCTGCCGTTTAAGGAATTTTTCATAAAGATGTAATTTATCTTCGTATTCTTCCAGCATTACTTCTGTACGTTTAATATTATCATAAACTGCTTGTCTTGAAACTTCAAATTGTTCTGCAATTTCCCCAAGGGAAAAATCGTCCAAATAATAAAGAGACATGTAATTTTGTTGTTTTGGAGTAAGCAAATCTTGATAAAAATCAAACAAATAATTCATTCTTGTTGTTTTCTCTAACATTGTTTCATCCTCCACTGTTAAGCAAAACACCTTTACACCGCTAATCTTACATAGTTTAAAAGAAAATGTCAATCCAGATTAGGCAAAACTTCCATCAAAGGGGAGATGTCTCCTTTGATGGTTAGTTAAACTAATCGGGCATGTTACACACTTTTCTCCTAATTTTGCTTCTTGATTGACTTGAGGCTTAAGGAGGATTAGCAATTGTTCATGCGGGGCACGGTGAAACTTTAATCTTGTTTTTTTTCATCAGCCAAACCTGCAAATAGACCGTATATATATTGCTCCAAATCAAAGGGTTGCAGATCATCCATTTTTTCTCCAAGACCAACAAACTTGACAGGGATGTTTAATTCTTTTCTAATCGCGATCACAATTCCGCCTTTTGCTGTGCCATCCAGTTTGGTAAGAACGATACCGGTAACATCAGTTGCCTCCTTGAATTGTTTCGCTTGGATCATTGCGT